>Ga0123339_10000758_pt1 | contig 23542 bp, 23 predicted proteins | sample lystaG_FD_89956 | JGI IMG/M metagenome (GOLD analysis project Ga0123339, IMG submission 89956) | Glacier valley bacterial and archeal communities from Borup Fiord, Nunavut, Canada, to study Microbial Dark Matter (Phase II) -... | ecosystem: Environmental > Aquatic > Freshwater > Ice > Glacier ...
CTCGGGTGCGTGCTCCTGCCGTTCCCTCACACCTTCACCCCCGCATATCAAACGCTCCGTAAGTCCTCCGATGATTATGCAGCGAGATACCGCTCGATGCTATGATTCGCTCATGGCACACCGCATATCTCCCCTCTTGCTTGCATCCCGTTCTCCCCGGCGCCGGCGACTCATCGGCTGGCTCGGCCTGCCCGTGGAAACGACTGCGGTCGATACGCCCGAAGACCTGTGCTCCCCGCTGGCCGATCGCCCGAAGCAGCTCGCCGCATCGATCGCCACCGAGAAGGCCCTCGCAGCACGTCTTCAAGCGAGTGCAGACCAGCTGGTGCTCGCATGCGACACCATCGTGGTCCTGGATGGCCGGGTGCTCGGCAAGCCCGCCGATGCCGCCGATGCGCGCGATATGCTGGCGGCGCTGAGCGGCCGGCCGCACGAAGTAGTGACCGGAGTCGCCTTCCTGGAGCCGCATCTGCCTGAGCCGCGCACGTTCGCGGTGACGACGCGCGTGGACATGAATTCCCTGGACACAGAGACCGTGGACGCGTGGCTGGCTACAGGCGAGGCGCTCGGCTGCGCTGGCGCCTACAACATCGAGCACCACCTCGCATCTGTGACGCTTGAAGAGTGCTATCAAAACGTCGCCGGCCTGCCGCTGTGCCATATCTATGCGGCACTGAAGCGAGGCGACATCGCGGGCGTGCCTGCGGGGCTCACCGCTCCCGTGTGCGAATGCGACGCATCACGCGCAGCCCACTGCGTCCTCGGCCCAAAGCTGACCCACGCCGAGTAGAGCGCCTGGCGCGCACCGCTCGCCATTCCAGCAATCCCTGCACAGCATCGTGCTGCCCCCCACCCTAGACTCCAGACTGAGGATCTTGGAGCGAGCGCACAACCATGCGCAGAACGGAGGGGTAGTGCAATCGGCCTCGGCTGGAGGCCTGTGACAACACGATGCATTGATTCACGGAAGGAGAAACATGCGCAAGAGCAGATCTACACTGCTGGTCGGTCTCATGGCCCTTGCAGTGGTGTTAGCAAGCACGACAAGCGCGACCGCCTCGGCAACGACAGAGTACGTATCGGTCGCTGGCGAGAACCGCTACGCAACAGCAATCGCGGCCAGCCAACTGGCTTTTCCCGGTGGAGCGCCGACCGTGGTGATAGCGACCGGCATGAACTGGCCCGATGCCCTTGGTGGTAGCTCGCTGGCAGGCTCGGTGAAAGGTCCCATGCTGTTGGTGGGTTCTGATGCCGATGTCATACTGCCCGAGATAGACCGGCTCGGCGCCGAGACCGCCTACATCCTCGGTGGCGAAACGGTGATCAGCCCGGCGATCGAAAAGGCGCTGGCCGACAAACTTGGCGAGTCCGGCGTCATACGGATCGGTGGCCATGATCGCTACGCAACCGCGGGGCTTATAGCCGATAAGGTCATGGCAGCTAGCGGTTATGATGGAACCGCGTTCTTCGCTACCAGCGCCGCGTTCCCTGACGCGGTCGCCGCCGCACCTCTGGCCGCAGCAAAGGGATGGCCGATCTTCCTCGTGGCCCCCGGAAGCACCTCCGTAAGCGTCGATACCAGCGTGAGCTCAGGTATCGTCCTGGGAGGGACCTCGGCGGTAAGCGAGGGCTTTGAGAAGAGCCTCTCGGCCATACTTGGCGCGGACGACGTGCACCGTATCTCCGGAGCGGACCGTTACGCCACCTCAGTGGCTATTGCCCGATATGGCGTCGCTTCTGCGAATCTTGGCTGGAACAATATGGCCATCGCTACCGGGTTGGACTTCCCTGACGCCCTCGCTGGAGGCGTCATGCAGGGTGCCTGCCACTCGGTCATCCTCCTGACCCCCGGCGACACGCTCGATTCTGGAGTCGCATCGCAGATCTCCGATCAGAGAGCAAACATATTCTGCGTGCATTATCTGGGAGGCACATCTGCTCTGAGCACTGGTGTACGAAACAGCGTGGCCGCTCAGATAGGCAACACCACCGATCCGACCAACTGCAGCGCATGTCATTCACACGCTGTTGGCGTCTCCGGTTGCGAAGTCTGCCACACCGACCGTAGCTATCTTTTGTCCTATGGCGAGAAGAAGGTCGCCTCCTTGATCTCTGCGGGTACCTCGCTGATCGACAGCCACGGCGCGGCGATAACCGCTGAAACGATTGCTGACTCCGCATATGTGGACAAAGCCGCGATGGGCACTCACGCCTCCCGTAGCTGCGTGGATTGCCACAACGGCGTCGCAGCCGCCAACACAAGCGAAGCGGCTCACACCAACGGCTGGATCGCCGATCCGACGGCTGACGGTGGTACCACCTGCGCAGGCAGCGGTTGCCACGACGCTGCGATGGTAGAAGAGTTCAAGAACTCGCTGCACTACACCGTCAGTGGCATCAACAACGGCCTGTGCGAGCGCCTCAAAGACACACCGGATGCGCAGGCGACATTCGATACGCAGTTCCCCCGCTGCAACTCGTGCCATGCCACATGTGGGCAGTGCCACGTGAGCAAGCCTAATACCGCGGGCAGTGGTCTTCTTAAGGGCCATAAGTTCGTCAAGAGCCCCGACACCAAAGAGACTTGTTCACCGTGCCACCACACCAGCGGTCCGCTGTATATGCGCAGCGATACGCACTACCTCGATCAGAAGATGGAGTGCATCGCCTGCCACACTGACTCCACCGAGTTCCACGGACGTGCCGTCGCTGATATGCCAGACACCATCGTGCACACCGACGGAAGTGGCAAGATCATTGACTTGAGCGCGACCAATATCGGCCCGAAAAGTGAGCCGGACATGAAGTCCGGAATCGTCAAAGTCACCTGCGCTAAGTGCCACGCATCGGAGACTGCGGCTCACGGCACCACGGCGTTTGACCACAGTTCAGAACTGGACTGCTACGCCTGCCATGCGTCGGTGTACCCCAACTGCACCGGGTGCCATAGCGGCAAAGTCGGCCTGACCGAGGACAAAGCCGTGATCGGCCTATCCGAGCCCGGTAACCCGGACAGCAAGCTCACTACGCTCGTCCACAACCCGCCGGCAACCGACATGTACGGGCCTAACAGCCCCGTGGTCATCGATCTTGAAGCGACGAGCACCAAGTCGTTCTGGGGGTCGTACTCGGCACACAGCGTCCAGCGCACCCCGCTGGTCCGTGATGGCGCCACCACCATGTGCGAGAACTGCCATGACGGCGGAAGGGGCGAGATCTTCCTCACAAACGACGACCTGACAAGCGGCGTCGACGCCGCAAGTGACTTCCTGCTTACAGTACCTTCCAGCCGCCTACCCATGCATTAGCTCCACGCTAAACCCCTCGTAATCCTTAGATCCTCGAAGGCCTCCTTCAAACGAAGGAGGCTTTCTCTTCTTCAGTGAGCAACCTCTGCATAGCGGAAATGCTTAATCAAGATGTATTCTTGTCTTGGTTCACGTCTCGGGGGTGCTCATGGACTATCTGGACGCAATACAAGATGCAATCGCCTACGTTGAAGGCAACCTGGGCAGTGACCTTACTCTGGAATCGGCTGCATCCCGAGCTGGGTTCTCCAAGTATCACTTCAGCCGTCTGTTCCATCTCCTTGCAGGAGAGCGCTTCGCTTCATACGTTCAAGAACGGCGCCTATCATGCGCCGCCAAGCTACTCCTCACCAGCGACAGGCCTATCATCGATGTCGCGGTGAGCTGTGGCTTCAACTCACATACTGCTTTCACTCGTTCGTTCGCAGGCTTCTACGGCGTAACGCCAAGCACCTACAGAAAGAACGCGGTCGCGCTATTTGCTGAAGCCCCACGGCTATCGATCGACCAGCTCAGACAACGTGCCAATAACACCGAGCCCCAGACCGCCTTGCGGGATATCGACGGCTTCAGAGTCGACGGCCTGTGTTGGGAATGGTCGGTCAATAGCGGGCTCAGACTTGCCGAGTGGTGGACGGAATTCGGCCTGGCGCAACCTGCCCAGCCAAACGCTACATCCCGGCTTGTCGGCGTCTGTGGTTTTCTCCCGTGCAGCAACATGACGGTAGACTCAAAAGCTAGCTATCTTACAGGTATAGAGACACCTAGGGGTACTCCCGCAGCACAGAACGTGGTGAGCACCGGGATACCCTCAGGCAGCTATGCCGTCTTCACGCACGAAGGAAGAATCAACGAGATGCTCGACACCTGTCGCTATATTTTTGGCGTCTGGCTTCCTCGATCAGGCCTCGAGCTGCGAGACGCATACAACTTTGCGGTCTATGATCCCAGCGTCTTCGATTCACCCACACAGTATGCGCTCACTGAGGTGTACGTCCCCATCATGAGTTGAGCGCGGCTTGTGGCCTCGTGCCTGGCGCTAGAGGCGCCGCGCCACGACGATGATGGACTCATCGGCATCCGGATCGAGCGGGGTGCGGTCATGGCTCCCGTACAGCTCCACGTTGCCAAAGCCCGCGTCCAGAAGCGCAGTGGTGATCGCCCGGTAGTCGATGACCAGATGCGCCGAGCGTCTGGTCTGCACACGCCAGCCTCCCGTGGGGTCGTCATCAAGCGACGCCGTCCACGCTGCGGCGGTAGAGAGCCCTTCTCGGACAGCAGCGTCACGCACCACCGTTGCGAAGTCAAAGAGGATGAACTCGCGATCCGGCGCCACATCGATCACGCGGAGAAAGAACGTATCGCCGTCGACGGTCTCACGAACGACCGGCTTGATGGTACGCACGCCATGCTCAAGCACGCGGTAGTGGTTGAGGTAGTGAAGGACCAGCACGCCTCCCGGCCGTAGCGCCACCGCGAAGTCCAGCAGCGCGGCCTCGAGCTGTTCGCGCGACCCTACGTGCGGTAGCGCATTGCCGGTGCAGGTGATCGCGTCGACAGCGGTTCCCAGAATGCCGGCCACCTGGCCAAAACCGCCCTGCGCCACGACAACAGAGCTGTGCGCCTCGGCGACGTTGGCGCGCGCCCGCTCAAGCATCCAGGGGTCGGGGTCGATCGCGGTGACATCCATCCCCCACGAGGCGAACATGATGGCGTGCTGGCCGCTACCGGCGCCCACATCGGCGACAGAGCGAACATCGGCCTGCTTGAACAGCGTTCTGAACAACGGCGCTTCTCGTTCCAGCCGCGCGGTCCAGTTCACCAGCTGGTCGTAGTCGTCTCTGCTCTGCTCTGATCCAGCCACGTCAGGCCTCGCTATCAAGATCGAAGATTCGCGCCGCGTTGGCGCGCAGCACCAGGTCACGATCATGGTCCGACAGGCCCATCTCCTCAAGCGTCCGCACCTGCTGGTACTTGATCCACTCGCGGTACGGCTTGGTGGTACCTGAGTCGGTGCCAAACAACACGCGCTCTGTCCCGAGCGCGGTCAGCGCACGCTCGAACACGTCTGAAAGCGACATCTTGGGCGCATAGTAGTCCATCCAGTTATTGGTGCCCGAGGAGTCCACGCACACGTTGGGACACTGATAGCCCAGCCGCAGGACCTCATTGAGACACCCTGCACCAAAGTGCGCGATGACGAACGTGATCTCAGGAAAGTCGCGTGCGACCGGCGACAGGTCGGTAGGGTCCGCATAGCGCAGGTCTCCGGCGGGATCCACCGTGACGCCATAGTGCACGATCATCGGGGCATGTAGCTCGGCGGCCTTCTCAAAAAACGGCCGACACACCGGATCCGATAGCCGATAACTGCGATTGACCGGCAGCAGTTTGACGCCCTTGAAACCTGCCGCCATCTCACGTTCTAGCAGCTCGGGAGCGCCGGGCTCCCGGGGGTCGACGTAGGTCAGGGCGCTCACGTGGCCCCGGGCAGCCGCGACGAACTCTCGCGTGTACTCAGAATCTTGCATCACCGAGACGACCACCGCCTTGGCTACACCGGCCGCGTGCAGGCGCTGCACGTACCACTCGGCCATCTGCGTGGAAGGCATGTCAGGCAGGCTTTCGCCGCGCCTGCCAAAGCGCTTCTCCCGCACTGCGCGCTCGAAGCGCTCGTTTTCAGCCGGATGCGCCGCCACGTACTCGGCAAACAGGCCGAGCGAGAACATGTGGACGTGCGTATCGATGATGTCACCCGGCCGTGTCGCGAGCGCGGGCGTCAGGCTGCTCACAGCTCCGGCACCTCTTTCGGCGCTTCAGGCATGACGGCCAGCATGACGATGTAGGCCACGATCAACGAGCCGCCAGCGGCGACCGTGAGCGCGATAAACGAAAGCCGCAGGATCGTGGAGTCCACGCCAAAATACTCGCCAAACCCGCCGAGAACACCGCCTATCCAGCGGTCGGTGCGCGACCGGTAGAGCTTCACGCCCCGGGCGGGCATGCGCGGCTCAGTATGATTGCGTGACCCGATGATAACGATGACGCCGAGGATGACGATTACGAAGCCCCAGCCGGCGGCTTGCACCAGGCTCAACACCCGATCGAAGTCCGGCGACACGACGCCAAGCTTGTTCAGCGTGATCCAGATGCCCACGCCGACGAGAACCGCACCGACGATAACCGTCGACTTGCGACCCACATCGTTGCCTGTCGGCAACGGCGATTGCTGATCTTCCTGCTCGCTCACGGGACTCTCCTATTCAGGTTTTCAGTAGGTGATAAGACGAATCGAACCCAGGCCCGACTTCACGACTATGTCATAGCGCGCGCCGCTCCCATAACCGGCGCTCTCCCATACGTCCTGTCCAGCCTGCGCGCTCGTCTTAGAAAGCGAACCGCTGACCTCGGTCGAATTGAGCGCTCCGTCCACGCGCAGACGCACCGCCGCCGAGCGCGGCACGCGCACCTTGAGGGAACTCACACCACAGTTGATGCTGACGCTCACCGGGTCGTCTGCAGCCTGAGCAGCAGGCGTACCCAGCGTGATATCCGCATCGGAGGCTCCCGCATCCAGGGAGAACGATGAGAGCTTGAGCGCCGAGAGGTCCACGGACGTCTCCGAGGCGCCGGTGTCCACGCGCACGTCCCACACGACATCGCGATCGAGTTGCACGTCGAGATGGTTTGCCTGGACGCTGGGCTGCCACACGCTCGTATCGCCAAAACCGACGTTGACCTGTGCGGTAGCGCCCTTGTGGACAACGCTGAAGGCGGGACTGCCTAGCGCAGTAGCGCCCTGGACTGACACGAGATCAGCCCCATCGAACACGCTCAGACGACCGGCACCACCGGAGATGACCGCCACTCCCCGGGTCACCTGCATGGAGTGCGGTTCCGACCGGTTGAATGAAGAGGCAGCGGAATCGCGCACGGCCACGGAACCGAGGCCGTTCGGTATCACGAGAACGCCGTACAACACGCCAAGAATCACCACAAGCAAAGCCATGATACGCAGCCACGACTGGTGGGTGGCGCGACCTATGATGTCGATGCCCGCCGACACGATCAGTAGAGGCCACAGACTGGCTGCGCCCCACCATGCCGACCATGGCAGCTGCCCGAGAGCCATCGCCAGGCACACGCCGCCGATGGTGATCAGCGTCAAACCGCGGGAGATTCGCTCAGTATCCATCAGCGCTTCAACCCTTTCAGCAGCACCGCCACTCCGGCAACGATGACCAGCACCGGCCAGAAGTAACGCCACACATTGACGCTCGGGAACAGCTGGTTGGCGAACAGAACGGCTCCAATGACCACCAACAGGATGCCAAACCCGGCTCCCGTCCGTTTATGAATATCCGAGCGTACTTGTTCCTCTGCCACGGTGACATCTCCCTCCTCGACCACGACTCTCGGTCCCGGGATCGAGCCGTCTGTCTGCGTTGTGTCCTCTGCGGGATCCTCAGGCACCACGATGGCCATCACCACGTACGCCACGAGGACGGCCCCCTGCGTAAGCGCGGCCAACAGCACCGTCGCCACACGCACGAGCGTGGGGTCGACGTCGAGATACGCGGCCAGACCGCCGCACACGCCCGCGACCATACGGTCCTGCCTGCTCCTATACAACTTACGATCCATCGGCAGCGCTTCCTTTCGGTTGTCTTCTTGATACCCGCAACCGCTCGATACGGCGGCGCACGACCAGATCCACACGAACCGAGAACCCGTCCTGCACGATAACCTCACCAGCTGCGGGAATGTGACCGAGCTCCATCAGCACCCATCCGGCAAGCGTCTCGTACTCCTCAGAGTCAGGAACATCGATGCCGAGACGTTCGCGCGCTTCATCGACCGAGAGTTGCGCCTGAACCATCCACTCGCCGGGACCGATCAGCGTTATGTAGCGGTGTTCTTTGTCAAATTCATCAGCGATATCGCCAGTGATCTCCTCCACCACGTCCTCGATGGTGACGAGGCCCTCGGTACCGCCGTATTCATCAACGACGATCGCGATGTGGTTATGCGCCGCGCGCATCTCGGAAAGTATGGAGATTATCGGTTTGGACTCCGGCACGAACACGGCTCTGCGCGCCAGATCGGCGACCGGCGCATCGAGCATTCCGGCGGCTGCGGGACCCACGAGGTCTTTAAGCATCACAATACCGGCGATGGAGTCAGCGCTGTCATGGAAGACCGGCAGACGCGAGAAACCCGTGCTGCGGAAGAGCTCGATAGCCTCGCCGAGGCTCGCGGTGTCCTCGAGCATGACCATGTCCACGCGCGGCACCATTATCTCCCGCGCGACCGTGTCTCCCAGCTCGAATATCTCGTGGATCATGCGTTTTTCTTCATCCAGCAGGGTGCCCTGCTCGGTCACGAGGAGCTTTATCTCCTCCTCGGTGATGCCCGGCCGTGCAGCACCTGGCTTGACGCCGATCAGCCGCGCGACCCCACCGGTGGAGTGTGATAGCAGCCAGATGATGGGCGAAGTGACCGTGGCAAGAAGCGACACCGGACCCGCGACCGCTTTTGCCACACCTTCGGCTCGCTGCAAACCGAGCCGCTTTGGCGCGAGTTCTCCAAAGACGAGCGTGAGATAGGAGATCAGCAGGGTGACGAGAAGCACCGCAAGGCCGCCCGAGATGCGCGTTATCCACGGCACGCCGAGGCCGTCGAGCGCACGCGCAACGGGCGTGGCAAGCGTAGCGGCCGCAGTCGCGGATGCCCCAAAGCCGACCAGCGTGATGCCCACCTGCGTGGCCGCCAGGAACCTGGACGGGTCCGCAGTAAGCCGGAGCACTGCCGCAGCGCGCGTAGAGCCTTCGTCCGCTTCGGCTTTGAGCGTCACACGCCGGGCGGAAACGAGCGCGATCTCAGCGGCGGCGAAGTAGCCGTTAAGAACCACAAGCACGATAACGAGGAGAACCTCGCCGATGTATTCGTTCATAGGAATAAGGTTACCGTAACCGCGCGTCCCATCACGTCCGATTGCCTACAAAGACGGTGGTCACGCGCACGATGGCGGATTGATCTTTCGAAGCACGATCGCGATAAGCGCAAGACGTTTACCGCGATCTTGGCAGCTGTTCACGAACTCGCTGATCGTCTCACGCATAGCAGGACTTGGCCTGTAGTGAATCAGGCCGCCGGTGACCTTGAGGATACCGCCCTGGTCAAGCATCTCGATCTCAGGTTCAAGGTCTTCTTTTCGCCTGCCGAGACGGGTGGCAAGACCTTCGAGATCGAGCACAGCATCGGGGTTGCGATGAAAGAAGACGAGAATATCCCACGTAAGCAGAGACCTAACGTACCGGCCTACGAATTCGACCACGGAGAGTCCAAGCACGCCTTCAAGATCGTACACGCGCTGCCTTCCCACTCTACCGGCGACAACCTCATCCTTTGAGGACGCGGTGCTGTCGGCGACGCCTCGAATCAGGCCCTCGCGCACCGACACCCTCAACACCAGTGTAGTGTTTCACACCGCTGCCGTCATTCATCGAGGGAAAGGGAACCGCGCTCCACCACACTTATTCCTCAAGTTCACAGATACGCTGCATGCGGCCCGCGCTCAGAAACAGCAGCCCGGCAACCGCTGTAGGAGCGGTCAACACGCCGCTCATCAGCCACCACACGCCGGTCTCTTCCCATCCTGCCATAAGCCCCCAGACGACGACACCTGCAGCAGCGATCAGGAGCAACACGCCAGTGAGATTCTCGTAGAACCAACCGAGAATCAGTGCAAAGACCGCGATAGCGAGCGGTAGCAAGGCACTTGACGCAGAATTGAAGACATCCTGATCACGATAACCGAAGTCAGCGCCGAACAACGCTGCTGCCCAGAAGATACCTCCGGCGGCGACGAACAGCCGCGCGATCAGACGTTCGAAGTTCATCCGTTCCTGCTTACAGGTCTTGACAAGAAGCTGCATCGATATCCCCTCTCAATGGAAAGACGTGTCTTTCGTTGCAGGGGATATACCCGAGACAGCCCCTACGTTCTCCCAGTCACTCGTAACCAGTAAAGCGCTCGATGGCCACATCGGTAGCCGGGATTCCCAGCTCGGCGAGAACGTCTCGCATCCCGTTCACCATGCCTGGCGGCCCCGCCACCACCCACCGGGCGCCGTCCATGTCTTCCGGCAGGCGACTCCGTATCATCTGCGCCGAGATGTGGCCGGTCTCACCGCGCCAGCCCGGCTCCATTCGATCGATGACAGGTATCCGGACTAGCGCGCCGCTGCGCGAAAGAGCATCAAGCTCTTCAGCGTATGGCATACAGGTGGCCGAGCGATCGGCCTGGAACAAGACAAGCCGTCCCACTCCGCTGCGGGTCACCGCGTCGGTGATCAGGGAGCGAACGGGCACCACGCCTACCCCGCCTGCGAGCAACACGGAAGCGCGTCCCTGTCCGGGCAACGCAAGCGTGCCGCGGGCGGCGCTGATGGCGACAGTATCGCCTGGCTGCAGCGCCACGAGCGCGTCTTTGAACGGGGAGCCTGTAAGTCGCGTGCAGACCTCAAGGTAGCCCTCGGCGGGTATCGAAGCGATGCTGAGCAGATGGGTGACGGGGCCTTCGCGCGTACCTACTGTGAGTTCCAAAAACTGCCCTGCGCGGAAGACATAGCCTTCAGGGCAAGTGAAACGAAAACGGCCCAGCTGGTCTTCACACAGAAACGTGTGAGTAAGCCTCACCGCGTATGGCGTGGTAGCCACAGTACTCCCTTCGACGCACCCTAGAAGAGCAGCGAATGCCAGCCCTTGATGCCTGTGCGCAACAGCTCGGCAAAATCATCTGCAGGCAGCGGTCTGCTGAAAAGAAAACCCTGCGCCTTGTCGCAGTTGAGCAACCGCAGGTATGAGAGCTGCTCGGCGGTCTCAACGCCCTCGCCCACGCACTCTGAACGGAAACTGTGCGACAGACCGATGACGGCAGCGACCAGCGCAGCGGTCTCGGCATCCTCCGTCATGTCTTGGACAAACGAGCGATCGATCTTAAGCGAGCCGAACCTGAACTTCTTGAGGTACGCGAGCGACGAATAACCGGTACCAAAATCGTCCATGACGAGCTGTACGCCCATAGCCTCAAGAGCCCGGATGATTTGCAGCGCGCCCTCAGGCTCCTCCATGACGACGGTCTCGGTAAGCTCGACTTGCAGGCTGGAACCCGGTAGCGAATAGGCGTCGAGCGCTTCTTGCACCAGCTGCTCGACGTTGCCCACAGCGAACTGCCGCGCAGAGATATTCACCGCGATGCTGTGTGGGTCCAGGCCGTCGTCTTGCCACGCCCGTGACTGACGGCACGCCTCATGAACCACCCATTCGCCCAGAGGTACGATCAAGCCGCTGTGCTCGGCAACACCGATGAACTCGTCAGGCATAACGAGCCCGTGCTCTGGATGCTCCCAACGCAGCAGCGCTTCGCACCCGGCGATCGCACCGTCAGCAAGGTCGATTATGGGCTGATAGTAGAGTTTGAACTGATTATCAGCGATTCCACGACGCAGCGCTGACTCTATCTTGAGCAAGGCGACCGCTTCGAGGTTCATGCGCTCGTCGAAAATCTCAAAACGATCACCGCCCTTGCTCTGAGCGCGGTACATCGCAGAGCCGGCGTCACGCAAGACGTCGTCAGCACTTGCGTAGTGCCCGTCGTTGAAAACCGCGCCAACGCTCAGCGTAAGCTCGACTTCCTCGATGCCGATATCGATCGGCTCCTTCAGCTCGGCGATCATACGCTCGGCCTCATGAATGCCCACGACCAACTTTTCAGCGCCGTCGATGATCAGGCCGAATTCATCGCCACCAATACGGGCTATCGTATTGCTGGCGCCAATGTGCCGCTCGAGGCGTCGGGCCACGGCGACAAGCAGCGCATCGCATGCAGACTGTCCGAACCGCTGATTGAGCACCTTGAAGCGGTCGATATCCAAGAGCAGCACCACAAAAGGATGCCCTGAGCCACGCTTTCCGCGGTTCACAAGGAAAGCGAGTCTGTCGAGGAACAGCGACCTATTGGCCAACGAAGTGAGGCTATCGTAGAAGGTTCCCTGGAAGTAGTTCTCCTCTTTGCGCTTCAGGTCTGTGACATCGGTCTGCGAGCCCGCCATGCGTACAGGCTTATCGTCTTCGCGCAGCGCCACGCCCCGGACGAACATCCAGATCTCGTGGCCATCGCGGTGATGCATCCGATACTCGACCTCCATGCTTGGCGTCACGCCTCTGAGATGAAGATCCATCTCAAAATGCAGCCGATCCACGTCACGCGGATCGACGAGGCTAAACCAAGCGGCGGATGACGATCCGATTTCAGCGGCAGTGTAGCCGAGCATCTCACACCAGCGATCAGACAAGGTGAGAGTATCGCGCTTGATGTCCCACTCCCACAGGCCGTCGCGCGCACCGGCCCTGATCGCCTTGCATCGCTGACGCTGAACGAGGAGGTCACGCTCGAGCTCCTCGTAGCTGGGTTTATCGGCCGGTCTATCGCTCATAAGATGCCTCCACACTCATGCCGTACCCGAAGTCCGACGCTTTCTTCGCAAATCAAGCCGCATCGTCAGTATCCGGTCGGATGAGAAGATACGCGTGGCGATCACGAGCATGACCACGACCCAGAGCGTCTCATAGGCGACACCCGCCCACACACGTCCGTATTCGCCGAAAAACAAGTTTGAGCCAGCCATGAACGTATGGCTGAACGGAATCGCGTAGATGAGCCAGCGTATGACCGGCGAGACGGTGCTGATGTCCAGGAACATCACGAGCAGATACGGAAGCATCAGCATGACGATGAGCGGGGTCAGCAGCGACTGCACGGCGCGCACGTTCTCGGCAAACGCGCCCAGTATGAGCGCGATCGAGATCGCCACCAGGATGGCGAGAAACAGCGTGAGGCCCAGAAGCGCATAATCTCCGCCGCTCAGGCTCAGCCCAAGCCGGGCGAGCGAGCCACCACCGGAAGAGGTCGGACCGCCGAGGCCTTTGGACAAGCCGTTGATGTAGTAGTTGAGCCCCAGCATGTATGCACCCGCCGAAAGAAGCGCCACGAGCGCGGCCGCAAGCATCTTGGTGGCCACAAGGGCACCACGGGTGATGGGCATGGAGAGCATCGTCTCCAGCGTCTTGTTCTCCTTCTCGTTGGCGATGGTCGTCGCCACCATCTGCGCCGCGAAGATCGTCACCAGAAACAGCACGATAGGTATGAACGTCGTCTGCTGGCTGATGAACCCGCCCACCTCTTCAGGCGAGGCTTTGGCCTGCTTGTCGCCGAGGATGACATGGTCCTCCACGGTCATAGGCGCGTTGAGCAATTTCATGTCCACGTCGGGAGCACGCTGCGCCATCGTTTTAGCGGTCAGCTGCGCGGAGACGCTGGCCAGAGCGGCCCGCAGGGTGCTCACCTCGGATGAACCGGTCACCGAAAGATTATGCAGCGCCGAGTAGACCACCAGCCCCGGTTGCCGCCCGGCGGCCAGCTCGCTGTCAAACCCGGCCGGCACGACGACGAGCGCCCGCACTTTGGTGCCCTCGCGGGACAGAGAAGAGACGGCCGCAGCCACCTGACCGCTGTACTGCTGCGGATCAAAGCCCGAGCTGCGGAGCGTGGCGATGACCAGCGACGATGCGGCGCTATGGTCCTGGTCGATCACGGTCATCGGCAGAGACGCCGAGCGATCAACGCTCTGAGAGCCCACGAGATTGCCTATCGCGGCAAATGCCAGCACCGTGATCACGAACGGTAACAGCATCTGGACCGTCAGCAGCTCTTTGAGCTCCTTGCCCAGCAGGACTCCGAACTTCCTCATCTCACTACCTCCGCAAAGACCTCTTCAAGATTGGCCGCGCCGTAGCGCTCCTTGAGCTCAGCAGGCGTGCCTGTCTCGTGAATCACGCCCTCATGCATGATGGCGACCCTGTCCGAGAGGTACTCGATCTCTAGCATGTTGTGACTCGAAAGAAGGACTGACATGCCCTCACGTGAGAACTGCTTGATGGTCTTGCGAACCTCAAGCGCGTTGAGGACATCCAACCCGCTCGTGGGCTCATCGAGAATGGCGAGCCGGGGTCGTGTCATGATCGCGCGGCCCAACATGAGTTTGCGGGTCATGCCCTTGCTGTAGGTGCCGAGCTTGTCGCCCAGGCGTTCATCCAATCCCGAGACATCGCGCGCCACGCCCACCGCTCGCTCCTGCGCGGCACGATCAGCAAACCTGATGCGCGCCATGAAGCGAAGGTAGTCCAGGCCGGTCATGGACTTGTACGCACCGGCTTCTTCAGGCAGATATGAGATGCGCTCGCGTGCGGTGGCTGGATCTGCGACCGCATCGGAACCGTCGAGCACGATGCTGCCCACATCGGGCTGCAGGATGGTAGCGACCATGCGCAGCGTCGTCGTCTTACCGGCACCGTTTGGGCCGATAAGAGCGAATACCTCGTCGGCCGCCACTGAAAAACTGATACCTTTGACCGCCTTATGCTGGCCATATGACTTATGCAGATCGCACACTTCAAGGACGTTTGGCATGCTATCCTCTCGAACGCCGACGATACGAGTTCATTATCCCACGTCAAAGAACCGCAACGCGGGAAAGATGAAGATAGATGAGAAACGCTGAGAGGAAGTCTCACGATGAGGATCTATCGATACCGCCTGATTCTGACGGCTATTCTGGGAATCATGCTGCTCGCCGGTTGCACACAGACTCAGACTGGCGGCGCCCCCACCGACGTGTCGAAAGATGACGCCATCAAGCTCGACGGCGTACAGGTGCGCGAGTACAAGGGCGAAATGCTCGGCTCGGTGGACGACTTCAGAGAGAACTCCATCAAAGGACCGCAGACCGTCGACCGAACCACGTATCGGCTGAAAGTGACCGGCCTGGTGGACAACCCCAAGAGCTACACCTACTCCCAGGTCGCCAGCGATCACGCCAACTACGAGAAAGTCGTGCAACTCGACTGCGTTGAGGGTTGGAGCGTCAAAGCGCTCTGGCGCGGTGTGCTCGTGCGAGATCTGATGAACGAAGCAGGCGTACGGCCGAGTGCCACCACCGTCATCCTGCGCGCGGTGGACGGCTACTCCACATCGATGCCGCTGTCGTACTTCAAAGATAACGACATCCTGCTCGCGTACTCGATCAACGGCGTGACCCTGCCCGCTGAACGCGGCTTCCCGTTCCAGCTCGTGGCCGAGGATAAGTGGGGCTACAAGTGGATCAAATGGGTGGACTCCATCGAACTGTCCAACGACAGCTCGTTCAAAGGCTACTGGGAGAAGCGCGGCTACTCCAACTCAGGTGCCCTTAATGAATAGCCACACGGATCCAGGGCCGAACGGTCACGCGAACCGTCGGTATTAGAATACGTAGAGCAGCACAGCAAAGAAGGTGCATGTGCTACCAGCGATGACCGCCAGATGCCACACCATGTGCATGTAGGGAATCTTCTTGAGCACGTAGAAGATCGTGCCGAGCGTGTAGCACATGCCCCCCGCGACAAGCAGAGACATCCCGCCGGTATGCAAATTGGCGACGAGCGGCTTGATCGCCGTGACGACCAGCCAACCCATGCCCAGATACACCAGCGATGACACCCATTTGGGCCGATAGACCCAAAACGCCTCGGTGGAGATACCTATGATCGCAAGTCCCCATATGACGCCGAACAGCCACCAGCCGCCGTCGTTGCGCAACGTGACCAGCGTGAACGGCGTGTAAGTGCCCGCGATGAGCAGATAGATGCTGGAGTGGTCGATGATCTTGAAGACGTGCCCGACCCTCGGACCGGAAAGCGAGTGGTAGAGCGTGGACGCCGTATACAGCAAGATGAGCGTGACGCCAAAAGTGATGGCGCTCGCAATGGCATAGCCGTCATGCGTGGGTGCAGCCACCACGATGAGCAAGACGAGCGCGACGACGCTGAGCGCCACTCCCACGCCGTGCGTCACGGCATTGCCGATCTCCTCGCCCAGAGAATACTGCTTGAGGCGTTTCTTGACGCCGGTCCCCTGCGTGTTCACCAGACCACCCTCTGCAACGCTCATGTGTTGACTCACTTTCCTACATCGATGATGCGCGCCCCCGTGCTAATGATATGGCACGTCGCGCACGAGTAAGTGAAATGTCCGCCAGGCGGCGCCTGCTGGGGTGCGACTGGTCGTATGAAAACGTGCAGCAGGCCTAACGCCACAGCTGCGATCACTACGAACACGCCGAGCCACACAAGGATGCGCACCGACAGCGACCGCCTCTGGGTACCCGATTCCTCGTTACGCGTCATCCTATACCTTCTCCGGGTGGATTCGCGGGCAAGGTCAGCGTGAACACCGCGCCTGTCTCGGCGGAACTCTGAACCTGAAGGGTGGCTCCGAGCGCACTAGCCAGGCGGCTTGAGAGCGCCAACCCCAGCCCGCTACCCTGTCGGGTGCTGGACTCGCCGCCGTCGATGTGACGGAACTCGTCGAATACGTGCGGAAGTTCTTCTTCCGAGATGCCCGGGCCGTTATCGGCCACAGCGACCGCAACGTCGAGATTCTCGAGCTTCCTGACGCTGATGGTCACCGCATCGCTTTGAGCGTGCTTGAGCGCGTTGGAGATCAGGTTCATCAGAATCTGCTGGACTTTGTAGCGATCGCTAGTGACTTGAACAGGGTATTGGTCAACATCGAGCCGCAACTCGAGTTTCTTCATCTCGGCTGTCGATTGCATACTGGACATCGTTGCCGCGAGCAGCTCATCCAGGTCGAAGACCTCCGGCTCGCAGGGCGATATACCGGTCTGCAACAAGGATATATCGAGCAGGTCGCTCACTAGATCAAGCACATCGCGCCCGGCAGTGCTGACCATCGCAAGCTGCTTGCGTTGTTCGTCATCCAACTCGCCGACCAATCCACCAAGCATCATGTCCGTGATGCCGATGACCGTGTAAAGCGGCGTGCGAAGCTCATGACCGGCGTTGGAAAAGAAGGAATCGCGCGCCCGGGTGGCTTCCTTTATCTCCTTGTTGGCGCGGAAAAGGTCACGCGTGCGCTGCTGCACGAGCGTCTCGAGGTTCTGCCTGTAGTGCTCGAGCTCGCTTTCCGCACGCCTCTTATCGGAGACATCGTGAACGATGGCATACAGCAGTTTGTGCCCGTGCATCGTGATGGGCCCGACGTACACCTCCACATCGCGCACGGCTCCGTCGGCGAGCTGATGTTTGGTCTGGAAGTAATCGCGTGTCCCCTCCACACCTCGCTGAAGCTCCTCGAGGACGTGCGCCGCTGGCAGTGTGTCGATCTGGAAGATGCTCATCGTCGAAAGTTCCTCGGCACTGTAGCCATAGAATGTACATGCGGCTTTGTTGACCTCGACCATCTGCGAAGACTCAAGATCGATCACCATCATGGGGAGACGCGTCTGCTGGAACAGTGAGCTGTAACGCGCCTCGCTCTCGACGAGATCGGCCTGCGACCGCCGCTGCCACAATGTTGGCGCCACGAGCGCCGCGAGAAGGCCCAGCGTGGAGCGCGCGCGGGCTCCGTCGATGAACGGCTCGTGCCACAGTCCCGCAACGATGCCGATACGTCTGCCGAGAGGATCGAAGATACCGGCACCCGCATAGCTCTGGAGCCCGGCATCGGCCAGCCAGGTGTCTTTGGGGAAGAGCTCCGCGACATCCTGCTCGTACATGACCACATGATGCTCATACGCCACGGAAGCCGGCGTGCCAGAGAGGCTCCACTCGTAGTCCTCCTGCTCGACCCCCTGATGGCTGACGCACAGCGTGCGAGCGATGCCTTGCCTGACCGGATCTATCTCAGCCACGTAGGCAACGTCTGCGGCCAGGGCGGACTCCATCAGCGTCACCGCGGAATGCAACAACGCATCCTCGTCGCCGGCCATGCTCACCAACGACCGGCGCTGCCCGGCCTGGCTGCTACCCTCGATGTCGCCCGCTATCACGAGCGCACCGACCAACACCCCGGCGTCCCACGAGGGAACGATCCAAAAATTCGTCTCGACGGTCTCACCCGAGGTCAGCCGCATACGCTCGCGCATACGCGTGGTGCGCGCGCCGGGTGTGATCGCCGAGGGAAGCAGCTCCCACAGGTCCATACCGTCGAATGTGCGAGGGCGCAGCACATCGTCATCCGGAGACGTGCAGAGCAGCGCTGCGGCGGCCATACTGGAAACGACGATGTCGCCAGATTCACTGAAGACGAACACGGGCATGGGCAGCAACGCGGCGACGGTCCGGTAAAACTCCAGATCGTCGGCGTCAGATATTACATCGGCCCCGATGCGTTGACTATCCACGACGCTCCAATCGGCTGATCGCCCGTTGCGATGCGCGGTACCCCGATGATGACTGTTAAGGGCATGCAGATGCAACGTCCGGAAGAAGTGAGTGGTATGGAGCTGGTGCGGACACGCGTGATCGTAGCAGGCAGGGTGCAGGGCGTGTACTTCAGAGCCTCCACCCGCCAGGTCGCCGAGCGGCTCAGCCTCTCCGGCTGGGTGCGCAATCTGCATGACGGCCGTGTGGAAGCAGTCTTTGAGGGCGAGCCGTCACGAGTGGACGAAGCGCTTGAGTGGGTGCGCGTCGGCCCCGCTGGCGCCGCGGTGCGCAGCGTGGACGTGACCCGGGAAGACCCGCTCGGCCAGCAGGGTTTTGCGATCCGCTACGAAGACTGAGACCGCGAGCCCAGGGTGTTGACGATGGTCACGCCGAGAAGCGCGATGGCACCGCCGACCAGGGAGATCACGCTGGGAACCTCGCCGATCCACGCCCACGCGATGAGAATGGCCAGCACCGGCGTGACATAGAGCGTGCTGGAAACGATGGACGCGGGAGCTTTGGAAAGCGCGTGTGACCACAGCACGTAGGCGATGGCCGCAGGAAAGACGCCCAGGTAGACGACCGCGAGCGTGGCCGAGAGCGGCGCTGCGGGAAACTGGCACGCCAGGCCGGGCGCGAAGACGAGCATCGGCAGTGTGCCCGCCCAAATAGCATACGAGGTGAACTCGAGCGGGGTGTATCGGCGCAACAGTGGCTTTGACACCACGAAGTACGCCGCGGTCACCACGGCCGAGAGCAGCACGAGCAGCGCGCCCGGCTGAAACGACAGCGAGCCGGCGTTGCCGCCCAGCGTGATCAGCGCCACGCCGCTAAACGCCACACCGATGCCGCTCCAGCCCCACGCACTCAGCCGCTCGCCCAGAAAAATAGTGGCCAGAAGCGCCGTGAACACTGGTCCGGCGGCGATGAGCAGGCTGGCGGCGCCGGCGGTGACCGTACGCTCGCCAAAGTTGAGCGCCACGTGATAGATGCTGATCCCCAACAAGCCCGCGAGCATGATCTGCGGGATGTCGCGCTGCGCGGGCAGACGCAGTCGCTTGACGGCCGCGTAGACCGCGAGCACCGCCGATGCGGTGGCAAAACGCAGCAACGCCAGCTCACCGGGACCGTAGCCGAGCAGCCCCTCTTTGATGCCAGCAAATGCCGAGGACCACAGCACGAGGGTTATGGACAGCGCGATCAGGGTGCCGGTATCAGGTTTGCGCGCGGACACGATGCCTCCGGTTTCAGAATGAAAGATTCGCACAACTGTGGCGCATGCGGTGCCGCTCGGCAAGCGAGGCTAGCTCGGAACGCGACGCTACTCGAAGCGCAGCGCCATCACGCGCGCCGCCCAGGCGTCCAGCAGCTCGCACAGCAGCTCGCGATTGTGCGCAAAGGGCGCGTCGGCGGCCAGCAGCTCATTGGCGGTGACGACGTAGCGACCGGGTACCAGCTCCTCGCCGCAAGCGTCCACGAGCGCGCCGAGCGAAGCACGCGTCCACTCAGGGTGGAACTGCCAGCCCATCACGCGTCCGTCGGCAAGCTCAAAAGCCTGGTTGACGCAGGCCTGGCTTGACAGCGTGCGCACGGCTCCCGCTGGCGGCTCGAAGGTGTCGCCATGCCACAGCCCGGTGGTGAACCGCTGCGGCAGCACCCCAAAGACCGCCGAGGCGCGCCCGGCCGGCGTAAGCGTAACGGGGAACCAGCCGATCTCAGGCTCAGGGTTACGGCTCACGCTGCCGCCGAGCGCCACTGCCAGCAGCTGCGCGCCCAAGCACACGCCCAGCACGCCGCATCCAGCCTCGACCGCGGCGCGGATGGCGCGCTTCTCGGCGGCAAGCCACGGATATTCCTGCTCCTGATCGACGTTCATCGGTCCGCCCATCACCACGAGCGCATCGTAGGCGTCCGGCTCCGGGAACATCCCCAGCGGCGCGCTCACGTCAGTCAGCCAGTGACCGCGCGAGCCAGCCCACTCGGCGATAGCGGCGGGGCCTTCAAACGGGACGTGCGTGACCACGGCGATGCGCATAGCGGCTCCTCGGAACGTGGACGCGGGGCTGTATCTGAACTTGGCAGGATGATACACGCTTCAGACTCAGCGAGAAAAACTCGGCACGCCCAAAGATCGCTTGAAGTATTTGCTAGAACTTCCTGGCTATGTGGGATTACTCTGATTCAGTGCCGACCAGCAGGTCGGTCCAGAGAGAGGGGGACGCGTGATCAACCTTGTTGCCGTACTGGCGCAGGTCCTGCTTTGGATCCTCGCCGTCATCGTGTTCATCGGTATACTCGCATTCGCATTCGGTCTGCGCATCATCAAGTCCGACCGCGTGGGCATCGTCGAGAAATGGTGGTCGCCCAAAGGCTCGCTGAGAGACTCCATCCTCGCCCTTGGCGGAGAAGCGGGCTATCAGCCCGATGTGCTGCGTGGTGGTATCCACTTCCGCACGCCGTTCATGTACCACGTCCACATCATGCCGCTGGTGACCATCCCACAGGGCAAGATCGGCTACGTGTTCGCTCGCGACGGCAAGCCTCTGCCGCCGGACCAGACGCTGGGCAGAGTCATCCCCAACGAGTACTTCCAAGACGTCCGCTCGTTCATCGGCAGCGACGGCCAGCGCGGCCCGCAACGCGCGATCCTGCGCGAGGGCACATACGCGTTCAACCTGGCGCAGTTCATCGTCATCACCGACGGTCGCACCTACTATCTGCCGATGGGCGCCCGTGAAGAAGATTCCACCATCGCCAGCATGGCGGCGCACCTCAACGAAGTGGGTGGCTTCACGCCGGTCATCATCCGTGGCGGGCTCGATCAGACCGGCATCGTGACGGTGCACGACGGCCCGTCGCTACCGATGGGCGACATCATCGCGCCGGCAGTGGGCGACACTCCCAAAGACCCCAACTGCCACAACAACTTCCAAGATCCTGAAGCGTTCCTGCGCGCCGGTGGTATGCGCGGCCGGCAGTATCAGGTGCTCACCGAGGGCACGTACTTCATCAACCGCCTGTTCGCGACCGTAGAGCTCGTGAACAAGGTGATCGTGCCGGTCGGTTTTGCCGGCGTCGTGGTCTCCTACTACGGCCCGCGCGGCAAAGACACCTCCGGGGAAGATTACAGCCACGGCGAGCTTGTGCGCGTCGGCGACCGCGGCGTCTGGAACGAGGCGCTGCTGCCCGGCAAGTACGCATTCAACACCTTTGCCGGTTCGATCATCTTGGTGCCGACCACCAACATCATCCTCAAGTGGATCGCCTCGGAAGTAGGCACGCACAAATACGATGAGAATCTGGCCGAGGTAAGCCTGATCACCAAGGATGCCTTTGAGCCGCTGCTGCCACTCTCAGTGGTCATTCACATCGACTACAAGAAAGCGCCGCTGGTCATCCAGCGCTTTGGTGACATCAAACTGCTCGTGGATCAGACGCTCGACCCCATGGTCTCGTCGTATTTCAAGAACATCGGACAGACCAAGACGCTCATCGAGCTCATCCAACAGCGCAACGACATCCAGGCGGGCGCCAGCGCGGACATGCGCGTGCGCTTCAACCACTACAACCTCGAGCTTGAAGAAGTGCTCATCGGCACGCCGCACGCCACCGCCAACGATCCCAAGATCCAGGTGATCTTGGAGCAGCTGCGTGACCGGCAGATAGCCATGGAACAGCTGGAGACCTACGAGAAGCAGCGCGTGGCCGCCGAGCAGGAACGAGCGCTCAAAGAAGCGATGGCCATCGCCGAGCAGCAGACGATGCTCACGCAGTCTGAGATCAACATCAAGGTGCAGGAGAACTCCGGCCGAGCCGACCTGCAGCGCGCATCGCAGGACGCCGAGCGCGTAAAAACGCTCGCCCGGGCCGACGCCGAGAAGGTCAAGGCGCTCGCTGGCGGCGACGCGGAACGCATCAAGCTGCTAGCTGAAGCCGACGCCCGCAAAGTCTCGGTCATGGCTGAGGCTGAGGCGAAGAAGGTCAAGCTCATGGGCGATGCCGACGCCAAGCGCGTCAAACTCATCGCCGAGGCCGACGCCGAAAAAGAAGCGCGCGTGGGTATCGGTAGGGCCATCGCCATCGACGAGCAGGTACGCGCCTACGGCGGCCCGCAGTTGCAGCTCATCCAAGACGTGATGAGCAAGCTGGCATCGGCCATCGAAGTCTCGCACGTGCCGATCGTCCCCAGCACCGTGGTCAACATGGGCGGCGACGGCGAGGATGGCGCGGCTGGCGGAACGAACGCGTTCTCGCTGCTGATGGCGATGCTTTCCACCGAGAAGCTGGTCGCCACGACCTCCGCTTCGCAGGCCGAGGCTGATCCCGCGCAAGCGGAGATGGTGCGCGCCATCAAGGCGAGCCTGCGCGACGCCGCCACAGGCGAGAACAGCCCCGCAGCCGATAAGAAGCCGGCGACGGCGGACGCGACGGACGCCTAGCAAGTACGAATCGCGGCCTACATACCGCACGCAGCACCACACGTAAGGGCCGGCCACGAGATGTGGCCGGCCCTTACGTGTGGTGCTGATCGCTGACCGCTTCGTTAACAACATCTCTACACTTACAGCACACAAACCAGAAATGTCCCTATCCTCTCGGGAGTAGACTTCAGGTCCGGCCTACATGAGAAATGAGGACATGTGGAACTCGCAATGGCTACGGACTACGCAGGCGACACCGGGAATGCCGAGCCCGCTCTCACGCACATCGCGGAAGCTGGCTTTCACCATATTCAATGGATTCATCACTGGAGACACGACTTCATCTACACGGAGCCTGAGATCCGGCATATTCGAGGACTGCTGAAGCGTTTGCAGCTGTCCCTCTACGATATTCACGCTCCGGCTGGTGCCGAAAAGAACTGGTACTCGACCATCGAGTACCAGAGACTCGCCGGGGTTGAGATC
>Ga0123339_10000760_pt1 | contig 23521 bp, 38 predicted proteins | sample lystaG_FD_89956 | JGI IMG/M metagenome (GOLD analysis project Ga0123339, IMG submission 89956) | Glacier valley bacterial and archeal communities from Borup Fiord, Nunavut, Canada, to study Microbial Dark Matter (Phase II) -... | ecosystem: Environmental > Aquatic > Freshwater > Ice > Glacier ...
AGAAGTACAATAGACAGTATAATAAATAACCATGAAAGTTTCTTAAAGATTTATAATGAAATAGGAAAAGTAAGAGTAATAAGAGATGATAAGATAGAGGACTTAGTTTTAGGAGAAGAAGAATTAGATGAAGACATGCTAAGTGGAATGACAGTAGATGCATCTAAGTTCAAAAGTAAGTTAATAGATGAAGTAAGAAAAGATTTAGACTTACTTTATGATATAAGAAACTTATGGGAAAAAGAAACAGAAGACTATAAGTGGGAAATGTTCAAGGAATTACTAAATAACAAAGAAGAATTTAAAACAAATAAATTAATAATATTTACAGAGTATGCTGATACAGCAGAATACTTAGCAGATAAGATTAAAAAAGAAGTTACTAATAGAGTTTACGAATTTACTGGAAAATCAAAAGAAAACAACAGAGAAAAGATAAGAAGAAACTTTGATGCAGCATTTGAGGAACAAGAAAATGAAATAGACATATTAGTTACAACGGATACATTATCAGAAGGTATAAACCTTCATAGAAGTAATACAGTAATAAACTATGATATACCTTGGAATCCAACAAAAGTAATTCAAAGAGTAGGGCGTATAAACCGTATAGGAACTAAATTTGATAGGTTATACATATATAACTTCTTACCTTCAAAAGCATCTGAGAAACATTTAAATATGACTGACAGAATATTAAATAAATTACAATCATTCCATGACATACTTGGAGAAGATTCTAAATACTTATCAGATTTAGAAGAGATAGGTTCAAAAGAACTTTACGGAATGATGAGTGACATAAGTAATTTAGAAGAGGGGTTATCTGAAGAAGAAAGAGTAATAGCATCACCTTTATCACAAAGATATTCATATTTAAAAGAGATAAGAGATATAAAAGAAAACAATATAGAGTTGTACAAAGAAATACTTAAAATACCTGTGAAATCAAGATGTGCTAAGGAAAGTAATAGAGAAAAGAACAGTTTAGTAACATTCTTCAAAAAGGGTAAGAAGTCAATATTTGTTATATCTAAAGAAGACGGAAGTCAAGAAGAAATTCCATTTAATGTAGCATTAGAATTGATGAGGTCAGACGATGATACAGTAAAACTACCTTTAGATTTAGAGGAGTACTATAAGAGACTTTATAAAAATAAAACTAAAGTTAAAGTATTAGAGAGCAGAAATAATACAGAAACTATAGAGCGTAGTAAAAATACAAAAGAAGTTTTAGAGAGATTGAAATATATTCCACTAGACAGAACATTGACAGACAGGGATATAGAAAAAATAAAATCTTTAATATCCTTAATAAAAGTCGGAGATGTATCTGATAGTATAATAAATGAAATTAATAAAATTTGTAAATTGAGTGAGGATAATTTTTTAAAGGTAGAGAAAATTTTTAGAACAGTACCAAGCACTTACTTTACAGATAAAGGCTCTGAAGAAGAAGTAATAGACAGTGCTAAAGTGATATTGTCAATGTTTTTAAAATAGAAGAAAATAAAGGGAGAAAGTAATGGGATTAAACACAGCATATATTAAGGGGACAATAGATAGTAAATTTGACATAAAGAGTTATAAAGAATTATTAGGGATACTTTTGGACAAGGTAGATTTTTACGAAACAGAAGTTGAGCAGATAAATAACAAAGGTGTAAAGGAATTCATAAACTTAGGTACATACGTAGATAAAGAAGATAACCAAATTAATTTATTTGTAGTTAAGGCAGAAAAAGAAGCTGATAAAAACAAATCGATGATGAGAAACTTTATAAACAAGAAAATGGGTATGGATTGTGAAAACGCATTAGTAGCAATTTACAGTGATGTTTCTGAAAAGTGGAAGTTATCACTAATAAAAACTGAAAGATATGAAGCTAATGAAGAAAGTGAAGATAAATTAATACTCAGACCGTCTAAAGTATATTCATACACATTAGGTAAGGGAGAAGCACTAACAACAGTTTTGGACAGGTTTGAAAGTTTAGAAGTAATTTCAAATCCAACACTAGCATTAATAGAGAACGCATTTAGTGTACAAGCATTAGACGATAAGTTCTTTAAAGAATATAGTGAGAAGCACTTTCAATTAGTAAACATACTAGAGGGAATTAGTAAATTTACGGAGGAAGCTGAAATAGGTAAATTTACAGCTGATGAATTTTCTAAGAAGTTAATGAGCCAAATAGTATTTTTGTACTTTGTACAGAAAAAGGGTTACTTAGGAATAGGCAAAAATACTGGAGATAAAGAGTTCATAAGAACAATGTTTAATAAAGCAGTAGATAGTAATAAAAACTTCTTTAATGAATACTTAGAGCCTTTGTTTGAAGAAGCATTGAATACAAAAAGAGACAAATCAAATTATTACGAGAGACTAGATTGCACAGTACCATTTTTAAATGGCGGACTATTTGAGACAATTAGGGGTTATGATTTAGGTGAAAGTAAAATAACAGTAAGTAATGATTACTTCTCAAATAGCAGAGGAGATGGGTTATTAGACATATTTGACAGATACAATTTTACGGTATCAGAAGGTGATGAACAAGAAAGTGAAGTAGCAGTAAATCCTGAGATGTTAGGAAAAGTATTTGAATCATTATTAGATACAGAAACATCTAAGAAAAATGGGGTTGTTTACACACCGAGACAGATAGTTCAGTATATGTGTAAAGAGAGTTTAATACAGTATTTAAGCAATGAGATATCTGTAGTAAACAAAAAAGTAATAGAGACACTGATACTTCATGGAGATAGGGTGATACATGAAGATAACGAAAACTTGACAGGGGAGTACATAGATGCTAAGAAATTATTGAGAGATGCTTCGGATACTATAATTGACACATTGTACAAAGTAAAAGTAGCAGAACCTTCAGTAGGTTCAGGAGCGTTCTTAGTAGGTATGTTACAAGAGATTGTTAATACAATAGAATTACTTAACGATTTTAGAGAAGAACCTGATAAGAGAATATACAATATAAAATCAAGTGTAATAGAGAATTGTTTATACGCAGTAGATGTAGAACCTACAGCTGTAGAGATAACTAAATTAAGATTATGGTTAAGCTTGTTAGTAGATGAGGGAGAAGACGTTAAACCTTTACCTAATCTAGACTTCAAAATAATGTGCGGAAACAGTGTTGTAAATACATTCAATGGAATAGTATTAGACGATAATGAGATAAAAAATCAATATAAAGAAATAAAAGAAGAAGCTAAAAAGTTACCTATGAACAGTCCTTATAAAAAGGAAATAAATAAACAAAAGGCAGAACTTGAAGAAGCAATAAACGACTTTGACAAGATTGTAGAAGAAAAAGAAAATATGTTCAATGAGCATAATCATGACATAAAAGAAGAAAAGATAAACGCAGTAAATAATTTACGAGCAAAGATGTTTAAAAGTGCATTAAAAGTAAAGAACACACAAAAATTAAATAAAGCAGTAGAAAACATTATGAAGATGTTGGCTATAAATACTCCAAAATTAGGTCAAGTAAAAGAGATACTAGATAAGGTAGTAGTTTCAGATTCACCTGAATTTGTGACAGAAAAAATTACTGAATTAGTAGGTTTAGGAAACGGGAAAGCTGAAAACTGTAATAAAATAATTCCTCAAATATATTCGCTTATATCTGAACATAAATCTGACGAAGATATTGATGAGATAGCCAATAAATACAAAGAATTATCATCTGGAAAAAACAGTGAGTTCTTTATGTGGAAATCAGAGTTTAAAGAAGTATTCAAAGAAGACAAAGAAGGTAGGAAAGGGTTTGATATAGTTATAGGGAATCCTCCATATGTAAGTAGTACAAACACAGATAGTGGATTAAAAGACTTACTAGAAGAAAGATTCTCAACATATAGTAAGAAAGCAGACTTAATGATAGCATTTATGGAACTTGGTTTTGGAGAACTACTTAAAGAAAAAGGGGTAATGGCATTCATTACAAGTAACAAGTGGTTAAGAGCAGGGTATGGAGAAGCATTTAGACAATATTTAGTAGATAACGTAGATGTTATAAACTTAATAGATTTTAAGGGAAACAAGATATTTGAAAATGCAGGAGTTGACACTTGTATATTAGTTGGAACTAAAGAAAAAGTAGAACAGACATGGGGATATACAGACGGAAGTAATTGGAAGTAGAATTTACGAGCAGGGGCAGACAGCATTTAAAGGTGTTGTCTGCATGAAAAAATATAGGGGGGAGGGGGAAAGTAAATGAAATTAAAATTAAATTTTACAGTGATGATTTTATTAATGGTAATAATAGTATTATTGATAATAGTGACAATATTATTAACAAAACTTATATCATTTAAACAGTTAGAATTAAATGATGCAAGTTTATATTCAAATCAAGGTGTGTCTGAAATATTGTATGTAAAAGACACGGTAAGATTAAATAATATAGACATTATGTTATATAGTACAACCTATAGAGAAGGGAACAGTACAAAAAAACCTGAGGAAGGTAAAAAGTTAATATCATTCGGGATGCAGGTATCAAACAACAGTTCAAAACCAGTAACAATATTACCTGAAGAGTTAATTAAGTTAGTAGATTCTGGTGATAAATTGCAAAGCATGATTTACGATGAGAGAAATATAGAAAATCAAGAAATTAGGTTAATTAAAGGAGAACTAAAAGGGATGGTAGTGACATTTGAAGTAGATTCTTCAGAAACTTACTGGGAATTAATATTTGAACACAATGAATTTGGTGAAGCAAAATACGCAATTTACGCAGAAGATATAGAAAAAGGTTGGTAGTAAAACATATTAAGACGACATTTAAAGATGTTGTCTGCTAAATAACAATTATAAGGGGTAGGGATATGGAAAATACATGTGATATAAATGAAATAGAAGCGGTAGGAATTCAAATATTCGAAGTTAATCAAAATAAATTTTTAGACGAATCAATTGAAATGGATTCTTTATCAGATTTCATTAAATTCATAAAATTAATGAAAATACCTTGTATATTTAAATACGATGTGTTTACAACATTTGAAGAAACCATTATAACACCTGAAACACTGGGTTATGAAGACAATGAAACAGATTTAGTTGATTTATTTAACGCATATAATAATAAAGCTAAAGAGGTAAATTACGATATACCTATATACACAATGTACTACGCATTTTTCAATGGTAAAATATTATGTCATCAATTAGAGATAAACAAAGATTTTAAATATAATGAGCTATATTTCGACCCTGATGAATATATCGAACATATGAGAGAAGAAAGCAATGAATTTAATAGGTTATACACTAATAAACTAGAAGAAAAACAAGGTGAACAATTAAAAAACATTGAGTTAGCAGTAAATAAATTAAGAGAACATATATTAAATGATAGTGAATTTATTAGTTACAAAAATAAAAGAACACGTGAAGAATATTTAATAGATGTTGTAACAGGGAAAAATAAAGACACATATCGATGTTTAAGAGACGTATATTATTATGCAACTGAAAGTAGTATAACAGATAAAATATATTGTAGGATATCACCAAAAGGTGAACATTTCATGGATTTAATGTTTGAACAAGTAAAAGCAAATAGTAAGGTGAAAAAATGAACATACATCTAATAGATAATATAAACACCAAATATGTAATAGAAACAGATGAAAGAAAATTACAGAAAATAGTTGTAAAAGAAATTGAAACATTAATATCAGTAATAAAAGTTAAAATGAACAAATATACTGATGAATCAAATTATATTAAAGCAGAAAAATGTTTACTGGACTTAAAGGTATTAGAGAATGAACTTAAAAAATGTGGCATTAAAGAAGAAAAAGAAATTGAGAAAGAAGAAAACATATATAACGGAATTAAGTTGAACTTAGAGTTCATAAAATCAGAAAGACATAATTATATTGCAAAAGTTGAATTCTTCAATAATAGTTATATGATACTTAAGAAACATTCAGAAGCAAGTAGATTTGGCAAAAAATTAAAAGAATACAAAAAAGAATTATTTAACAACGGCGAATTGATTATAAGTAAAGATAAATTAAATGTAGTTATAGGTATTGATAAAATATTTACGGATATAAACCAATTAACAGAGTTTGTAGCAGGAGAAAAGTTAGACGGTTGGAAAAATTGGGCAATAAACAATAGTAATGTAACACTAAAAGAGTATTTGAAGAAATAAACATTAATTTAATTAGGAAGAACTATGAAAGCAAAAAAAGAAGCTGTGTTAATTTCACTTTTAATATCTGTAGTTTCATTTGGAATATACATAGTAATATCTATATATGGTACATACATATTACAACAAGAGTTGATAGTAGAATTAAAAGGGATTTTATCTGGAATATTTACTGGAGCAGTAGTGTCTTTTGTATTATATATACAAGAGTATAAAATAGTAAAAGAGGAGAAATTGAATGAATTAAAAGGTGAAATAGAACAATTTAGAAAGAAAATTCATTCAATTTCACGTTTAAACATAAAAGAACCCTTGGAAATAATATACAAATATTTTGAAGATTCAGAAAAAGTAGCAAAATATACGGAAGAACATAATATAGAAAATAACGAGGATAATAGAGAGTATATAGTAAAATTAATACTTGAAACAGAAGGTGGAAAAGAGTTATATGGTTATGTAGATAGAAATAAAAGATATATGTATGTAGAAGAATATGGAGATATTGAAGGATACGAAGGTATTGAAGGATACGATAATATTTATACAGAAGATGTAGTAGAACACATAATTAAAGAAATATACGAAAGAATGAAAGATACATTAGAAAAGTATAATGAACTTACAGAAAACAATTTTGATATAATAGATAAAATGAAAGACATAGAAAAAGAAATATACCTAATAACTGGGAACATATGTAAAGATAAATACATAAAACCTATAATTAATTACATGGAAATAATAAATTTTGATATAGTTAAAATTTTATTAAAGACTAAATTTAAGGGTGTTAACAACTATAATGTGTTAAAATGTATAACAGCATTGGAAAATTACATATATAAAAATAAAGATTATAATATAATAACATATACATTAAAAAATATGGAGGACGAAATAAGTAGAAGATTACAAGGAATTAAATTAGAAAAATGTAACAAAGAAGACTTTATTTGGTATATTAGAGGGAAATGTGTAATAGAAAATAAATTTAACAAAGAACTTTCAGACGAACAGTTATCAGCAATGAGGGATTTTATAAACCTTGAAATAATTACAGATGGGGATAAAAACAGTAAATTAAAAGACGAAATAGAGAAAAAATACAATTAAATATATAAAGGAATATAGAAGAAACTGTGGGAATGGAGAAATTACAGAATTACAGAAAATTACAGAGAACGGTAAGAAATCATTTAAATCGGTATTTAGTGACATAGTATTTATGGGTGAAATGATAAGATTGTTGAATCTGTGTAAAGAAGGAACACCAACAGATATAGATTGTTTAAAAGAATATTTTACATATAGTACAGGACAACTAGTAGAAGAATTAAAGATATTCAAGGAAGAAGGTTTAATAGTATGTGAAGATAATACACTAGAAGTAATAGGATTATCTAAAAAAGGTGAAAGAGTTATAGAGACAGTAAGAGAAGTAGGAGAACAATAAAAATACAAACAAAACATAAAAACGACAAAATCACTTAGCATAAATAAAACCTGAAAATTAAGGGGCATGCTAGGTGATATTTTTTGTTATTTACGGAAAATAAAAAAGGAGAAACCAATATGGAAAAATGGACATTATCAGATAGGGTAGTAGAAAAATCTATAGCAGATAACTGGGACGAGGCTAGATTAGAGTGGGATTTAATAAATGTATTGATGTTAGAAAATGAATATGAATCATGTGAATGTGGACATTACACTATAAAAGAAGTATGTACAATATACAATAATAATACTAAAGAACAATTGGACATAGGTAATTGTTGTATAAAGAAATTTGAAAGAGAAGAAATGGATGTTACAGACTTAATTAGATGCATGAAGAACATATATGGAGACGAAAGTAAGTCATTAAATAAAGAAGCATTAAAATACTGTTTTGAGCATAAAATTATAAATAGAGCACAGTATAAATATTACATTGAAATATGGAGGAAAAGGAAATTAACTGAAAGTCAATTAGAAAGAAAAATTGAAATAAATCAAATTATACTTAAAAAGGCATTTAAAAACGGAATATAATTGAATTTATTCAATTTATAAGTTAAAAATAAAGTGACAGTGAGGTGTAATATTATGCAAAAATATATTGATGATACATAATAATATTATATAATAAGAGACAATAAATATAACAAATAATAACAATAATAAACTAAGGGGTATCTTATGAGAATAGGTATAAAAATAGGTAATGAAGAAATATTCATATATGACAGCATATGTGAAGTACTTATAAAATTTGAAAGACTGGGAATAAAATTAATAGAAGTATTTCATGGAGACATTCCTGGTAAAAGTGCTTATATAAACAGAGAGTATGGAATAACAGTTATATATGATAAAGAATCAAAAAATGTGGAACATGTTATAATTAATTGGGATATAACATTTAGAGAAAAAACAGATGCATTCAGTAAATATAAAATTAAAGGTATAATTGAAGATGACAAAGGTAAAATCATATACAGAATAAATCATAGATTATATACTAAAGATTTGGAGAGGTACAACGGTAAGATTGACGGGTACATAGATAGTTGGCTATGTACTGGAAAATGCAAAAAACAAAGAAATAGTAGGGGATGTGGGCATAGTAGGACATCTAAAGTATGTTTAAACTGTGATAACCTTGGTTCATCTAAAACTGGGTACGAACTCAAGGATGACAAGAACAACGGAAAGAGATTAGTTATCAGTGAATGTAATGAAAATGGAAGAATGTACGATATCGATATATGTACAATGTAATATTTGAATATGAACTAAAATTAATCATCATTTAAAAGCCCATACTAGTAAATATATAAAATGAAAAATGAATTAAAATAAAACTAAATATCACTATAAATAAATGCCTAGAAGTATTTATGAGTAGTGATATTTTAGTAATATTATGCTTATAGGAGGGATATATGGGGTATTTAATGTACGGAATATATTTTGCACTAGCATTGCTATTTAGGAATCAACCTCATATAGCAATAGCGGGAATAATAGTAACGGAGATAGTGGCATTTAAGGCAATAAAGTATTGCAACAGGGATTAAAATAAAATAAAATAATCGGAGGGAACAAGATGTTATCAGAACTAAAGAAAATAATAGACAGAAACAGCATCGAAACAAACGTAGAAGAAGTAGAGCAATCATATTTAGACTTACTAGCAACAGTAAGAAACAGTCTTAGTAATGATGTAACAGAGAACATGGTAAAACAAGATTATGTAAAGGTAATGACTAAGATAAAAGAACTACAATATGTAGATGGTGTACTAAGAGATTATTTACACAACGATATAATAGGATTTACGTATATAGAAGGAATAGACTATCCAGATATTTACGATGAAGACTTATATGAAGACGAAGATGACGACGATGATTTCGATGAATTAGACGACTTAAGCGATATGAGTATAGAAGAACTGGAAGAAATGCTTGGTGAAATGAGTAAATAGAGAAATCGGTGGTGTATATGGACAACCTAAATAGAGAAAAACTAATAAAACAATCAATACTAATAGCAAGTATTTCAATGTTCATAGGTTGTTTCATATACATCTTCTTAAGACCAGTCGAAGCACTGGGAGTAAAGGAATTAGTATCACATTTACGAATAATAAAAGAGTTGAGGGAATACACAACTCAATACAGACTATCAAACTGGATTTTATACAGTTTACCTAATGGGTTATGGACATTCTCTTATTCATTAATCATATTCAGTATATGGTTAGGGGTAAGAACTAAAGAAGCAACAATATGGTTGGTAACAATACCAATTGTAGGATTTACGTATGAAATATTTCAATATCTCGACATAATAAAAGGAACATTCTGCACGGATGATATGATATACAGCTTAATAGGGATATTATTGAGTTTTAGTATAATAAAAATTAAATTATGGAGAGGAACAAAATGAAGAAAAGAAACAGTTTATTATCAGTAATAGTATTATTGTTAGTAGTGTTATTAGCAATAGGAAGTAACTCAAGCACAGAAAAACCTGTAAAAGTAGAGAGTAATCCAGCAAATGAAGTTGATGCTGTATCATCAGCAGAAACAAAAGTACCAGCAGAACCAAAAGCACCAGCAGAACCAAAAGCACCAGAAGCAGTGGTAGAAGCAATAAATGAAACTGTATTTAAAATGGGTGAAACAGTTTCAATGGGTGATTTAGACTTTACATTAAACAGTGCAAGATTTGATGCAGGTAGTCAGTATATGAAACCTGCCGAAGGTGAGAAGTGGTTAGTATTTGATTGTACAATAGTTAATAATGGAACAGAAGCAGCAAACATATCAAGCATGATGATGTTTACGGTAAATGACTCAGAACATTATTCAAAAGACATGGCTTTCGGACCAGAACTCAAAGGAAGTTTAGATGGTGAATTAGGAGCAGGAAGAACACTACGGGGTGAGGTAGCTTATACAGTAGGAGCATCAGAAACAGAGTGGGAGTTCATATTTGAACCAAGCTTATTTGGAGATGGGCAAGCAATATATGAAGTAGGAATAGATAGTGTACAGTAATATAAACAAAAATAAAAATAGGGGTAGTAAAATGAAAAATGTAGCATTAATATTAGTAGTAACAATGATAATATTTACTTTGACAGCATGCGGAGGAATTAGTCCAGACAAAGCGGTCACAGAATTTATGGACGCAGTAAAAGAAGTAAATGTAGAAACAATAGAGAAATATGTACCTTACAATGATATAGCAGGAAAAAATTCATTAGCAGAAGATAAAGAATTTGCTAAAAACTTCTTTGACGGTATAGAATACAAGGTAATTTCATCAGTGGACAACAAAGATACAGCAAAGGTAGAAATTGAAATAACAAACATAAACTTAGGCGACATAATGAAACAGTTCATGGGACAGATGTTTACTGAAGCGTTAAGTAGTGCATTCTCTGAAAAACCAGAAGAATTGTCAGAAGAAGAACAAGATATTAAATATAAAGAGCAGTTCACGAACTTAATAGAAACAAATAAAGAGAATAAAGTTACTAACGTAGTAACTATAAACTTAACTAAAGTAGAGAATAATTGGAAAATAGAAATGACAGAAGAATTACAAAATGCATTAATGGGTAATTTAAATAAAGCAACAGAAGAGATAAATAATTCATTTAATAAAAAATAAAATACTGATTAAGTTAAGATATAATTAGAGGGGAATATAAGATATATAATGTATAAAATATATTTTATATTGACAACAGTACTTATGAAACAACCTCATATAGCAGTATTAGGAGTAGCAATAACAGATGTAATAGCTTATAAGATAATTACAAATAGTAAAACAGAAGATTAAAAACGACAAATACATTAAAGACGACAATATCACTTAGCATAAAACATAAAAGAAATTTTAGGGGCGTGCTAGGTGATATTTTGTTCAATAAAAAATAAAAAACGAGGTAGGGGTATGGGAGCATACGGTTCACCAGATTTAAGTGTTCAAGATAATGGAAAAGACTTAAGAAGATGCAAAAGATGTGGAGAGTATTTTTACAAAGGGTGGAAAAGGTGTCCTAATTGTGGTAAGAGTGTAGGTGGAGGGGCAGAAGGTTGTTTAGTAGCAATACTTATTGTAGTAGGGATATTTATGTTTATGGCAACATTAATTGGTATGATATCAGGAGGAAGTGGTGACACATCAACAGTTGAGGACAATATAAAAATTGAAGAACCTGAAATAAGCAAAGAAGAATATATAGGAAAATGCTCAATATATGATTATGAAGAAATATCTAGATATCCTGATAATTATAAAGGAAAATATGCTAAATTCAGCGGTGAAGTATTTCAAGTATTATATGATGAAAAATACGTAGATATTATATTAAACATGGGGTACAATGAAAAAATAAAAGATTATCAAACAGTACATGTTTCTTATACTAAAGAGGATGAAAAAGAAGCAAGAATACTTGAAAATGATAAAATAACAGTTTACGGACAGTTAGACGGAATATATAAGTATGAATCTGTACGTGGAGATGAAATATCAATACCATTAGTTGAAGTTAAATATATAACACTAAATTAAAATAAGGAGAAATAAAATGAGAGAAAAAGTAAAAGGGTTTATAGTAGGTTTAATAGTAGCAACAATGTTAATAATGACTACAGTATCAGTAGGGGCTACTGATGGCTCGATGGATATAACAGCAGTATTTAAGAACATCAAAATTTACGTAGATGGAGATAAATTAAATCCAACAGACGCAAATGGAAACACTGTAGAACCATTTATATATAATGGTACAACATATCTTCCTGTAAGAGCCATAGGAGAAGCATTAGGAAAACAAGTAACTTGGGACAATAACACAAATTCAGTATATTTAGGTGAAATTGTAAATACACAAACTACACAAAATACACAAACTTATAGTAGAACAAATCCAGCACCTATAAATACTCCACAATCAATTAATATATCAAATTATTTAGAAGAGTACACTGCTACTGTGACTGTACTGGAAGTGATTGGTGGGGACAATGCTTGGAAAAAGATTCAGGATGCTAATATGTTTAATGGTGCTCCATCAGACGGAAAAAAATATGTGTTAGTAAAAGTTCAAGCTATTATTTCAGCTGTAAAAGATGATAAAGCAGTAGATTTAAATAATTACTTGTTTAAAACATTCTCAAGTAGTAATGTTGAATATTCAGATTGGATAAGTGTTGTTGAACCGAGCCCACAATTTTCTGGACAAGTGTATAGTGGTGGAGTATTGGAAGGATATATTACATTTGAAGTGGGTAAAGATGATATAAGTCCTAAAATAGTATTTGGACAAAATTATGATGGTACAGGAGGAATATGGTTTAGCATAAAATAATGTTGATTAAACAAACATTAATCCTCATTTAAAAGCACATACTAGTAACTATGTGAAATGAAAAATGAATTAAAATAAAACTAAATATCACTATAAATAAATACCAAAAAGTATTTATGGATAGTGATATTTTGATAATATTATACTCAAACGGAGGGAAAGAGAGATGTTAGAAAAATTAAAAGGTGTAATACAAAGGAATAACCTCGAATTAGACACAGATGAACTGGAACTAGTAGTAGAAAAACTTAACACTAAGCTTATAAGGTCGATATCAGAAGTTCAAAAGAGATTGACTAAGAAAATGGAAAATTTGATAGTAGATAAAAAGTATAGTGAAGCGTTGGAATTAGTAAAAGAATTAGAAAAAGTAGGACAAGTGTTAAAAAGACAACTAGAGTATTTAGCAGAAGAAGATATAGAAAACTTTTACAATAATTTAAACAAAAGAAAAGACGAAGACGACGAAGACGACGAAAAAGACGAAGAAGATGAAGACGAGTATGATGAAGACGAGTATTAAATTATACAAGTCTGTCAAATGGGGATTATCAGACATAACGATATAATTTATGGTATAATAAGTTAAGATTAAAAAATAAGAAATATGTAACAGATGTGAACAAGCAACAAAGTTAAAGTTTGAAGGAACAGAAAAATCTGAGAAAGATAAGAGGGATAAGAAATGTTCAAAGAAAACGAAGAAGTATATATCGTAAAGTTTGATTTATTGAATCGTGAAAACACAGTATTGTATGGAAACATATCAAGAATTGAAGAAGACGTGATTTACGTTAGGCTTTATGGTAATAAAGATTCAGAAGTAGCAGTAAATGAGAATAAGGTATTTAGAACAAGAAAAGAAGCATCAAAAATAATATAAAACTAAAAATTAGAGGAGAAAAAGAAATGATGAAAAACAAAGGATTTATAATAGGAATAGTGGTAGTGGTACTAATAGTATTTATGGTGGTAGGTTCATATAACTCACTAGTATCAATGGAAGAAAAAGTAGATGCTCAATGGGCAAACGTAGAAAGTAAGTTACAAAGAAGATTTGACTTAATACCAAATTTAGTTGAATCAGTAAAAGGTATGATGGAACAAGAAAAAGAAGTATTTGGAGCAATAGCTGATGCAAGAGCAAAGATGGCAGGGGCAACTAGTACAGATGATAAGGTTCAAGCTTCAAGTGAATTAGAAGGTGCTTTAGGAAGATTGCTAGTAGTAATGGAAAACTATCCAGAATTAAAATCAAGTGAAAATGTAACAGGATTAATGGATGAATTAGCAGGAACAGAAAATAGAATTAGTACAGAAAGAGATAGATTTAATGAAGCAGTAAGAGATTATAACTCAAATATAAGAAAGTTTCCAAAGAGTATTTTAGCAGGAATGTTTGGGTTTGAGTCAAAGGTATATTTTGAAGCAACAGATGGAGCAGAAATAGCACCTGTAGTAAGTTTTAAATAAAATATAATTTACGGAAAGGCTAGGTAAAAGATATGAAAACATGTATAATTTGTGGAAAAGAAATAGGACCTAATCAAGGATATTATAGTACAGAAGATGGACCTGTATGTAGTAGTAAATGTCATACAGAGCACTACTGGGAAAAGATAATTGATGACGAAGACAGAGTAGTAATAGATGGTAATTGTTATTCAATCGGAAGAGAAGATGTAAGTAAAGAATCTAAAGGGTACAATGGTAGATACTTCAGAATAAAATTATTTACAGGAGAGTCGATAGAAACAACTAACTTGAGATTTAATGATGAAGTACCTGAAGAATACAGACATATATTAATAGACAACGCAAGATTTATACTATAAAAGGAGTAATTATATGAAAAAATGCATGGTTTGTGATAAAGAGTTAGGTAAAAATTATTTTGTTACAGAAGACGGAGAAGTATGTAGTGGTAAATGTTTCGATGTAAATTACTGGGGTAACATATTAGCTAATAAAAACAAGATAATAATAGACGGTGGATGTTATTACATAGGAAATGAGGATGAAGAAGAAAGATATAAAGGGTTTGAAGGAAAATATTTCAAAATAGAGAAATTTACGGATGAAATAATAGAAACAACTAACTTGGGATTTAATGATATAATACCTGATGAATACAGAGAAGAGTTTCAAGATAACGCAAAATTCTTATTATAACTTGGGGAGGAACTAACATGGAAGATAGATGTTTCTTCTGTGATGGAGTAGCAGAATGCTAAGAGATAGAATATAATAATCCAAAATGGGGTAGCATAGAAGTTAAAGTAAAAGAAAAGGCTATGACATGGATATGCAAGAATTGCGAAGAAATAGCATTCAGTTGGTCAGAAGCAAAAAGATTACAAGATTTATCAATGAATTATAAATAACAAGGGGACAACAATATGAAAAAGGTCTTAGTGTTAATAATAACACTACTAATGGTATTTACGAATACAGTTCTAGCTGAAGTAAATTTACCAAATTCAACATCAGAATTTTATGTGAACGACTTTGCAAATATACTGGACTATAGTGTTGAGGAAAGAATAATAAATAAAAATAAAAGCTACGAGAAAACAGAAGTAGAACCTCAAATAGTAGTTGCTACAATAGAAAGTTTAGAAGGAATAGACATTGAGACCTATTCAGTAGAGTTGTTAGAGAAATGGAAAATAGGTAATAAAGAGTACAATAATGGTGTATTATTACTAATAGCAGAACAAGAGAAAGAAATAAGAATAGAAGTCGGTTATGGTTTAGAGGGAGCAATAACTGATGCAGAAGCAGGTCGTATAATAGATTCTGGGATGAAAGATTTTACAGAAGGAAATTATGATTTAGCAATAAGAACAATATTCTTAGGAATAACTGATGAAGTAGAAGAAGAATACGGAGTAGAAGGGCTTAAGGAAGTTAAAGATTCATCATCTTCAGAGGGCAAAAGTGAGACATTGATAAAAATAGTGAGATGGTTTAACGAACTTCCATTATTTGCAAAGATAGTAATAATTATAGCACTAATAGCATTCTTTATAATAGACTTCACATTATTTGGAGGAAACATCACAATGTTAATTCTAAGAATAATTTTAGCAGGTGGAAAAGGTTCTGGAGGTAGTAAAGGTGGTGGAGGTCGCTCCGGTGGTGGAGGTTCTTCAAGATAAGTTTATGAAGGGTAACATGGAAGTAAAAACTAAGTATAATATAGGTGATAAAGTATTTATAGTATCAAGAGAATTTAAATATGGTGATTCATATATACCTGACATTACATGGAGAGTCAAAGGTAATGACAATTACACATTAGAAATAAGCAAAGTGTTAATAAGAGGGACTGATGATAAATCAGAAATAAACTATGTTATAGATTGTAGTCAAAGGATAGAGGACGATGTGTTCATAGATATAGAAAAAGCTCAAAAAGAATGTGTACGTAGAAATATAAGGGATGGTTACAAATAAAATGAAAATAATTGTAGAAAGTAAATATAACATAGGTGATGAAGTATTTATACTGGTTGAAGAAGACAGATACAATGATTATTATAGTAATGAACAGATTTGGAGATTAAAAGGAAATTCAGATGACTATGATGAAACTAAACTAGTAATAAGTGAAGTAGTAGTAAAAGAACATAGAAGTTCCTCAACAATAATGTATAGTACAGGATATGCATATTACAGTGAAAATGATATATTTACGGACTTAAAAGATGCTGAAGAAGAAAAAGATAGAAGAAACGAAAAAGACGGGTATATTTAGAAAATAAAGGATTGAACTAAAAAATTAGTTTTGTCCTTTTTACCAAATTATTTTTAAAAGTATTAATAAAAGTATTGACAAAAGTTTATAATTATGTTATAATAGAGATAATAATTAAAAGGAAATCTCATTATGAATAATACTAGAAAAATAGATATAGAGAATTGACATATGAAATTTACGAAAGAATAAGGGAAGGGGTAGGGAAATGGTTATATTGATAACATATATAGACATAAACCCATATACTCTCAGAGAAGAGATATTAGTATCACATGGGGTAGATATAAATACATTGAAAAATGTACAATTACCATTAGTAAAACCTAGTGAAATAGGGTATTACAGCGAAGTTTTTGGTGAGTGGATTCTTAATGAAGATGAAGAACAAGAGGAGAAAGAAGAAGAATGAGAAAGATAGGGAAATTAATATCATTTGTATTATTAACATTAATAATATTGTCAAACATATTGATATTTGCAGAAATAAGGTTGCCAGAAAAAAATAAGGAATTTTACGTATATGACGAAGCAAATTTACTTAGCAAAGAAATAGAGAAGAAGATAGTAGATATAAACTTAAAGTACGAGCAAACAGAAGAACAACCCCAAGTAGTGGTGGCAACGGTAAACAGTTTACAAGGTGAAACAATAGAAAAATACGCAACAGAACTATTTGAGAAATGGAAAATAGGGAATAAAGATTTAGACAACGGAATATTGATATTATTATCATTAGAAGAAAGAAAAGTAAGAATAGAGGTAGGGTACGGATTAGAGGGAGCAGTAACAGATTCACAGGCAGGAAAAATAATAGGTAAAGCAACTACATATTTAAAAGAAGATAATTTTAACAATGGAATTGAAACAATATTCATACAATTAGTAGAGGAAATAAATAAAGAGTATGAATATAGCAACGAAAGTATATTGTCAGCAGAAGACATAGATAAAATTCAAAAAGAGTCAGAAACAAATAGAACAGCACTTATAATAACAATAATTATGCTTGTGATAGTATTTGTAAGTATAGCATTAATAGTATTATTAGAAAATTCCGGATATGACGGAGGTTTTGACGGTTTTGGTGGTTCAGGAAGCTCAGGTGGTTGGGAAAACTCCAGTGGCGGTTCATTTGGTGATGGAGGTTCCTCAGGAGGCGGAGGAGCATCTGGAAGTTTTTAAGTAACAGTTGTTAATAGGCTAGTAGCTTATACATTAGAATTAGAACATGTTAAGTAGAACTGTAAAAAGTGGCTTGTACCACCATAGCAAAAAGTTCATTAAGTGCAAGGCGGTCGGTGATAATTAAGAATCATCGACATTGAAAGATATGATAAGGAGATATAAAATGGGACTAAAAGTATTTGGATATGAAGATAATTCTGGGACATAAAGCAATTTTGGAATGACTTGTGTGGTAGTTTTTGCAAATTATATTGAAGAAGCAAAATTACTAATGAATTACGATGATTGGGAAGGTAGAGATTTATTTGAAATTCCAATGGAAAAAGGATATCACTTTATAGGTGATTATTCTGAATAATAAAATAGTTGTTTTAAAAATACAAAAACAAACAGGGGACTTAAAATGAAAATAGGGCATATTCAAATAGGTGTATGTGCAAATAAAAAGGCTTGGATAAATTATATGAGACCAAAATATATGTGCGGAGGGAAACATAAACATAGTTATTTTCAATATTTTATCAGATGGTTTAACATATATTGGTGTAAGCCAAGAAAATGTGATGATTGTGGAGAGTATATAACTGAAGATGGTATAAAAGTTTGGGATTCTGAAGGAAATAAAGTATTGAAAATTGTGTGCAAAAAATGTTATAATACTGAACAATTAAAAAAGAAGAGTGAATTTTTCTTAAGAAATGCTAAAGAGATAGAAGAACGAATTAATAAAGATGGTTTCGATAGCATTTTTAAAAAGGCAATTTCTGATGAATTAATTGCATTAACTAATACCAAGAAATAATTATAAGGAAGACAATAAAAAAATAAGGGGAGAATACAAAAATGAATTTTACACATTACAAAATAATACTACAAACTAATCCTGAAGTGCAACATAGTTATAAAAAGCGTGCATTCTGTGAAGAAGCAGCTATTATATTAGCACAAGCAGAAGCAATTGAGCTTGGTAGAGGATATAAATTTGTATATTCAGTAGTAGTAATATAGTAAAAGGAAAATAAAGATGCTAGATAACTTTGAAGAAACAGATATACAAGATTCAATGTTTGCAAAGGCTTTAGGTATTGGCCTTGAAGAAGTTGAAAGACTTAGTTTAAATCAACTAAAAAATGAGTTACACAATAAAGCATTTAAGTTAAGAGACAATAACGAAACATTAACTCAAGAAGAGGATAATTGTTTGAATGAAACACTGCAGGGAATATTATATCAACTTATAGAATTTGATTATGACATTGCAGAAGATTACATAATTAATTTTAATAGTTTCGTTAAAGAAAATAAATACTATAACAAATTTTGTTGGTAGTACATAGAAAGGAAACTACTAAAATAGATATAAATACTAAATAAAGATAAAGTTGATTAGGCTTTATCTTTTTATTTTTTAAAGTAATTTATAAGCTATAAGAGCGTTCAATTTTGTAATTGTATGCGAAGAATTTTTATTGAAATATAAAATTTACGAAGGGGTGAGCGTAATCGAACGTAGCAACTTTCAGATTAAAAAATGTAAGTGCTCAATTAGAATATCAGCTAAGAAGAAACATGGCAAAGGTGTAACAAAGAGAAGGGTGACAACTAGGTACATGGTTGTAAGACTTGATGGAACTCATGACATGCATACACATATTAGGAGTATGTTTGGGTCAAAGAAATTAATCGAACTTATTTTAAAAGGGAAAATGCCAATGAATTCTTATTTGAATGAAAGTGCAAGAAGGATTTTAACAGAAGAAGAATTTAATAGTTTAGAATTAAATGAAGAGTATATTTACGGATATAAAGAAAATAATGAAGACAAACGTTATTGCATTGCTATTTAATAAATTAAAATTATGAACAGGTATAAATTATAGACTACACCAGCATATTTATATAAACAGTTAAATTAGAGAATAAGATTAGACATGATACGTCTGACCTTATATTAAATAAAAACAATAGAGGTCAGATATGAGGATAGGTTTTGTAGGATACATAGAAAAAGAATTTGATGTAATAAGAGCAGAAGTAATAGCACTTAGAATATTTAATGAGATATATTATAATCATGAAGATAACGAACGGATAGAGATAGTAGTTGGTGCAACAAACACAGGGACACATAAAATAATTTACAAAGTGGCAAGATTATATAAATACAAGACTGTAGGGGTTATGTGTAATAAAGGGTATGATTATGAATTATTTCCAGTTGACAAACTAATAGTAGTTGGAGAAAACTGGGGAGACGAAAGCAAAACATTCTTAAATAGTATAGACATATTATATAGAATAGGTGGAGGAGAACAAAGTCTACGAGAAGTAAAAATGGCAAAGAAACTAGGAATAAAGGTGATTGAATATGAAATATAAAATATAAACAGATGGGGAGGAGATTATGACAAATCTTAAAAGATTAGATACTGAATTACATTCAATAATATATGACATAACAGAAGGTACAAGAGGAAATGTTGATAGTATGCTTAAACAGATGTTAGATATAATATATAGAGAATTAGACGAAGATTATCATCAAGAATTTGCAGATAAACTTCAAAGAATTGAATATTACGTGAAACTACCATATTCTCTACGATTTAAACATCAATTTATTGCTGTTGGTGATATGGGTTTTAAAGACCTATCATACTGTGGATATATAATAAAAGATAATATGAACGAAGCAGTAGATAGATTCCATGCATACAGTAATTATGAAGATGACCTGTGGATATTATTAAAGACATTAGGACTTGGTATATGTGGATTAATTAGGATTTACGGGGAAATGTAGATATGAGAGATAAAAACAGAATAAGACCATTTCTAGAAGAATTAGCAAAGGAATGGGATAAGTATCCAGATTTAAGATTTGGACAGTTGATGAGTGATTTAGGCACAGAATTTGGATATACATTTTATTAGAACGAAGACGAATTTTTAGAATGTTTACGAAGTCATATAAGTAGATTTGAATAGGAGGTAAACCATGAAGCAATTTGTATATTGTGACACCATAGAAGAAGCAGAAAAAATAATTGAAAAACTGGGTAGAAATCCAAACATTTCAATGATTAATTTAAGTAAACATAATTTGTTATTATCATATAATATAGAGATAAACAATATTAAAGATATGGATGTAAGATTAAACATACATTCTAGTGACACATTACTGTATGACTATTTTATGGAAGGTGAATTCATATGTCACATAGAAGTACAATTCGATGGATATGAGTTTAACGGTAAAATATGGAGCATGACAGAAGATGAAAATGAGAATATAGAGTATGAAGAAATAACAGATGGTGCATTATACGAGTACTTAGAGAAAAAGGCAATAGAAGATTTTAATAGACTATATAACTAGGGAGAAAATTATGTTAAAACTAAGATACAGAGGAATTGAAATAAACGGTTTTTGTAAAAACGAAGAAAAAAATATAGCCCGTATGGTTATATGTAAAGAATGTGCAGATAAGTATAGGGGAGAATTTGAGATAAACACATCAGAATTAAAGTTTGAAACTGGGGCAGGTTGTGGAATAGCTAGGTGTAAAAACGAAGATTGGGATACAAATGAAGTTGAAACAGCTTGGATTGAATTAAATATAGATGGTATAAAATTTACGAAGGAGTAATATTTATGAATAAGATAAAATTAATGAAAGAAATATGTGATTGGTACAACTACGAAATGAAAGAAGTAGATAATAAAGTAATAGTATTTGATGGGGGAAATAGTTACTTTGAATATGACAGTATAGACGAAGCACTTAAAGATTGGTTAGAAACACTGTTAGGAAGTAATGTAGATGCTAAAAGGGAAGGCAAAGAAAACGCCAACTACTGTTTATGGAACAAAGAAATAATAGACTTTATTGAATCACTGTAAAGTAAATAAATATAAGGCAAAAACTTGAGGGTTAATTACTCCTCAAGTTTTTAAGTTCTAAAATAATTGTCAATTGTGCAATAAGTAATTATATTTAATCTTATTATTAAATAAGATTTTTTTAGCTTTAAGGGGTATTATAAATATAAATATAATAGAAGGGCACAATGAAATTAAATTTAACAAACTTTATAGAGAATGTATACGGAATAAATTTAGAAGAAGATAAGAAAAGATATCAGAAACGTAAGTAAGTTTTACATAGAAGATGTTAATAAATTACCAACGAAAGGTGTAATAGAAGTTGATGAATTTGATATAAAAAACGATGTAATATCATTTAATGGTGTAGACATAATAAATGATTTTGCAACAATAATAATAAATTGTGTAAATGGATATGGAATGTTCCATTATTATGATGTGGAAGACTTCTTTGATACACAACCTGCAAATACAACGGACGAAAAAGTAGGGGCAGTTGAAAATGAAATAACAGAATAGAAAAATAACTAAAACCACTAGTATATACTGGTGGTTTTATTTTTAAAATTATAATTAAAAGTTTAAAAAAAGTATTAACAAATGTAAAAATAAAGCATATAATAATATTATAAATGATTGGGGGATATGAATATGTGTATCCGATTAGATATTCAATATGGTATAAGTAATTAATTAATAAATTATTACTGGAGGTAAAGATATGTCAAAGATATTGGGAATATACGTTGAAGTAGAGATATCACAAAAAGAACCTAACGATTGGGAAAAAAACAGATATGAAGATAGGCTTGTAGAAGATATAGAAGAAGTAGATAAATTTTTAGAAGAAGTTAGAGGAAAACTCAAAGACGAGGAAAGAGTTATAAAAAAAGTAAAAAATATATTGATAAAATGCGATTGTGGAGAAGAGATATTATGTACAGGATTTACAAATGAGTGTGATAACTGTAATGAACTGTATAACAGATGGGGACAACAATTAGCACCAAGAAATCAATGGGGAGAGGATACAGGAGAAGTTTATTACGATATTTAAGGATAGATAAAAATAAATAATAAAGGAGAAATTATATGAAAAATATGCGGAGAATACCAGTAGTATGAGAAAGTTTCGGAGTATTAAGCGTAGAAGCAGATACATTAGAAGAGGCTATGAAGAAAGTATATTTAAAACCAAATGAATTTCCACTGCCTGAAAATAAATATCACATTGACGAAACATTTAAAATGAGTTTGCCAGATGAGTTAAATGCATTAAGTGATGAGAATGTAGATTATGTTAGACAATACCACAATATGTAAGAGTAACAAAGAGGTATTTGGTAGTACTAAATTATATTATTATATCACATATGAAAATGGGTCTATAGATAATTAGAAAGAAATAAATTCTAAAGAAATAGATTTTAAAAACAACAAAAAGTGAATAAAATCATAAAAAATTAAAAAGCAGATAGTAACATTCAAAAAAGTATTTATTATATAAAGTAGTCATAAGGAAAATAATTTTATGGATGTAATAGTATGTTATTTGGAAATGACAAGAGAGTAATGAAAGCAACAGATAAATATTG
>Ga0123339_10000761_pt1 | contig 23500 bp, 21 predicted proteins | sample lystaG_FD_89956 | JGI IMG/M metagenome (GOLD analysis project Ga0123339, IMG submission 89956) | Glacier valley bacterial and archeal communities from Borup Fiord, Nunavut, Canada, to study Microbial Dark Matter (Phase II) -... | ecosystem: Environmental > Aquatic > Freshwater > Ice > Glacier ...
AGAATCAACACGTCCGGTTCGAGCGCGAGAGTGGCTGCCAGTGCGACTTTCTGCCGCTCGCCGCCGGACAAGGTGTGCATGTCTCGGTCGAGGAGCCCGACGATTCCGACATCTTCGGCAAGCGAATGCAACTTTCCCGCGATCTGTTCGAGAGGAACGCCGCGGTTTTCCAATGAGTAGGAGATTTCATCTCGTACGGTCGCGAAAAGGTAGACGCCGCTGTCCTGCATCAACAGGGACGTGACAATCGGAAGGGGAGACCCGTCGTCGGGTATCGAGACGACCGAACCGGTGAGCTCGCCCTCGATCACCGTCGGAATGACACCGGCGATTATATAGGAGAGCGTGGTCTTGCCAGATGAGTTGGGCCCGACGATCCAGAACTCCTCGCCGACATCGACATTGGCGGAGATATATCCAAGTGACTTTTGTTTGTAACCTTGATAAGAGAACGAAACGCCGTCGAGCACGATCCGCGTTTTTTTGTTTCGGTCCATCATCTCACCGCCAACGAAACAAGGACGGCGGTGAACAGTATGCCGGCTCCTGCTCCGTAGACGGCATACGAGGCGAAGCTCAAGGAGGCGCGTCCCGCTTTGATGCGGCGCGTCGATCCGTATCCGCGCACATGCATGAGGGCGGCCATCTGATAGGCGCGGATGAGGGATTTGACGATCACGGGGATTATGAGCGCGAGGTAGGCTTTCAGTTTCAAGATAACCGACCCTTCGGTGGCCAGGCCACGCACCTGCTGGGCCTGCATGGTCACATCGAGCGACTGTTTCATAGCCGGGATGACGCCGAGCGTCAAAGACACGATGATTCCGAAATCCTCGTTGATGTCGCCGGCCCAACGGGTGATTGCAACCGGTCCGGTCGCAATCAGCATCAGGTACATGGCGGTGACGAATGCGAGCAGCCGCACCGCGATGAGGAGACCTTTGAGGAATCCCTGGACACCGAATATGAAAATGAAATCGGTGGAACCGGGGTAGGCCCATGCGTACACGACGAGGAGAGAAAGGCATACGACACCGACCGTTTTCCAGCTATCGAGCACCTCGGAAAAAATTCCCAACAGCAGGGCCGCGAGGAGTTCGAGAACGATAAAGCAGACAAGCGCCTGCCACGTCGGGAGTATCGATGCGGCGATAAGCGAACAGACGAGCAGGAACATGCGCGGTCCGACGGGGACCGTGCGCAGCCCGAGGAGGGAAACGGGGGTCGTCAATCGATGAGACGACCCCCGTTTATTTTGCGGCGATATGTTATTCAGCGGCTGAATCGCTTGATTCTTTTCCGGAGGCGAATCCCTGCAATGCCCGGGGCAGCGCCTTGACGATGAACATCACGACAAAGACCGAGAGGATTTTATCTATCAGGTTCGAGCCGAGTCGCGGAATGAATGAGGCTACGAACACCGACTGTCCCGACTTCATCAGCCCGGCGACGATGATGTCGATTCCGCCCCCGGTGAGTCCGCCGTACACATAGGTGGCTATGAGCGTGCCGATGATGGGGGACACGATGGCGATGATGATGCCCGCGAAAAGGACGGGTGCGATTTTCTTGAAGCCGTAGTTGCGCGAGATGAAGCCGACGATGAGCCCGACGACGATGTTTACCACCGCAAACCACATGTCCGCAGGGCTTTGGAGCGATCCGATGACGTTGGTGATGCCGCCGGTGAGTGCGCCCCACCAAGGGCCGAGAATGGCGGCGCTCAGGATGGTGCCGATGGTGTCGAGGAATACGGGGAGCTTCAACGATGTCGCCAACATACCGCCGAGCACGTTTATGCCGATTCCGACCGGTACGAATACGAGCGAGATCCTTTTGTTCATGTCGTCTCTCCTTGTGATGGGATTCAGGTGACCTTATAGTTTCCTCGTGCTATATTATCATTTTATATTATGTATACAATAGTCAAATAGTATAGTATGACGTGTAATGGTCTATTTCGTCGATAGCCAGCGTCGCCATCCGAACAGGGAGCAACATGGACACACGAACAGACGTCGCATCTTCTCAGCCTTGCCCGACATGCGGAGATACCGACGATCGCGGCAGGCGTATCGTCTTCGTCGCGCATTGCATACTCAATGCGAACGCGAAGGTCGAAGGGCTTGCGCTGTATGAGGGGGTCCACCCGCTTGTTACGCGTCTTGCGAAAAACGGCGTCGGAATCGTCCAGATGCGGTGCGCCGAGATGGAGATGTGCGGCATGAAGCGGTGGGGGCAGACGCGCGAACAATATGAAAACCCGGCATTCGTCGCCCATTGCAACCGCTTGGCGCGACAAACTGCGGCGAGCATCGAGGAGTACCTGCGTTGCGGGTATGAGGTTCTCGGGATAGTGGGCATAGACGGGAGCCCGACATGCGGGGTCGACTCGTCCGCCTCGGGTCGATGGGGAGGGGAGTTCGCGTCCGGTGAGGCTTTGCTGTCTGCCATGGAGAGCGTAACTTCAAGTTCCGTCCCCGGGGTCCATATGCGCGCGCTTATGGACGTATGCGCCGCGAGGAAGATTCGTTTTACGGCACTCGATGAGAGCCTCGCCGATCACGGGGTGGAACGGGTTCTGTCCGATATGGGGCTCGAATAGGGAATCGACATTCGAAAAATCGCGACAAGTTGATGATTCCCATCCGGCGTCAATCGCTATACTGGTGTCATGGTCGAAACGAAGCCACATAGGTTTTCATCGCTCTTGCGCGAATATCTCGCCTATATTTCGGTGGAGAAGGGGTCTTCGCCCCATACCATCGAAAGCTATCGACGTAATCTCGATGCTTATCTCGGATATCTCGACGCGCTGGATGTGCCGACGATCGATGCGGTTACAAAAGCCATGATTGTCGACTATGTGGCGATACTCCGCACCGGGGGATACGCCTCGGCCTCCATCGAACAGAAAATCGCCTCCATAAAAGGATTTCACAAGTTCCTCCTCTCGGAGGGGTTGAGTAAAACCCACCCGGCTTCTAAGCTACCGCAACTCAAACGACCTCAAATCCTTCCCGAAGTACTCACGATCGAAAAAGTCGATCTATTGCTCGATCAGTACGCGGGCAGAGACGATCCGGTCTCGTTGCGCGACCATGCCATATTGGAGGTCTTGTACGGGTGCGGTTTGCGGGTCAGCGAATTATGCTCCCTGACCGTGCTCGATGTGGCTTTCGACCAAGAGGCGATGCGTGTGTTCGGGAAAGGATCGAAGGAGCGCGTGGTTCCTTTGGGAAGCGCGGCGATCGCGGCGCTTCACGAGTATCTCGAAGCCGGGCGCCCTCAGCTCAAACCGAAACGCGGCCTGCCGCCGACGACATCGAATGTGTTCCTGTCCACCAGGGGGAGGCCGCTTTCACGCGAGGTGGTATTTCGGATGGTGAGGGCGGCCGGAGAAGCCGTCGGCATGGACGATATCCACCCGCATATGCTCCGTCATTCCTATGCGACCCATATGCTCGAAGGCGGAGCCGATCTCCGTAGCCTCCAAGAGTTGCTGGGCCATTCGGATCTTTCGACGACACAGATATACACGCACGTCGATCTAAGCTACATGAAAGAGGAGTACCTCCTCAAGCATCCGAGAGCCCGTAAACGCTAAAAGCCCCCTGAGAGGGGGCTTTTTAATTTCAAGAGAAATCATTCGTTTCGGTGCGGACGGCAAAGCCGATTCCGGTTACTTGGCTGCTTTCTTAGCCGCTTTAGCCGCAACCTCTTCGGCATGCTTGGCTTCCCACTCGGCATCAGCAGGAACGAACTGCTCGTTGCGCTTTGCAGCCTTTGCCGCATAGATACCGAATCCCACAGCTATCACGGTCAGCAAAATGAACACCAGATAGAAGAAGTTGTTCATTACTACCGGTACATTTTCAGAAAACAGCCATCTCGTCATAGCTCAACCTTTCGAGTAGTTATCGATCCGCAGTCAATTCTACCGACTCCCACTGCTGCGCGCAACTTATTTTTTCGATGTCGCTCGGGTGCCGTTTCGGTTTCGTTCGGACACTCGGTGCGATGCGGTGTGGGAAAGAGGTTGAAAAGTGGGATGAAAAGTTAATAAAGTGTTGCATAGGGGGATGAAGTGGAGTAATCTTTGGCTAACGAACAAGCTCCGATCAGCCGCTCATTCGGCAACCGAGGACAAAGCTTCAAACATGTTTACCGGAACGTACGTCCATACGATCGATACAAAGGGAAGGCTCTCGCTTCCTTCAGGCTTTCGTAAGAATCTGTCCGGTGACCTGGTGGTGGCAAAAGGGTTTGAAGGATGCCTTCAAGTCTTTTCCCAAGATGCGTATGAGGATTTTCTCAAGACATTCACAGCAGCGGGTTCCATCGAGCCCCGTGTGCGAAAAGTCGGTCGGTATTTCATGGCGGGATCGGAACCGGTCGAACTCGATGGGGCGGGGCGCATTCGCGTTCCACAGCACCTCAAAGAGTTCGCGGACCTTGAGAAGTCAGTCACCGTGATCGGTTATGGGGATCGCATCGAACTGTGGAATCCGGAGAATTGGGAGGATTACATGAGCGATATTTCCGTAGAGGAACTTGCGAGCGAATTGGTCCAAGCCGGACTCCTTGCGTAAACGATGATGGACACACGAAACTTCACAGATGAATACGAGCACATTCCCGTTCTGTTGACCGAGGTCATACAGCATTTATCGCTGCATCCGGGGTCTATAGCGGTCGACTGCACGCTCGGCGGAGCCGGGCATTCGAGCCGTCTCGTCGAGCTGATCGCTCCCGGTGGCACGCTTGTCGGGATCGACCAAGACGACGTGGCTCTGCAGGCGGCGGCGACTAAGCTTCGCCGAGAAGATAGCGAGGACGATGTCGAAATCCTCCTTTTGAAAGGAAATTTCGGCGACCTGGACACTTTGCTTCAAAACGCCGGCGTGCCTTATGCGGATGCGATCTTTCTCGACTTGGGGGTTTCGTCTCCTCAGATCGACGTGGCCGGGCGCGGCTTCATGTTCAAAGACGACGGGCCTCTCGATATGCGCATGGATCAAAACAGCCAGGTTCCCACCGCCGCCGATATTTTGGCGACGTACAGCGAAAAAGAACTGACACGCATATTCCGAGAGTACGGAGAAGAGAAATGGGCAAGCCGCATCGCGAAGTTCATAGTCGCGGGGCGGGGTCGCAGCCCGATTACTCAAAGCGGTGAGCTCGTAGACATCATCAAAGCGGCGATTCCCGCCTCGGCACGGCGTGCCGGCGGGCATCCCGCGAAGAAGACGTTCCAGGCGCTTCGCATCGAAGTCAACCGCGAGCTCGAAGTATTGAAAAGCGGTCTCGAAAGTGCCATCCGCTGGTTGAGGCCCGGAGGGGTGATCGTGGTTTTGACCTATCACTCACTCGAGGACAGAATCGTCAAGCAGGCGTTTGCCGCCGCCGCGCAAGGGTGCACGTGTCCCAAGGACTTGCCCATATGCGTCTGCGGTAACAAACCTGAGTTCGAAGTGATAACGCGCAAGCCGATATCGGCGAGCGCCGAAGAAATCGAGCGTAATCCGAGGGCCCGCAGCGCGAAACTTCGCGCAGCGAAAAAGATCTAGCAAAGGAGGAACCATGTCGGCACAACCGGCTCGAAAACTCGAGCACAGGATAGAAGAAACACCCCAGCAGCGCAAAAAGGCACAGGTCCGCCTTGTGGTGGATCACAGCGGCCAACGGAAGGCGCAACAAAAAGAACTTATTCGCGAGTCGAACCTGAAAACCGCGTTCGCCTATCTCGCGGCGGTCGTATTATGCAGCGTCGTCCTCGGCCTCGGGTGCGTATACGTCAACGGCGAGGCCACGGCGTGTTCCCAGCAGTCGGCGCTGCTTAAACAAGACATTTCCGATCAAACGGCGATCGCTCAGAGCCTCGAACTCGAACGGGCGAAGTTGCGCTCGACGAGTCGTATCGAAAAAATCGCAACGGAGGAACTCGGGATGGTAGCCATGGGGAATGATTTCTCCACCATAGATATCGGAGCGGCGAAACCGAGCGCCACGGTCAAATCCGTTGCAAAGGTCGATGGCAATACCGCGTTCTCGACGCTTGCCGGCATGGCGGCAGGCGAAGCATCGGCTCTTCTCGTCGGAGACATCAGCCTCGTATCGTCTCGATAAAGGTCGGATTATGGTTTCTGCTCACGTCCGACAAAAGAAAATATTGAGTTCCGATAGGATACTGTTCCTGTTCTTCGCCCTCTTCGCCGTTTTTTTGGTCATCGCTTTCATCCGTATCCTCATTTTCCAGACTGTTGAGAGCAGCGCGCTTAAATCGGCGGCTCAAGCCCAGCGCCTGCGCCAAACCGAGACACCGGCAGCCCGCGGAACCATATACGACCGGGAAGGCGAGATCCTTGCCACGTCGGTCCAGACGTACGACATCATCGCCGATCCGACGCTCATCCCACGCCCCCATCAAAGCGCCGTCCTCATCGCCTCGGTAATAGGCGGCGACGTGGGCGAAATCGAAGCATCCTTGAAAAAGCAGGGCAGGAAACGATACAGCATCGTTGCCAAGAAGGTCGATGCCTCGTCGGTCGACGAATTGGAAAGGAAGATCGATGCCATCGAGCTTCCTGATGGCTCGGACTCCGATTACGAGAGGGAATTGAAGTATAAAGAGGGTCTGCAGTCCCTTTCCTACGATCTTATATATAAGAGGACCTATCCTTGCAACGAAACGGCGAGTCAAGTCGTCGGCTTCGTCAACGCCGAAAACGTCGGCTCCGCTGGGATGGAGTTGCAATACGACGATATACTGAAAGGTACGCCGGGAGTATCGTTCAGCGAGGTTGACAGCAAAGGGAATCCGATCCCCTCCGGAACGCAGAAAACCATCGATGCCCAACCGGGAAAAGATATTTTCCTGACCATCGATAAAGATATCCAGTTCTTTTCAGAGAACGAACTCAAAAAAGCGGTCAAGGATTATAAGGGTATCGCCGGTTCGGTGGTGGTCATGAACCCCAAAACCGGTGAGATCTATGCAGCCGCCTCAGTACCGACATTCAATGCCAACACCTACAACAAGGCGAAGCAGGCATCGATTAGGAACCGCGCTTTGACCGACACCTACGAACCGGGCTCCACCTTGAAGTGCCTGACGTTGGCCGGGGCACTTGAAAAAGGGGTGGTGAGTTCTAAAACCATCTTCAGCGTTCCCGGATCGATCAAGGTCGGCACACGCACGGTCCGCGATTCGCACCCCCATGGCACCCAACGCATGACGACTTCGCAGATCATCGAGGAATCGAGCAACGTCGGGACGACGAAGATCGCGAAGAAACTCGGGAAGACGGGTCTTTACAACACGCTGGAATCGTTCGGACTCACCACGCGTCCCGGTCTCGATTTTCCGGGAGCCGGCCACGGTTGGTTACCGGAGACCAAAAACTGGAGCGACGTTTCGCTGTCGAACTTCTCCTTCGGACAAGGCGTCTCACTGACACCGGTCCAACTCGCGCGTGCCGTCTCCGGAATCGCCAATGGGGGGCTCATGAGTACGCCGCATCTTTTGAAGGATATCCCGAGCGACCAATCGAGCGTCGAGAAATATTCGACCGTGCGCGTTATCTCAAAGGCGACGGCGGACAAAGAGACGAAGATACTTGAGAAGGTCATGACGCAGGGTACCGGTGTAGGCGCCAAGGTCAAGGGGTATGCCGTTGCGGGCAAAACAGGTACCGCGCAAAAAGCGATTCCCGGAAAAGGGTATGTCGCGGGAAAGTACATAGGCTCGTTTATCGGCTATCTCCCCGCCGACGACCCCCAGCTCCTGGTTCTTGTCGTCATCGACGAGCCGCGCGCCGGTTACTACGGTTCGACGGTAGCGGGAGGAGCATTTGCCAGGATCTCATCGTTTTCCGCCTCCCATTTGGGAATCGCTCCGTCAAAATGGGTGAAAGTGATTCCCTAGTAATGTGGTTGTGATGATGTTTTGATTTATGAAGCGACAGCCGTACTAATCGTCGAGAGTTGTATAGACTTTGATGTGACGGCACATCGAAAACGAGTGAAACGAAGGGTACGTGATGGCATGAGATTTTCGGAGTTACAGAGCGAACTTGATTACAGGCAGCTTGTAAACGAGGATGCCGCACTGTCCGCACCGGATATATCTGCAATCGAGTACGATTCTCGTGAAGTGGGGCAAGGCGCGCTCTTCGTCTGCATCGACGGCTTTTCGTTCGATGGTCACGACTTCGCGCAACAGGCCGTCGAGAATGGTGCGACAGCCCTTTGCGTTTCGCGCGTGGTGGAAACGAAGCCGCGCGTTCCCCAGATCGTCGTCGGCGATACCCGAGTAGCACTGGCGCGCCTCGGAAACGTCTTCTATCACAATCCGAGTGCGCAACTCAAGGTGGTCGGTATCACCGGGACGAACGGCAAAACGACGACGACGTACATTTTGGATGCCATCCTGCGCGCTGCGGGGCACAAGACCGCCGTGTTCGGGACGGTGGAGACACGGATCGACGGTGTTTCGACCGTCGCGAGCCGTACGACGCAGGAGTCGGTTCGCCTCCAAAGACTATTCTCGACATGTCTTGAGCACGATGTCGAGAGCGTTGCGATGGAGGTTTCGAGCCATGCCATCGATCTGCGACGTGTCGACGAAGTCACCTTCGCAGCTGTCGCGTTCACGAATTTGACGCAGGACCACCTCGATTATCATGTGACCATGGATAATTACCTGGCGGCCAAGCGACGCTTGTTCACCGATTTCAAGACGAGCGCTCGTGTGATCGACATCGATACACCGGTCGGTGCGAAAATGGCCGAGGAGTTGGGTGAGACGTACGATCTCATCACCGTCGGCCGAGCGGACGGCGCGACACTGCGCGCGATCGACGAGAGGCCCCAGGCGCACGGGACCATATTCACCCTCGGCATGCCGGGAGCCGATTATCAAATCTCGCTTCCGCTTTCAGGTGCGTACAACGTCGACAATGCACTTGTGGCCGCCGGCTGCGCGTTCGCACTCGGCGTATCCGAAGACATCATCGTAAGTGCGCTCAATGCAGCGCCCCAAGTTCCGGGGCGTCTCGAACGTGTCATCTGCGGTCAACCATTCGAGGTCGTCGTCGACTATGCACACACCCCCGATTCGCTCGAGAAGGCACTTTGCGCCATGCGCGCGGTCACGAGCGGGAAGGTGATCGTCGTATTCGGCTGCGGAGGAGATCGTGATGCGGGCAAACGTCCACTCATGGGCAAAGTGGCCGGATGCTATTCTGATCTTGCAATCGCCACAAGCGACAATCCTCGGACCGAGGATCCCGTCGCCATTTTGTTACAAGTCATCGACGGTCTCAAAGAGACGGGCGCCGACTACGTCGTCGAAGTCGATCGTCGTCATGCCATCGAGCGCGCTTGCATTTTAGCCAAGGCTAAGGATTGCGTATTGATAGCGGGCAAAGGACATGAGGACTATCAGATTTTCGCACACCACACGGTGCATTTCGACGATCGCGAAGTCGCCCGCGAATCGTTGAGGAAAATCGGCTATTACCTTGATGAGGAGTAACCGGTGTACAGGTTCAGCGCGCGTGAGATAACGGATGCGGTTGACGGAACGCTGCTGGCCGGCGATGAATCGATCACGGCCGATGCCTTCAACATAGATTCCCGCAGTGTGGGAATAGGGAGCGTCTTCGCGGCGTTCCGAGGCGAAAATAGCGACGGACATGCCCATCTGGAACACGCCGTATCGGCGGGCGCGACGGTCGTGTTGGTAAGCGAGCGGGGAGCGTTCGAGTCGAAAAGAGCGGTGATCGATGAACGGAAAGTCGCCGTCGTCCTCGTCGATGATATGGGAAAAGCGGTGCAAGACCTCGCTCGTTACCAGCGCTCGCGGCTACACGAAAGTGGGGTGGCGGTCATCGCGGTCACGGGATCGACCGGCAAGACGAGCACGAAGGAGTTCATCGCCGCGGTCCTTTCTCCGACGTTTTCGGTCGTCTCGACATCCGGGAATCAAAACAACGAACTCGGCATGCCTCTTACGCTTTTAAGGGCGGACGAAACCACTCAGGTCGTGATCGTCGAAATGGGTATGCGGGGAAGCGGACAGATCGCCGAACTGGCGTCGATCGCCCGGCCCCGCTATGGAGTCGTCACGTCGGTCGGGACTTCGCATCTGGAGCTTCTCGGCACGCGGGCCGATATCGCACGCGCCAAAGCGGAACTGTTCGAACAGCTGCCGCCCGACGGCGTCGCCCTCTACGACTATTCGGATGAGTTCGGCGCCCTGCTGTCCGATGCCGCCGCTTGCCGTCGTCTCACCGTCGGCTTCGACGGTCGTGCCGACGTGGCGATCGAGGATTGCGTTCTCGACGCACAGGGGCTTCCGAGCGCGCGCTTCGAAAGCGGGGACGTGGCGATCGATATCTCGCTCACGGTTCCGGGGCTGCACCATCTCCTCAACGCCGGCTACGCTGTCGCCATCGCGCTTGAACTCGGCGTCGCCGAGGAGGAGATCGGAGACAGACTCGGGCGCGTACAACTGAGCGGCATGAGATTTTCCGAAGTTCGAAACGACGATCTGGAGATCACGTTCATCAACGACGCCTATAACGCAAACCCGACTTCCATGAAAGGATCGCTTAAGACCTTCGCTGCGCTCTCGACGCCCGGCAGGAAAATCGCCGTGCTCGGCGATATGCTCGAGCTGGGGGATTACTCCTCCAAAGCCCATGGGGATGTCGGAGAGTTGGTCGCCGGATTGTCTCTGGATGCGGTGTTTGCTTACGGAGATTATTCCCAGCTCGTCGCCGATGCTTCCCGAAGAAGTGAATTCACCCGGGTATTCGAGTACGAACTTGATAAAATGGATAGGTTGTGTTCGGATCTTGCCTCGTACGTGAGGCCCGGAGACACGGTATTATTGAAAGCTTCGCGCGGATTGGCGCTTGAACGAATCATCGATGTGTTGGGAGACCCCCGTGTTGGCTAAGCTCGCACAATATCCTACGTTCCAAGTATTTTTGACCATCGCCCTGTCGATGATGGCGGTCTCGCTCGCGATTCCGCTGTTGATCCGTGTCCTGCGTCGTCTGCATATCGGCCAACAGGTGCGCGTCGATGGTCCCAAACGCCATATCATCGAAAAGCAGGGGACGCCCACCATGGGCGGGGTCGCCGTGGTCGGGATAGCGGTGGCGATATTCATCATCATGGTGCTGTTGTCTTGGCCGTCTGCAAGTGCGAACGCGGAGAAAATCATTCGCTAAGGAATGAATATCCGCGCGACATGCGTCGTGGTGTTCGCATTGATGGCATGCGGCCTCTTGGGGTTCGTCGATGACTATTCCAAGGTCGCGCACAAACGTTCTTTGGGCTTGACGCCATCGGCAAAACTCATCGCTCAGACGGCCATCGCGATTGCGACGACGTTGCTTGCGGTGAACTGGGCGGGAATCGCTGCGGACATCCAGATACCGGCGACCAAGATACATATTCCGCTCACGGCCTTCTCGACCGTGATCTCCCTGGGGAGTTTTTCGCTTACAATCCCGTGGCTTTATCTTGTGTTCGCGTGCGTCATGATCGTGGGGATGAGCAACGCGGTCAACCTGTCCGACGGGCTCGACGGCCTCGCTGCGGGCACCGTCATGATCGTCACACTCGTGTATGCGGCGATCGCCTACTCTCAGAACAATCTTCCGGTGTCGTTGATCTCGGCATCCATCACCGGAGCCTGTATCGGCTTTTTGTGGTGGAACAGCCACCCCGCCGATATTTTCATGGGGGATACGGGATCGCTCGCGCTCGGTGGAGGAATCGCCGCCTTGGCGATGGTCACGAAGACCGAACTGTTGGTTCTGATCCTCGGAGGTATTTTCGTCGTCGAGGCACTCTCGGTCGCCATTCAGGTCATCGTCTTCAAACGGACGGGGAAGCGCGTGTTTAAAATGGCGCCGATCCACCATCACTTCGAACAACTCGGCTGGTCGGAAACAAAAGTCACCATCAGATTTTGGATTGTGACGGGAATTTTCGCCGGTCTCGGCTTTGCCATCTACTTCTTCCAGACGACCCGATTGGGTGGCTGACGTGCGGTGTGATATCACTTATGGAGGATCTTTGGGACGCGTGCTGGTCGCCGGCTTGGGAAAGTCGGGCGTGGCGACGGTGTCGTATCTTCTGAAAAATCCCGACATATTCGACTCGTTGACAGTGGTCGACTCCTCTTTGAATCCGCGGCTCTTACCTGAAATCGAAAAAGTTGCAGGCTTCGAGAACGTGGAGACTCTTTTCGGAAGAGACGAGTTGTACGTCGACGAAACGTTTTCAATCTGCGTCATAAGTCCCGGATTCAGTCCACTGAGTCCGATGTATCGCTCCATCGAGAAATGTTCGGATAAGATAATCTCGGAAATCGAGTTCGCGTACAGGCAAAGCGGGGGGACCTGGGTCGCCATCACGGGAACGAACGGGAAGACGACGACGACCGCGCTGACCACCCATATATTGAAAGGCGCGGGCATCGATGCGATAAGCGTTGGAAACATAGGCACGCCGGCGATTGAAGCGGTGGAGACGGCGGGAGAGGGCGCGGTGTTCATAGCCGAGGTCTCCTCTTTCCAGCTTCATGCCATAGACACCTTCGAACCGCGTGTCTGTGCTTTGCTCAACATAACGCCCGACCACATCAATTGGCACGGGACCATGGAAGGCTACGCGGAAGACAAAATGCGCGTTTTCAAGAATTGCGGAGAGGGCGATACGATCCTTCTCAATCTCGATGATACGGAGACGAGAAAAACCGTCTCCCGAGCGGAACGAACCGCCGCCGACGTAATCGGTATCTCGTTGCTTGATGAAGAGATCTACACGTGGACCAAACCCGATGAGCTCAACATCAAGGGGCCGCACAACGTCTCGAATGCGCTCTTCGCGACGCACATCGCCCGCGCGCTCGGCGTCGACGATGCCGAGATATCCTCGGCGTTGAAGAGTTTTCTTCCCGTCGAGCACAGGCTGGAACTTGTGGCGACGATAGGTGGCGTGCAATGGTACAACGATTCCAAGGCCACGAATCCCGACGCGGTGTTCAAAGCGTTGTCTGCGTTTGAGCGACAGCCGGTCATCCTCCTCGTCGGTGGCCGTAACAAAGGGAACCGTTTCATCGAACTGGCACGCTATGCCTTCGCGAAACCGAACATTAAGGAAGTCATTTGTTTCGGTCAGGCGAAAAACACCCTGTTCGATGATTTCTCCTCCGTCGAACATGAACTCGTCGGGTTCGACGAATCGAACGTGCGCACTTTTGCGTGCGACACCATGGCGGAGGCGGTCGAGCGTGCCCGAAAGCGTGCGTCGACCGATGATTGTGTGCTCCTGTCTCCTGCAAATGCTTCCTTTGACGAGTTCGACTCGTTCGAGCATCGGGGGCGTGAGTTCGTCAGACTCGCACAAGACGAGACTGGAAAACGTCGCTGATGGCGGCCACGACCACACATATCGATGAAGCCCGTAAAAAATCGCATAAGGCGAAGAAAGGCGACGGAAAAGGCAAGTGGCGCAAACGATCCGTCGCGCAAAGTCGAGTCGGGGGCTCGGTTGCCTATTATGCGGTGCTCGCCGGTGTTCTGGTTTTGGCGGCAGTCGGGCTGTTGATGGTGGTATCCGCGTCGAGCGGGGAAACGGTCATCAACCAAGTCTCGCAATCGGCCGCAACACTTGCTAAGCAAGGAAAACTCGCCGGGCTCGCCTCCATAAAGACGAATATCATGGGAGTGGGAGTAAAGCAACTCGTTTCGATACTTTTGGGTTGTGCTCTCGCATGGGGTATTTCAAGAGTGAACTACCGGAAATTCAGCGATTCGCGGTGGACCGTCGCACTGGGCGCGATCGTGTTGCTTTTGCTTATCGCTGTTCCCTTTTTCGGCGTGGTGGCCAATAATGCAAAGCGCTGGATCGTCGTATTCGGACAATCGCTTCAACCGTCGGAACTCGCCAAGCCGGTACTGTTGGTCCTTATCACCGCGGCGATGTATAAAGTTCGCCGCCTTGGACACGACCATATCAGCGATCCTGCCATCTGGGTCGTTCCGGGACTGATCGCCCTTGCCTCGCTTATCCTTATCATCGAACAGCCCGAGACCGGCAATGTGATAATCATCATGGTGGGTCTGTTGGCGGCATACTTGATTTTGGAACTTCCGCTCAGACCGCTCGGGGTGGCACTGGTGTGTGTCGTTCTGGTTGCGGTCGCTGCAATCATACAAAAACCTTACCGCGGCGAACGCATCTTGGGATTTCTTAATTTGGCGGATAAAGGTGCGAGTGCGAAATGGCAGTTCACACAGGCGAAACTCGCTTTCGGTTCCGGCGGGCTTACGGGGCTGGGACCGGGGCTCTCCCGGCAGAAGTATTTCTATCTCCCTGAAGCGCAGAACGACTTCATCCTCGCGGTGATCGGCGAGGAACTCGGACTTCCCGGCACGCTTGTCGTCATCGGCGGATTCGGGCTCGTCTTATGGGGGGGCTTCAAAATCGCCTATGCGGCGACCGACTCTCTCGGCCGGGCTTTGGCGGGCGGCGCACTCACGATGCTGCTGACCCAAGCGATCTTGAATATCTTCTCGGTCATAGGTCTGGGGCCCGTCACCGGAAAGCCGCTTCCATTCGTGACGCTCGGCGGGTCGGCGATGATCGCCTCGTTTGCGCTGCTGGGAATAATCCTGTCGGTGGCACGCTTCGGTAAACAAGCCGAGCCTCGGTGCGTAGGGGCCGACTCAGGCGAAAGAGCCCGCGGTGCCACGGACAGGGGCAAAGCCAAAGGTAAGGGCGAAAGCAGGAGCGGACTTGAAACAAAGCATGGACGTGGAGGCAAAGACAAGCCTGCCGGGCGAACCGGAGCAGGGACACGACGTACGAAACACACGGAGGATGAAGATGAGGATAGTCTTGAGTGGCGGTGGGACGGCGGGTCACATCTACCCGGCTCTCGCACTCGCCGATAGGCTCGGGCAACTCGGCAACGATATAATGTTCGTCGGCACCGATAAGGGTCTCGAGTCGAAGCTCGTCGCCCGTGCGGGCATCGACTTCGTCGCGCTTCCGGCGGCGGGTTTCGACCGCTCGAAACCGTTGTCGTTCTTCACGTCGGGAGCAACGGTCGCCCTCTCAAGCCTCAAAGCGAAAAAGCTTCTGAGGGACTTCGGCGCACAGGCGGTGGTCGGTTTCGGCGGCTATGTGTCGATTCCGGTGGGCATCGCTGCGAGTAGGGCGCATATCCCGCTGATCATCCATGAGCAGAATTCCGTTGCCGGCATGACGAACGGTTTTCTGGCCAAGCGTGCATCGTTGGTCTGCCTGACGTATTCCGACACGGTCGATGCGATGGAAAAGGTCGCAAAAGGCAAAGTCATCGTCACGGGCAATCCCGTACGTGAAGAAATACTCACGGCGAACCGCGCTTCGGCGCGCGCGGGACTCGGACTGGAAGAAGACGACGTGTTCATCTTCGTTTTCGGGGGGAGCAGAGGCGCCCGCCATCTCAATGCGGCATTTACCTCATTTGTCGGAGCTCTCCTCGATCATGGATGCGTCAAGGTGATGCATATGACGGGAGCCGGCGAGTACGATGCAGTTTGCGAGAGTTTGGGCGACCTGGCCGACGATACACGTTTGACGGTCCGTCCCTATGTGGAGAACATGGGTGAAGTGCTGGCGGCAAGCGATCTCGCGATCTGCCGAGCCGGTGCGACTTCCATCGCCGAGTTGACGGCATTGGGCGTGCCCTCCGTGCTCGTGCCGTACCCGTACGCGACCGACGACCACCAAACGAAGAACGCGCGTGCCATGGTCGATCACGGCGCGGCGCGGTTGACCGCGGACTCCGAAATCGACTCGGGAGTGCTACGCGATACCGTCTTCGAACTGGTCGACGACCCCGCGCTCCGGCGAGCGATGGGGCAGGCCTCATCGGCTCTCGGAGTGCGAAATGCGACCGAGCTCTTGGTCGATGGTATATACTCGGTTATCAACAACGCGAAGTAAATGTATTGGAGTTCGTAGTGGAAGATAGTTCTTTGCCCTATACCCCCGAGACCGTCTCGGCCCATTTCGTCGGGGTCGGCGGTGCCGGTATGAGCGCTTTGGCTCGTATAGTCCTTGCGCGCGGCGCAAGCGTGAGCGGAAGCGATTTGAAGGATTCCAAGTATGTTCGAAATCTGCGTGAACTTGGGGCGACGATTTTCGTCGGGCACGATGCCGATAATATCGGCGACCCCGATGTCGTCGTGGTTTCGACTGCTATACCCGAGTCCAATCCCGAAGTCGTGGCCGCGCGTGAACGAGGCATCCAAGTATGGCCTCGAGCCCAAATGCTCGCCTATCTCGCGGGAGAGAGAAAAACAATTGCCGTCGCGGGTACCCACGGAAAAACATCCACGAGCTCAATGGTCGCCACCATGTTTCGTGCTATGGGCGAATCGCCGAGCTTTTGTGTGGGCGGTATCGTCGACGGAGTCGATGTAAACGCCGAAAACGGTGAAGGCGATCTTTACGTAGTCGAGGCCGACGAGAGCGACGGTTCGTTTGTGTTCCTCGACCCCTTTGTCTCGCTGGTTCTGAACATGGAGCCCGACCATCTCGATCACTATGCATCCTTCGAAGAGATCAAAGATGTATTCAAGACCTTTATGGGCAGCACTCATGAGGAGGGTGCGATCGTCATCTGTGGTGACGACGACGACCTCGTCGAGCTTGCCGGAAAAATAGAAGGCAAGAGGATAGTGACATTCGGCAAGCGGGAAACGTGCGATTATCGTTACAAAATCGTCGCTCGCTCCGGTGTCGGAAGCGAGTTCGAGCTTTATCATGAAGGGCGATGTCTCGCCACATCGAGTGTCTCTGTACCCGGTGAGCACATGGTCTCCAATGCAACGGCCGCATTGGCGGTGGCTGCGGTGCTCGGATTCGATATCGAAGCGGCCGCGAAGGGACTGCGCTCCTTCAGCGGGGTGCGCCGTCGGTTCGACCTCATCGGCGAAGTGAACGATATCACCGTGGTCGATGATTACGGGCATCATCCGACAGAAATCGCGGCAACGCTGTCTGCCGCTGCCGGCTTAGGCTTCAATCGCGTGGTCGTGGCCTTCCAGCCGCACCGCTACACGCGGGTGCAGACGTTGGTTGAAGATTTCGGCAAAGCATTCACGAAAGCCGACAGGACAGTGATCCTCGACGTGTACAGCGCAGGTGAGGAACCCATTCCCGGTGTCAGCGGGCGCTCGATCGTCGAATCGATTCTCAGACAGTATCCTCGGGCCCAAGTCGCTTTTATCCCGCATCGAGATGAAATAGCCACCTATCTCAAGTCGATCGCTCTGCCGGGAGACATCGTCTTGACGATGGGCGCCGGCGATGTAACGACCATCGGGCCCGAACTCGTAGACTCCCTTCAAGGCTAGGCGGGATATATGACAGAGGAAATCCTCTCATACAGAGATGCCATAAAGACGGTGGTGGGGGAGCGCGTATCCTTCGACGAGCCGTTGAGCAATCATACGACGATAAAGATCGGCGGTCCCGCCGCAGCTTTCATCACGATCGAGACCGCGGACGAACTGAAGAAGCTTATAGCATTGTTCTCGGCAGCCGGCATACGTTTCGCCATCATAGGCGGTGGGTCGAACTATGTCTGTCCCGATGCCGGCTACGACGGCGCGGTTATATGTCTCGGCGCAGGGTTCTCCCGCGTCCGTATCGAGGCGGGAGGTGCGGTCGCAGGCGCCGCGTCGCCGTTTCGTCGACTGGTCGAAGATACGCTCGAAGCCGGCCTTGTGGGTCTGGAAATCTTCGGAGGGATCCCTGGAACGGTGGGGGGAGCAGTCGCGATGAACGCCGGGACGCGAACCGTTTGGGTGGATGATTTCATCGAGTCCGTGGAGATCTGCACATTCGACGGAGTCGTCTCGACGTTGCGCTATGATGATATAGATTGGGGATATCGTTATTCGAGCTTGCGGGATGAGTGTCTGATTCTCTCGGTGACGTTCAAGGGATTACATGCAGGCGACACCGATGCGGCGCGCACCATCATGAAGGAGGCGTTCGCCCACCGTAAAAGCACACAACCCCTTTCTGAGCCGAACGCAGGCAGCGTTTTCAGGAACCCGCAAGGACATTCGGCCGGTCGGCTCATCGAGGCATGTGGACTGAAGGGCCTCAGCGTCGGTCACGCATGCATCTCCGAGGTTCATGCCAACTTCATCGTCAATACCGGCGGAGCAACATCCCGAGACGTGGAACAACTGATAGGGATCGTCCAAGAAAAGGTTTTCAATACTTATGGCGTCAGACTCAAGACAGAAATCAGATTCCTCTAAAAAGCGACCGTCCTCACGACGGAAGGATACCGCGCGTCGAGTAGATCGCGTGCCACAGGATTTTGCCGAAAGAACTTCGCTGAGGAAAACGAAACCGGAGCCGGAGCCGAAACGTTCCTCTCTGCGCGGTTCCTCCTCTGCGTTTGATACGGCGGAGCAGTTCGACAGGTCGACAAGGGATTCCGCCGCCAAAAAGAGGACGAAGCAGCGCCCTTCTCGCTCGTCGCGCCTCGAAGAGCATCTCAGCAAAAAGCAGCGTCTCTCTTCGGTTAAGCGCGACAAACGATCGCAACGCATGCGTGAGCGTCTTGTCCGTAGGATCGTGTTCGGGATGTTGCTGGTCGCGATGCTCGTGCTTCTCGTGTGGGGCTCAGTCACGTTGGTGCGCGGCCCGGTGTTTTTTGCGACCGACATCGTCGTGGACGGCAATTCCGCGGTGACAAGCTCGGTCATCAAAGAAATCGCGGCGATTGCACCTGACAGCTCCGTGCTCACCCTGGATAGGAAATCCATCGAACGAAAGATAACGGACGATCCCTGGATCGCATCGGTGGAGATCCGCAAGAAACTTCCCCATACCGTATCGATAACGGTGCTCGAACGAAAGCCGACCGCGATGGTCGCGTTCCCGTCGGGACAACGATGGGTCATCGATGATGAAGGCATATGGCTCGGGAAAGTGAATGGGGATGGGAAGGGTACGACTTCAGTTTCGGACTCACGCTATGACACGCGATTCGCTACCGCGAACCTCAGCATAATCAAAGACATGCCGACGACATCTGCGAAAGAGGGACAGAAAACATCATCGCCTGAAATCGCAAACTCGATGAAGGTCGTTGCGGGCTTGAGCAAAGAGTTGCTCTCCCAAGTCGATCGGATAAGCTGTCCGAGCGTCACCAAAACGGAAATCTTCACGAAAAAGGGAATTGAAATCGCTATCGGAGATGCGAGCGAAATAACTTTGAAAGACAGGATCGCCCGTTCCATTCTTAGGGCCCAAGCGGGAAATGTCGTGCTCATTAATGTGCGATCAGTGGATGCTCCGACATGGCGGGGACTTAAAAAATAAATATATTATTCTATGGATACGCCGTTTTAACTGGCATTTTCCCTAAAGCCTCAACCTTTAATCGAGGTAAAATGAGGCATTCGCTTTGCTATTCATTTTTGCTGTGAGATTATAAAGTGTTATTACTGAACCTTAAAGCTAAACTTTAACTTGAAGGTTTAAACGTCACACATAGATAGAGATTGAGATACACATGAGTGCTGAGAACACGTCACGAACGGTAACGCGAAACAGGAAGGCTGGAATGATGCTTGAAACCGGAGCGAACTATCTCGCAGTAATCAAGGTCGTCGGCGTAGGCGGAGGCGGAACGAACGCCATCAACCGCATGATCGAAGCCGGTGTGAAGGGTGTCGAGTTCATCGCCGTGAACACCGACGCCCAGGCGCTGTTGATGTCCGATGCCGATTATAAAGTGCATATCGGCGTCAACCTCACCAAGGGACTCGGAGCAGGTGCGAATCCCGATATCGGACATGAAGCCGCCGAGGAAAACGGCGATGAGATCAGGGAGGCCCTTCAGGGCGCCGACATGGTATTCGTGACCGCAGGTGAAGGCGGCGGAACCGGAACAGGTGCCGCTCCTGTCATCGCGCAGATCGCCAAGGACGAAATAGGCGCGCTCACCGTCGGTGTCGTCACACGCCCGTTCGCTTTCGAGGGCCGTAAGCGTGCGCTCCAAGCCGAAGAGGGGATCAAGCGTCTTTCCGAGAGCGTCGACACGCTCATCATCATTCCCAACGACCGTCTATTGCAGGTCGCTGAGAAGAAGACGTCGATACTCGACGCGTTCCGTTATGCCGACGACGTATTGCGCCAGGGTACTCAAGGCATCACCGACTTGATCACGGTCCCCGGTCTTATAAATCTCGACTTCGCCGATGTCCGCACCATCATGCAGGACGCAGGATCCGCACTCATGGGAATCGGAATCGCCGAAGGCGACGGCCGAGCAACCGAGGCCGCCCAGGCTGCGATCTCGAGCCCTCTTCTCGAGTCCTCCATACAGGGCGCGAGCGGAGTATTGCTCTCCATCGCCGGCGGAAGCGACTTGGGCCTTCTCGAGGCGAACGAGGCAGCAGAGATCGTCGCCAATGCCGCATCCCCCGAAGCGAACATAATTTTCGGAGCGGTCATCGATGACTCTCTCGGAGAAGCGATTCGTGTGACGGTCATCGCGACCGGCTTCGCAGGAGTCACGAAGAAGAAGGAGCAGCAGAAGCTCGGATTCAGCGGCGGAGAGACGGAGAGTTTCGCTAAGCCTCCCGTCTTCGATTTCGGTTCCGATGAGGAGATCGATATCCCCGATTTCTTGAAGAAGCGTTCATTCTAGAGCGGACTTGAACGGCGGTTAAGGCACGGTGAAGAATCGGTGCAGAAAGTATGTAAAATTTCTTGCACAAATGTTAAGAAAAGAATATATTTAATTTAGGCCCAATGGTGACGACGGAGCGACCTCGTCACCATTGGGCCTCCTTTTACGTTTTTTAGGCACGTAGGACTTCAAGGAAAACGGTATCATCGCTCTATCCTCCGGCATATCGGCGCGTCGAGGATATCGAGATGACGCAGAACAACGAAAGGTCCGTAAACATGCAAGTTTTCAAACCGTCTTTAACTCGGGTCACCTGCGGTGGGGTCGCTTATCATACCGATATCGATCTCTATGATAAGCAGGGAATACGCATCGCCTTCACAGAGCGGACCGGAGGGGCGAGCAAGCCTCCGTTCGAATCCCTCGATCTCGGCTTGCACGTGGGGGACGATCCCGTCTGCGTCATGCAGAATCGAGAAACGGTTTTACGCGCGCTTGAAGTCGGCGACGTCGCCCGGTCTCGTCTGGTTTCCGCATGTCAAGTCCATGGGACACGCACCGCCATCATCGGGAGAGACACTCAAGTGTCCCTTGAGCCCTTGCCTGACACGGATGCTTTGGCCACTGACAGAATCGATACGCCGTTGCTGCTTTGTTTCGCGGATTGCGTTCCCGTTATCATGGTGAGCCCCCGCGATCCGCGCGCGATAGCGGTGGTCCATTCCGGTTGGAGAGGGACGCTCGAGGAGATCTCGGCGGTCGCGGCGAGAAAGATGCAGTCCTCGTTCGGTGTCGATCCGCGCGAACTGATGGTATATATCGGGCCTTACATCGGACCGAAGAACTTTCGAGTATCTTTAAGTATCGCATCGCAATTCGCGGCCAAATTTGATACATTGTCAAAGGTCGTGTTCTCGGATTCGGTACGTGTTCCAACGCCGAATGACTCGAGCGACGGTACCGTGAGTTTCGACTTGGCAGATGCGATTCGCGAATCGCTTATGAATTTAGGAGTTTTACCTTGCAATATCGTCTCCCTCGACGTATGCAGCGTAGAAACAACGAAACACTTCTATTCCTATCGAGCAGAAAACGGCGTGACGGGTCGTCACGGCGCGTTAGCATGCATGCGATAGTGCGCACCGTCACGTCTCGCGTAATCCTTGCGAGCACGATGGCCGTCGTGCTTGGCTCGGTCCTGCTTCTCGGCGGTTGCTCGGGCGCGAGCGGGACGGCCAAGAGCATCGTTGTTTCGGGGTCAACCACCGTCATGCCCATCGCAGAGCAGGCGGCCGAGCAGTTCATGGCGGCTCACAAGGGCAAGTCCGTGCTCGTCTCAGGGATGGGCTCTTCGGCCGGCATAGAAGCGGTGAGCATGGGTACAGCCCAAATCGGTACCTCTTCGAGAGACCTCAAAGATGATGAACTCAAAATCGGTTTGTCCGACATTCCTATCGCGCATGACGGTATCGCCGTCATAGTGAACCCGGCGAACCCCGTCAAGAATCTGTCAAGCGCGCAACTTCGCGCTATTTTCGCAGGAGACATAACCAACTGGAAGGAACTTGGCGGGCCCGACCTCGAAATCGAGAGAATCAATCGCGATGAGGCATCGGGTACGCGTGAGGCTTTTTCAAAAATCGTCATGGGCACGGCATCTTTCAATACGAACTCCGTCGTTTTACCGGGGACCGGTCAAGTGCGCGAGGTCGTCGGTCGCACGAAAGGTGCAATCGGCTACATATCCGTCGGATTCGTGACAGCTGACGTCAAAGCCCTCTCCGTCGACGGCGTCGCACCCACGGTCGCGAATGTGACGAGCAAAAAATATCCCATCGCACGCGAATTGCATTTTTTCATCAAGGGGACGCCCACCGGTTTGACGAAAGAGTATATAGACTACGTGTTATCCGATGCCGTCCAAAACGGGCCGGTCGTCGAGGCCGGCTTCATTCCGGTAGCGGCGAAGACGAAGGGGGAGTGATGGACGTGGCAGACAAAACCGACGAAGCACAGCGGTCGCGGAACGAATCGCACGCCGAACCCGTGCAAAACACACCTCTTCCCGCGACGGAGACAGCCGGACATCTACAGCTCGTATCGCGTGCGACACAAGCGAAGGAAGCGGCGCTCGCATCGCTCTTCTTCGTGTGCGCGTTCATCGCCGTCGTGGCGGTCGCCGCCATATTCGTGTTCGTCGCTGTCAAGGCTTGGCCGATTGTGACCGAAGTCGGCTTGAAGAACTTTTTGACGGGCACCACGTGGTCGGTCGCAAACGAACGGTACGGTATCGTGCCCTTCATCGTCGGGTCGTTCGTGGTGACCATCGGAGCTCTCGTGATCGGTGCTCCTCTCGCCGTCCTGACGGCGGTGTTCCTCTCTGAAATCGCGACCAAACGCGTGCGTGGCATGGTCCGTCCCGCCGTCGAACTGCTCGCAGGCATCCCTTCGGTCGTCTACGGTTTCTTCGGTGTCGTCATCGTCACACCCATAGTCGCCAGACTGTTCGGCGGTGTCGGTTTTGGACCGCTCACGGCGTGGATTATCCTGGCTATCATGATCGTTCCGACCATCGCCACCCTTTCCGAGGATGCCTTGAACTCGATTCCGATGGGAATACGCGAGGCATCGTTTGCGATGGGGGCGACGCAGTGGCAGACCATCTATAAAGTCGTATTGCCGGCGGCGAAGATCGGTATCATCGACGCGATCATCCTCGGGATGGGCCGCGCGATCGGAGAGACCATGGCGGTCCTGATG
>Ga0123339_10000770_pt1 | contig 23416 bp, 22 predicted proteins | sample lystaG_FD_89956 | JGI IMG/M metagenome (GOLD analysis project Ga0123339, IMG submission 89956) | Glacier valley bacterial and archeal communities from Borup Fiord, Nunavut, Canada, to study Microbial Dark Matter (Phase II) -... | ecosystem: Environmental > Aquatic > Freshwater > Ice > Glacier ...
AGACATCCCAATCGATCACCGAGTTGCTCGTAACCGGAGCGCTCCACACGAAGGAGAAGTAGGCGATGGCACGACTCATGTGGGCCTGTTGGGACGGCGGTGGAAACCTGACGCCGAGCCTGGGAATCACTCGGGTCCTCGAAACGAGGGGACACGAAGTCCACTTCTACGGACGACCTGACATGGTGCACCGAGTCGAGGCAGCGGGATTCGCAGCGACTGCGCTCAAGCAGGCGCGCACCGACTCGGACCGCTACTCGTTCCACCCGATGGCCGCGGTCTTCGGATTCACCAGCTCTCCAGCCGTCGGTGAAGAACTCGTCGAGGTAGCCCGGCAATCGGACCCCGACGTCGTCGTGATCGATGCGATGTTCGCTTCCGCACTGAGCGTCGCGCCTCGGTTCAACCGACCGACTGCTGTGATGCTGCACACCTTTTTTCACCACATGCTCGACAGCTGGCGGGGCAACTTCACCATGCAGAGCGAGTCGCGTCAGCGCGCCGGTTTCGACAGGCTGCCGGATCTGGACGTGCTGTGGGGCGAGCGCGATGTGCTCCACGTCAACGCGCTGCGAGCATTCGACGGACAGTCGGATACGGCCAACTGGCCCGTCATCCACGGCGCTCCCGTGTTGGCCACCGAACGACGAGCCGTCAAGGTGGACCTGCCGTGGAGCACCGACGACCAGACCCCGATCGTGCTGCTCAGCTTCAGTACCGTGCCGGAGCAACGTAACGCCGGCATGCTGCAACGTGCCCTCGATGCCCTCGGCCCGCTTCCCGTGCACGTCGTCGCCACTACGGGCGGCATCGTCGACCCGGCAGAGCTCACCGCCCCGGCAAACGCCTACCTCGTACCCTTCGCAGACCATGATCAGCTGATGGACCGCTCAGCGATGGTCGTTGGCCACGGCGGTCACGGCACCACGATGCGAGCGCTCAGCCACGGTCTCCCGATGGTCGGCATCCCGGCAAAGGGAGCAGACCAGGTCCCCATCACCAAACTCATCGATCAGTGGGGAGCAGGGCGAGCACTCTCGACGGACCCCGACGTCATCCAGATCCGAACTGCAGTGCAGGAGATCCTCGGTGACCCGAGCTTCGGCGACGAAGCTGCGCGTCGCTCCACCGCCTTCGCCGGCCTCGATGGTGCCACGATGGCCGCAGACTCGATAGAAACCGTCGTCCCGGCGATCAGCTGAAGGCGACGGGCGGAGAGCCGGGGATTCTCGAAGATGCCGGGCGTTGCGGTCGACATTCTTCGACACGTGACGGGTCGACATAAAGCGCAGCGATCGCCTCGGGCACGAGGTATGCCTGCGCGATCCGGCGAGGTTGCGAGCCGGTCCGGCATCGAAGCGCGGCCTTGGTCCCTCCGGCCATGTGGCGGCCGGCCCCGTGACGTACGGTCGCGAATCGAGGCGTCGCCCCACTCGGCTGCGCTGCATTTCGAGAAGTCGACGTTCTCGACGATGCCTTCCCGACACGAGGAGCGCCATGAACCACCACCCGCGAACCGACTTCGACCTCGACGAGGTGGATCGCCTGCTCACGACGACCAAGCAGGTCCGGCAACGACTCGATCTGACGCGGCCCGTGCCGTACAACGAACTCCTCGAGTGCATCGACCTGGCCGGTCACGCACCGATGGGCGGAAACCTCGAACGCAACCGTTGGATGATCATCGATGATGCCGATACGAAGTCGGCGATCGGTGAGTGGTTCGCAGCGGTCGGGCGTCCATATCTGGCGTTGAATGCGGAGGCACCTGCCGACGACCGCAGCCGAAGGGTGATGGATTCCGCCAGCTTCCTCATCGATCACTTCACGGACGTACCTGCGTTCGTGCTGGCGATGCGCCTTGACCGTCCACCGAACGACTCGTCCCAGGGTCAGGTGGCGGCCTACTACGGCTCGGTGCTTCCTGGCGTGTGGAGTTTCCAGCTGGCAGCACGGGCACGGGGTATCGGTTCTGCGTGGACGACGTTCCACCTCGAGCACGAAGCGGCGATCGCCGAGCTGCTCGGCATTCCGACGACCGTGACCCAGGTGTGCCTCCTTGCCGTCGGGTACTACACGGGTGACACGTTCATGCCTGCCCCGCGTCGATCGGCTGCGGATGTCACGTACCTCAACCGCTGGAAGCAGCCGGTGAAGTAGCCGAGTGACGGCGTCGACGCCGGGTCGACACCGGCAACGTCTTCAGCTCGTGCGGTGCTCGCACGCAACTCCGAGTTTCCGGGCGTCTCCGGCCTTGCGTGATGCCGATGATCTCTCATACCCGCCCCGGTACTTGCGTACGATCCCACCGGCCGTATTTGCGGGATCCGATTGGTCGGCCGGCGATGTGGTCGTCAACCTGGCAGACGTCTGGAGGCCTCGGAAGCGAGCCCGTCGAGACAGATGTCGACGTGGCGATGTGCGAGTGCCCGCTCGTCGGCGGGAGGAAGGCCGACGGCGAAGCACAGCGCCGCTTCGAGCAAGGGCGCCTCGAGGCCTCGGCGAAGGAGCAGGAGGTGCTGCAGCGCCTGCGGGCCCTACCGGACGGGGATGGGAAAGCCCTGGAAACCAAGCAGAAGATCGATTGTGTCCGAACGTTCATCGGGTTCCGGGAGTACCCGAAGTACGCCATGATCAGCCGATACTTCATCTACAAACGGGCGATGATGGCGGAGGCCGAACGGCTCGTCGACGAAGGCGTGCTTGATGAGAAGGAGGACAGCTTCTTCCTCCGGTTCCACGAGTTCCACGACGTCGTGCGCACGAACATCATGGACGAGCAGCTCGTCGATCAACGCAAAGACGCCTTCCGCAGCTTCCAGACGCTGACACCGCCCAGGGTGCTCACCTCCGACGGCGAAGCTGTCGTCGGAACCTATCGGCGCAGCGACGTGTCCAGCGGTGCGCTGGTCGGACTGGCGGTCTCCGCCGGGGCGGTGGAAGGTCGCGCCCGCGTCATCGCCGACATCGCCGATGCCGATCTCGAACCCGGCGACATCCTCGTCACCGCCTACACGGACCCCAGCTGGACGCCGCTGTTCGTCGCGATCGCCGGCCTGGTCACCGAAGTCGGCGGCATGATGACGCACGGTGCCGTCATCGCGCGGGAGTACGGCCTGCCGGCCGTCGTCGGCGTGGAACGCGCCACCGAGCGGATCCGTGACGGGCAACGGATTCGTCTTCACGGAACAGACGGTTACGTGCTGCTGCTGCCTTCGGATGTTCCATGAATCGGGCGAAATCGACCGGATCTACCACGCTCGTCGACAAGCGCGGAGGATTCGCCGCCTGCTTCGATCGCTCGGGAACCGACTCGCAATACGCCTAGGCGCGAGCGATGCCGGTGGGATCGAACTTGTCGAGGATGATGTTCATCGCCTGGTCGACCGTCAAGCCGTCGTAGATATGTGCCCCGTTGTGCGTGACGTGGCCGGACGAGAAGTCGTAGGTGTAGAACGGGACGACACCCGCATCGAGATCCTTCTTGAGCTCGACCCGCTCTGCCACAGCGTCGTAGAACGGTGCCGGCCCGCTCGCGCCGGCGACGCCGCTCAGGCCGGGACCGATGTCTTGGTTGAAGCCGCTGACGAGGCGCACGAGGAATGTGGTGCCCGAACAGTCGTCGAGCTTGTTGTCCTTGTCAGTCTGTGAGACGGTCTGATACCCCTTCAGAATGTTGGCCCACTTGTTCGTCCGGATCGGGACGACTCTGCCTTGCTTGCCGGCGATCACCAGCTTGAGGGCATCGACGATCTGGATTTTCTTGATGTCGTCGGTCATCATTGCGTCGAGGATCTTGCTGTTGACGGTATTCGTCCCGCCGACGATGTCGGCCTTGTTCTTCTTTGCCTCTGCAGCGTTATAGCTGCCGCCGAATCCACCTTGCGTCAACTTGCCGTTGTCCTTGTTCAGCATTTGGTTGTGGCTGAGCACGTTGTCGGCGTCGACGAGGTACGGCTTGCCATCGTCCCAGAACACGTTCTCCCGGTGGAGGTCGTCCAGCCCGGCGAGGTAGGCGAACACGAGCGTCTCGTGGAACGCCGGTTCAATGGGTGTCGCGCCGCCCGTCTTCTTCAAGTCTTCGGCACTCATGCCCTTGACGAGTTGCACCAACGAGCCGTAGGTGGCGTTGGAACTCATCTTGATCGTCGTCAGCCGCTCCTTGGGATCATTGAGCCCGACGATCTGGTTGATCTTGCTGGCTGCACTGGTCGGGTCGTCGCCGAGGAGTGCTTCTTCGAGGCTCTTGTCCTCCGGTTTGATCATCGCCTCGACCACCGTGTCGGTGGCGAACTTGTGGCCGAGCGGTCCCAGCGGCTTGGCGAACTTGACCTTGATGACACCGAGGCCGTGCTCGTGCAGGTCGCTCTCGATGAACTTCACATCGGTGATCGTCACCGTCGCCGGTGCCGTCGGATTGAGCCATCTGCGCCAGTGGTCGAGTGAGTTGGCGACGTAGATGGCTCCATCCCTGATGCGATCGAATTTGTCCTGCTTGGCCGAGAAGCCGCTGATGAATCCGTCGAGGGACGCTCCTGGTCCGTTCCATGTGTCGTAGCGGAGCGCCTGATTGAGCAGGAAGGCGACATGCGCAGGTTTCGCCAACTGGCCGTCCATCGTGCCGGCGTACCGTTGCTCGGCTGCCGTCAGGAGACCGGCAATCGTCGTCTCGTACGTCTGCTTCAGCGTCGTTCCGGTGGAATTCGAGCGGCCTTTGCGGATGTAGCCGCGGCGGTTGGCGCCGATCGCGCCGACGTGCGCTGCAGGCACGGAAACGGCTGGCCGCCACGTCACATCGGAGATAACGGACCGCTTCTGCACCATGGCATTGGCATTGTCCACGAGGATCGGATCGTTCGGTGAGAGCTGCGGACCCTTGAACGCGCTCCAGTCGGTCGAGTCGCGAAGATGGGCCTTCGATGTCACCAACGCCGGTCCGAATGTCCGCCGGATGACGGATTTACGATGCGCCGAGTGAGCCGTTGCGCCGCCCTGCTGGACGACGTGGGCCAATTCGTGAGCGAGTAGGCGCTGGCCGTCACCACTGCTCGGTTTGAACTGGTTGTTGGCGAAGTACACGTCGTTGCCGACCGTGAACGCCCTGGCGTTGAGCGATCGATTCAGGCTGTCGTCACTCGAACCCTCATGGATGCGGACGCTCGAGAAGTCGGCGTCGAAGGCACCCTCCATCGACGTGCGCGCAGCGTCGTCCAGCGGCCGCCCGCCGCCCCGGGTCCGTTCGATCGACGAAGCGACACTGGACTCGACGACCCCACCTGCCATGCCGTGCTCGGGTATCGAACTCGCACGCTCCGAGGCGGCTGCTCGGCGCACGCTGTCGACACCACGTGATTCGTCATGATGACCAGCTTCGGGATCGTCACCGAGTTGCTCAGACTGCTGGCCTTCGATTGCGGGGCCGAGGTCCTCTCCATCGAGGTCGATCTCGTCCTCTTTCGCGCCGCCGGGAGCAGATCCAGCCGGCTCCCGCCTGAGAACGAGCGCGTTGGCGGCGCTGGTCAACGGGCTGGTGGAGCGATGGATCCGCGTTGCGTTTGTGTGGTCCGTGACCGGCGCAGGGCCGAGGTCGGCCAAAAACGCAGGGCTGGTGCTGCGCCGGATGCGCGACGCGGCGGGCGACCCGATCGATTCGGCGGCGGATCCGGCGGCCGAGCGTTGGATCGACAACATCACCGCGTCGGCTGCACGGTCCGCCTCGCGTTCGAACGGATCATCGGCCCCCCCGACCGTCAGCTTTGCCTGAACGACGACATCGCCTGCCGGGCGGAGGCGCTGTGGCGTCTGATCCTGCACAGGCACCGGTCTTTTCCTTTCGACTGCGTCCGGCCGCAGACGTGTCACCATGGTGCCCATACCCGGACATTACCATTGGCGGAAATGCGACTATCGATGTCTGCCACGAACAGTCGGTTCTGTTGCCGGGCTCCGGGCGAGTAGCGCAGCGGCTTCTTCGATGCTGAGTGGCTCGGCGAAAAGAAAGCCTTGACCGAATTCGCACTGCTGATCGCGGAGGCTGTCGGCTTGGATGTCGTGCTCGATTCCTTCAGCGACCGTCTGCATGTCCATCGTTTTTGCGAGGTCGAGCATGCCGCGCACGATCGGCGGAAGGTTCGACCTGTCGGTGATCGTGTCGGTGAAGGACTTGTCGATCTTCAAGATGTCGATGGGGAATTGGCGGAGGTAGCTGAGTGACGAGTAGCCGGTACCGAAATCGTCGATCGCCAGCCGAACGCCGAGCGCACGCAACTCGTGCAATCTTCGTGCCGCCAGTTCGGCGTCTTGGACGAGGACGCTTTCGGTCATCTCGAGGATCAGCAAAGCAGCTGGAAACCCCGATTTGTCGAGCGCAGCTGCGACGTGTTCGACAATGTCCGGTGTGGCGATCTGACGGGCGGAAAGGTTCACGGCCATCGTCAACTGGGCGTGTGGATAGGAGTGCTGCCAGTTGGCTGCGGTGCCGCAGGCTGCTTCCAGCACCCAGCGACCGATCGCCACGATCGAGCCGTTGGATTCGGCGATCGAGACGAAGGTGACCGGGTTGATGACACCTCGGGTCGGATGATCCCACCGCAGTAGTGCCTCGAAGCCGACGACTTCGTTCGCTTGTAGATCGATGACAGGTTGATAGACGAGGCGGAACTGTTGGAGCTCGAGTGCCTGACGGAGGTCGTTTTCCAACGCGATCCGGTCGAGTGTCTCCGTGGCCATCGCCGGCTCGTAGGACGTCCACTTCGCTTTGCCGGTGTTCTTCGCCTTGTACATTGCCATGTCGGCGTTGCGAATCATCGATGAGGCAGTGTCTGCGATGTCGCCGACGGCGATCCCGATACTCGCCGACAGCACGATGTGTTGTGAGCCTGCGCTGAACGGGGCGGTCAACGATTGGAGCACGCGATCGGCGACCAGTTCGGCCTCGTCACGAGCTCGCGGCGCTTCTTCGATCAAAATGGCGAACTCGTCCCCGCCGAGCCGTGAGACGGTGTCGAGAGTGCGCACAGCGCTACTCAATCGAGACGCGACCTCTCGCAGCACCTCGTCGCCAGCGTCGTGGCCCCCGACGTCATTGATCGTTTTGAAGCCGTCGAGATCGAGGAAGACGACGGCGACACCCATGCCAGTGCGTGAGGTGCGCAAGAGTGCTTGTTCGAGACGATCGTGGAACAGCGCACGATTGGCGAGACCTGTGAGCGAATCGTGGAAGGCGCTGTGGCTCAGTTCCCTCTCGACGCGTTTGCGGTCGGTGATATCGCGCAGGTTGATCACCATCCCGCCGACGGCCGGATCATCGGAAAGGTTCGCTGCGCGGACACCGAACCACCGTTCCGAACCGTTGTACTCGGTCGCTCGCACCTCGGACTCGTCGACCACCAGCGAGCAAGGACACTGCGCGCCGCATCTATGTCGCGTAGACGGATCAGTTCGATGACATCCATACCCGTCGTCGCCGCACCGGCTCGACCGAGCATCACCGCAAGGTTGGGGGCATCGTTCAGGATTCGTCCAGCGTTGTCGACGACGATCACTGCATCAGACGAGTTTTCAGCCAGCGCCGCGTAGAACCGTGTACTGCGCGTCAATGCCTCCTCCTGGCGCTGGCGTGCCTTCACCAGCCGAGTCGAGCGGGCGAACGCGAGCACCACCAGCAGAAACGTCCCTGCCAACATCCCTACCGGGTTGGGTCGGTAGCCGTCGCTGGACTCCCATACCTCGATGACGCCAGGCACCACCAAGGGCATCAGGGTGATGACGAGACGAGCGTCGGTGACCCGGGGTTTGGCGAACGCCGGCTCCCGGTTGGGGCCGGCAACGTTGGCCGGCCACGCTGCTATTGCGAGGCTCACCGCGCCAACCATCCAGCCGACGTCCGCCCCCTCGGATACCACCGACGCGTCAGCGATCATCAAGGAGGTGAAATCGGAGACGAGCCACAGTGCCACACCGACGATCAGCAACACCCCGCTTCGTCCTCGCAGCCGCCGGCTGAACATCGCCTGGACCACGACACCGAGCAGTGCGGCGTCCAAAATTGGGTATGCAGTCCAGATCACTCGTGTCGATATCGGCAGCGAGGCGTTGTCGACGATGGCACGAACGGCACTGATCTGCGTCGCCAGGATGACAGCGAGAACAGCGAACGAGCCGATATCGATCAACCCATCGACGTCGATACGACGCGCACCGTAACCACCGACGATCAGGCTCGACAGACCGACGGCAATTGCAACGTACGACGCCAGCCAAAAGGAGTCCGCCACCGATACATCCGGCAATTTGCCGTCGACCCAGCCAAGCAGATAGTAGAGCAGGTCGCCGATCCCTGACGATGTCAACCCGACGGCGACACACACCCACGGGAGACGCCATTGCGCAGGTCGGTGCTGAGCACCGATCCACGCAGCCGGCGCAGCACCCAAGGTGATCAACAGGTATGTGCCCTGCCCGACAATTCCATTTGAACGCTCGAAATGAACGGCGGAGATTCCGGCGCCAACCACCAGCCAAGAAAATGATCGGCGCCACACGAACGATCTGCGCCAGTCGAACGATCTGCGCGTGGAGCAGACATCCCCGCCGCAGGATTGCGTTATGGATGCCCGTGTCGACATGCTTGCATCATGGCCCTTGCGAGCAGGATCCCACTAGAGTCACACGAACCTTTGTTGGCACCCGTAACTTGTTCCCGAAGGTCGCCAATTGCAAGGTACACCACAGAAACATGTGGTGCGACCGCGAAAGGGACAACTGAGCGTATTGGCAACGGTACCTAGGTGCCGAGGGCGGGGTCCCGCCGAATCCGAGGAGCTCAAATGACGTTCCCCAGTCAGTTGACCGACGCTGGCGTCGCACCGTTTGCGCCAGTACCGGTAGTGACCGTTCCTGGCAGTCGCAGCAGACCGAATGCACCTCGCAGCGCGTTGCGTCGAGGATTGAAGGTGTTCGTGCTCGTCGCTGCGTCACTGGCGATCATCGTCGCCGGTACCGGTTTGGCCTCGGTCCGCTCCGTGCGGAGTGACGCCGAGCAGGTCAACGCGTTGATGACCGCACGGAATCACATTTCCGAGATCGGTCGGGGGGTCGACGGATTGCGAATCAATGTCGATCGGTCGATGCTCGGCTCAGAAGGTATCGGGACCCTGATAGCGGACGACGCTGGGACGAACTTCCTGACCGGCGTCGCCGCCATTGGCACCGAGTTGTCCGCGATCCAGTCGATGCCGCTGCCGGCGTCTGCCCATCAGGCGATCACCGGGCTGGCGGTACTGGTGCTGACTATCCTCACGCAAGCCGATCGACTGTCAGCGGTCGCTTTCTCGAATTTTGCCGCTGCCACGGCGGCATTGCCGGCATTGCCGGCATTCACTGATGCTGCAGGGAAAATCGCCTCGCAGCAGGTGGTCGCCACCTCCGTTGTCGACGGGCTGATCCGCCAGATCGAGCGTCGCAGCTCCCAAGAGCCCGGACGAGCGGCGTTCTTCCTCGGCGCCCCGCGCCGAGTTGCACCGAAGACGCCAAGCACGTGATGAACCGGGGCGCGTCCGACGCGGTGCTCATCGAGGAGGAGTGGTACACGCCGATCTTCATGACGATCTACGGCAATGCGCTCGGCGACAAGGAACCGAAGTACAAAGACGTCGGTGAGGACGATCTCGGCCGCGTGCTGATCCACGGGGGCGGCTCGTCTGGCGACAGCACGTTGTGGATCAGTATCGGCCGTCCGCTCCGTCAGTTGAAGTGGCTGGAGAAGTACGCAGCATCCGGAGCGCCGGCGCCGATGGTGCGCTCGTTCCTCGTGCCGCTGGCCGTCGCTGATCTGCTCGCAGGCGATGCGATCACCGGGAGCGGGTCCGGTGGCAGCGAGATGACGCTCAACGTCGACAAGCACTACGAGCGCAACCAGTACGGCGTGAAGAGTCCGCAGGCGATGGAACTGCTGCGTCAGTGGGCACTGCCAGGTTCGCTGCGCACATACTCCGAGGCGGGTCCAACGCAGCAGGATCCCGAGTCATGGGGTGATGTCCGGGCCAGCGATGAACTCCGCGTCAAGACCGGTGTGCCGACGAAACGGATCCCTGGATTCGACGTGTTCGTCGACTCTGGGGAGCAGGAGTTCACCTCGCAGAAGGAGTACCCGAAGCAGGCAGAGGAACTGACCTACGTGTATGCGTGCTCCACCAACAACGCCGAGTTCCTCCCGAAAGGCAAGTCGATCCCATCTGACGACGTCGCGCGCCTCGCCGTGGCCCGCACGTTCTTCAGGCTCCACCGACCGCCGGACCTGGCTGACGACGACGCCGGGCTCGGCCTGTTCGTACGCGACTACGTCGCCCCGTGGGCGAGTCAGGCGCAGATCTCTATCGCCATCGCCGAGGACTACGAGGAGATGGCAACGACGGAACGGGACGATCTGCCGATCAAGCCGACGCACGACGAGTTCGGCACCCCGGGCGCCAAGCCGGGCCGCGGAGAACGACGCGCCGCCGCTGTCCAACTCTCGGCGGAGTCGCGCAAGGTGCTGCAGGCCCGCTTCGGGTTCGTCACCGGCTTGCGGGCTGTCTCCGAACCGATGACTGTCGCCTTCAAGCTCGGTGGCGCATCGCCCGCAGCTCGCAAGCTGCTCGGGCCGTTGAGGGACGTGATCGCCAAGATCATGGCCGACTACGGCTTCGTCGTCGGTGACGTCGCCGTCGTCGAGAAGCAGCTTCCCCTGTACCGCAAGGACGTGGAGACGTCGCTGAAAGCGTTGGAATTGCTGGCCGAGAAGAGTCTCGATACCGTGGTCGAAGCGCTGAAGGATGTACTCGAAGGAGCGGATCCTTCCCAGTCGACTGGATCCAAGTCGACGGCGGCGACGGCTGCGAAATCCTCGCAATCGGCGAAATCGGTTGGCCGATCCGGCCCGAAATCCGTCGAGAAATCGGTTCCTGCGAGCTCCGAGGTTCGTTCCGCTTCCGGGGGGATCCTCACCGTCAACGTGACGCTCGGAGACGGCAACTGCTTCCTGCATGCACTCCACGAGGCGCAGAACGGTGTGCGGTCGAACGACGCAGCCCAGGCGGCGCTGCGGCGTCGGGTCGTTGCCGTCTTCCAGGCGAACCCGCGACTGCGCGTGGCGCACTTCGGTGCCGGTGTGCCTGGCGAGGCGGCGTACCAACAGTTCCGGGCAACGATCCTCGGCAACGGCGTCTGGGTGGGGGATCAGACACCGGCGATGGTTGCCGATGCGCTCGGTCTACGGATCGTGATCCACCGACCGGACGGCAGCGTACATTTCGATGCTCGACCGAACCCCGTGATCAGTCCTGCAGTGACCGGGGCGGAAGTGCATGTCTGCTACACCGGGAACCACTACAACTCCTACACCGCCGTCGCCCTGCCATAGTCGTCTCAGGCCGGGAGCGCGCATCATGGCCTGGGAGGTCGGCCAGCGATGCTGGCGGCCGTCTTGAGCCGCGTGTTGGCGGCGAGATCGGGTTGTAGCCATGCAGATGGCTGGTTGATCCGACGGAGACGCGTACTACGGTGCGGTCATGTTCGAGTGGAACGACCAATGGCTGGCCACGTATTCGGAACCGGTGATCGAGCCCGAGCTCGAGATCATCGATCCGCATCATCATCTGTGGGCTGAGGGTCCTGCCACGATCCGCTATCTCGTCGAGGACCTTCATGCCGACACGAGCGCCGGGCACAACGTCGTCGGCACTGTCTTCATGGAGTGCATGTGCGGGTACCGCACCGATGGACCGGAGGCGATGCGGCCGGTCGGCGAGTCGGAGACGGTTGCCGCCTTTGCCGAGCAGAGTGCGTCTTCCGGTGTGCCGATCCTCGGCATCGTCGGATTTGCCGACATGATGCTCGGCGACGCTGTCGACGACGTACTCGCCGCCCATGAAGCGGCTGGCCGTGGGCGCTTTCGTGGCATCCGCCATGCAACCGCATTCGATCCCGATGCGCGGATTCGTCCCACCCACACCAGACCGACGGACGCGATGATGGGCGAGGCGACGTTCGTCGACGGTGTTCGGCACCTCGGGGCACGCGGTCACAGTTTCGATGCCTGGATCTACCATCGGCAGATCCCGGAACTCACGGCGCTCGCCAGGGCAGTCCCGGAGTGCACATTCGTCCTCGATCACCTCGGCGGGCCACTCGGTATCGGCCCGTACGAGGGCAAGCGTGACGAGGTGTTGGCGACGTGGCGAGGAGATATAGCCGAACTTGCGAGCTGTGAGAACGTCGTCGTCAAGGTCGGTGGCATCGGGATGGTGATCTACGGCGTCGGCTACGAACATCGCCAGGTGCCACCGTCGAGTGACGACCTCGTCGCCGATTGGGGTGGACCGATGCTGTATACGATCGAGCAGTTCGGCGCCGGCCGCTGCATGTTCGAGTCGAACTTCCCCGTCGACAAGGAATCGTTCAGCTACGCAACGATGTGGAACGCCTACAAGAAGATCGCCGCCGCAGCAACCGAGGACGAGAAGGCCTCGCTGTTCAGGGAGACGGCGAAGCGGGTCTACCGCCTCGCTTGAACGTTGACAGCCAATTCGCTATTCGTCCTCGCCCAACTCGGCACGACAACGATCCGGCGGTGATTGCGGGCACGTTCGATGGCTCGAGTTCGTGCTCGACGGCCGCCCGTATCTCGCCGCTACTGGCGGTGTGGGAGCTTCCAATTCGGCCGGACGAAATGGCAGGTGTAGCCAGATGGGTAGCTCTCGAGATAGTCCTGGTGCTCCGGCTCCGCCTGCCAGAACGGGCCGGCCTGAGCAACTTCGGTGACGACCTTGCCCGGCCACAACCCAGACGCCTCGACATCGGCGATGGTGTCCTCGGCGACCGACTTCTGTTCGTCATTCGTATAGAAGATCGCTGACCGATAGCTCAGGCCGAGGTCGTTTCCCTGGCGGTTCTTGGTGGTCGGATCATGCACCTGGAAGAAGAACTCGAGCAGCTCGCGATACGAGATCGAGTGCGGATCGAAGACGATCTCGATCGACTCGGCGTGCGTGCCGTGGTTTCGGTAGGTCGCGTTGGCGACGTCGCCGCCTGAGTATCCAACCCGTGTGGCGATGACGCCTGGACGCTTGCGGATCAGGTCCTGCATCCCCCAGAAACATCCTCCGGCCAGAATGGCTGTCTCGGTATTTTCGTCGATCATCAGTGTGCTCCTTGCGTCCGCAGGTTCGAAGCGTCACGCCTGCGTAATTGTAGCTCTGATCGGTCACAACGCCCACTGCGTCGTGGAGCATGTCGCCACGGTCCGTCAGTGCACAGCGCGCCGGCTACGGCGCCGTGAGAGTTCGACGACGACGGCGGGCGGCGTCGTATCGGCCACCGCCGCGCCGTCTGCGCGTGCGCTGTCTGGTGGCATGAACAGGTCGTACATCTCGACCGCCGCAAGCGCCAGTTGAATCTGATTCGTCGGAATTTCGGCCTCAGCGAGCAGTTGCCAGTTGTCCGCGAGTAGAGAAGCGGCAGCCAGGACAGCGTCGTACTCGATCCGGTCGGCCGATGTCGGATAACTGAAGCTCCAGCGTTGGGCCTGCTCGTCGATCACCGGTTTGTCTTCACCGGCCGCCAGGCCGCTCGCTGGGAAGACCCGGCAATCGTAGGTGCGGCACATCCGTGGTCGATGTTCGTAGATCGAGCATCGTTCATCGACAAGCATCGGGCAATCCCCGGACTCCTCGTGCATCATCAGTAGATCCCCGTGCGGCATCCGCGATGCCGGGATCTGCAGTGTGGACGCGACGTGCGCCAATGTCTCCGTCTCGTCAGCTGCGATGAGGATGTTGTGTGTCCGACAGCATGCGGTACAGGTGCCGCACGGGACATTCGCCGAACCCTTGCCGCTGATCGCCGCGCGCGTCTCGGCCAGCCAGGGCGAAAAGTTTCCCGCTGCAAGTTTCCTCGGCACCGATCCGTCCGCCTCCCTGCGCCAAGCATAGACGCACGATCCAAGGTGGTTACAGGGGCACGCCGGCCTCAATGATCGCCGGTCGTCTGCGCTTTCTGGCGGCGGTTCGCTTCGATCAGACGACGACCCAAGCGGCGGAGTTCGTCCTTGAGTGATGCCGGCTGGACGACTTCGTACGAAAGTCCCAAACCGGCGACGAATCGGGCAACCCATTCGTCGTCACCGCCGATGTCGACCAACGTGTGATCCGCATTGTCGGGATCGACTCGGGTGATACCGATCGTCGGCGGTATCTCGCGATTGACGAGCTGTAACGGAGCATGGACGCGGACGACAGCGCGACTGTCGTAGGCGTTGACGGCGAGGCCCTCTGCGACGAACGTCGCCGCGTCGGGTACGTCACCGCGTTGGAAGCGGGCGCCGTTGTTACGCACACGGCTGATGCGGTCGACACGGAACGTCCGCCAGTCGTGGCGATCGAGGTCGAACGCAACGAGGTACCATCGCTGTGCCGCTGACACGAGCCGAAACGGTTCGCCATGCCGAAACGATTCCGTGCCGTCTCCGCTGCGGTAGTCGAAGCGGATCCGTTCGGAACGTGCGCAGGCGACGGCCAGCGACATCAGCGACTCGACCTCGCCGGATACCTCGACATCGCGATTCGACGCTGAACCGATGTCGACGACCACCGATGACAACGCTGCGACTCTGTCACGTAGTGACGTCGGCATCACCTGGCTGAGTTTGGTCAACGCACCCAATGCGCCATCGGCGATCGACGCTGAAGAACGGTGAGCGATCCGGTGGAGGGCGACGGCGATGGCGACTGCTTCGTCGTCGTCGAGCAGCAGGGGCGGCAACTGGCTCCCGGCAGCCAGCGAGTAGCCGCCAAACGGACCGGTGACGGAATCGATGGGGTAGCCGAGTGCTCGCAGCCGGGTGATATCGCGTCGAACCGAACGGTCGGTGATCTCGAGTCGCTCTGCCAATTCGCTGCTCCGCCACGTGGCTCGCGATGACATCATCGCCAGCAGTCTGAGGAGGCGGGTCGGCGTGTCGATAACGGAACTCTATCCAAAGTTGTGGACCTGAACTGTCCGCAACCGTGCGTATGTTCGTTCGTGCCGGAGTAGTCGATCGTCGATTACGCTGAATTTTGCGGAGGAAATCATGTATCCGGAGGACAGTCTTTCGATGATTCTCGGGCGCCAAACGGAGCGTCGCCGAGATGCGCAGATGTTCGCATTGGCGCGTCGTGGTGGTCTCACCCGACGTCACGGCAGGTGGTTGCTGTCGTCCGCACGCCCGGACTCGATCGCCCCGTCGATCTCCAGTGACGACGCGTCCCTCCGTCGTTGACAAAGATGGTTCGAGCGGTGTGCGAATCATCCATTCTTTCGCTCAGTCCGAGCACTTGTCATGAGAATGGACATCGACAACTTCACCTAGTTGAGCAGACGGCTCGATACGACTGGCATCGATTTCGATGCGTTCAGGTCGCAGCCGCTCGACGAATCAGTGCTTCGGTGTCTGCGCTATATGCACGATGTGGAACTCCACTCGGTCTGCTACTTACGCGATCTGCTCGTCACATCGGCCAACCGCGACCCCGAGATCACTGCGTTCCTGACAATGTGGAACACGGAGGAGTACTGGCAAGGCGAAGCCATCGGCAATGCACTCGCAGCACCCGGCGAGCCGGCAAAACGTGAGCGACCGACCTGTTGAAACGAATCATGAAGCAGGAGGGCCGCCATATTGATTTTTATGCATCGCAGGCCGATCAGAGATTGGGAGGTAATCGCCGGGCTCAGTGGATGTCCCGCAACGCCTTGAAGCGGCTGCGGGCTCCGGTCGGGGCGACCGGCATGCCGGCGTCGGAGGTCGGCCATATGACCCGGTTCCTCTCCGACGGCATCGAGGGGCTCGCGGCTGCGAAACGCATCGATGCCAAGGTCGACCAGCTCCCCGGCCTGCACGGTCTCGATCTGTTGCAACGTGAAGTACGCCGGGTCGCAACAGCAGTCGTCTTCGACCTACGCGGGGCACAAGTGAATCGGCGTGCAGCGCCAGCCATGGGCACATCACAACGTCACCTGCATGATCGCACCGACGGCGCCGACGGCCACGCCGACGATGCCTGAGGTAACGCTCGCGGCTCGGGTTCTCCGGAGGTGGGCTCACCGGGAGACGCTCCACAGCGGGCTGCCATGTGGGGATGCCTTCGCCGGTTCACCAGTGATGATCGAGGAGGCGATGCATTGCCGCCGCCAGCGATGCGCCCCATGCAGTTGCCCGCTCGGCTTCGTCGGGGACGAGCCGGTTGTGCTTGTCGACGAGGAAACTCTCCGGCTCGTCGAGCAGGCGATACCCGCGTTCGGTCAAGTGACTGGCGATGCCGTGTGACGCTCGTCCGGTGAACAACGCCCAGCCGTCGACGCGGGTATCGAATGCCGCCGCCTCGGTCCCGTCGACGATGTCGAGCTGATCGAACCAGTCGCGGAGCCCGGGGTTCGTGGCCGCCGGATCGAGTTGCAGGCCGTCCTTATCTGCCGTGGCGATCGCTGCATGCCGGGACGTCGCCGACGTCATCGCGTGTACGTGAGTCGGACCACCGACGATCAGCAGATCCGCAGCGGCGAGCAGGTCCGGCAGCGCTTCGCCGACCGACACGACGTGAACCTGGACGCCGCCGCTCCCCAGCCCGTTGGCGATGTGTTCGGCGATGTGATGAGTGTTTCCGTACATCGACTCGTAGACGATGACCACTTGTGTCTCGACAGTGCTCACAACGTTCTCCTTCGATCGGAATGAATGCTCACCTTCGACGTTCCCACGACAGCCGCCCATCGGCCAGGGCACAAGGTCACGAGGGTGTGAAATCTCGTCGACACCAGTCGCTACAGGTGTCGATGAGTCGAGATCGAATAGGCGCATCTGTCCATCGCCGCGCTCGTCATCACTCGAGCGCCGGCACGGCTGATGCTCTCGGGAATCCAGCCCGGCGGATCTCCGGTGATCCGCCGGTGCAATACTCTGACCTCATTCAGTGGCCGGGTGCGTTCAGGTGACGAACGTGCCGAGCGCGTCTGGTCGAACGGAAACCCCGAGTCCGGCGCTCGGCCAACACAGTCTCATCGATCTGCCGCCGCGGTTGATGCCACGCCGAAGCAGTGCGAGGGGGGCTGGACATTCGGTGCGCCTGCTCGGCGGCGATGGCGGTGCAACGAAGACGGTCGCTGCGATCCTCGACCTCGACAACGGGACGGTTCGCATCGGACGAAGCGGGCCGAGTGACTCGTACACGGTCGGGTTCGACGACGCCGGACGGTCAATGTCGGCATCGATCAGTGGCGCGGCCGCTGCCGCTGGGATCCGCCTCGACCAGCTCACCTCCTCGGTGTTCACCATCGCCAGCGCCGACTCGCCGGTCGAGATCGGCCGACTCGGACGAGCGCTACCGTCGCAGCTGAGAGCCGGTGACCACGTCATCGTCAACGATGTCGTTGCGGCATGGGCATCCGGCACGCCCGGCCTTCTGGGAATCGCCGTGATCTCGGGGACCGGGAGCAACTGCGTCGGCGTCGGTCGTGCCTGGAATGCATGGCGGTGTGGCGGTTGGGGTCACCTCATCGGCGACGAGGCCTCTGGCTATTCGATCGGTATCGCAGCGCTCAGGACACTGACGAGGTACCGCGACGGTCGCGCCGCACCGACGTCGATGACCACACCGATACTCGATCACTTCGCCGTCGAAACCGTCGATGAACTCATCGGTGTGATCTACGCCGGTCCGGGGCATCAGGGCCTCTCCAAGGATCAGATCGCCGGCCTCGCCATTCACGTCGCCGCCGCCGATGGCGGGGATGCAGGGGCTGTCGTGATCCTCGCCCACGCCGGTGCGGCACTCGCAGAACTCGCGATCACCACCCTGCGCCGGATTGGACTTCTCCGCCGTCGCAGATGCCGTCACCGTTGCAGCGGTTGCGGACGGGGCTGCGGACGCGGACGCGGCCACAGTTCCGGTTGCGACGGTCGGCAGTACGTTCAGGGCCGGAGGCGTACTCGTCGGCCCGATGCGTGAGGCCCTACGCCGTGCAGAGCCACGCGCCGAGTTGACGGTTCCCCTGTTGGCGCCAGTTGGCGGTGCGCTGTGGCTCGCAGCCCGCCTCGCAGGTGTCGAACACCTACTCGACCCCTGGGTGCTGGCAGCCGCCATCGAATCAGCGGAATCATTGGCTGACGGATGACGGTGCCGGCTCGATCGGCGGTCGCGCTCGACGAATACGTCACGCCCGTTCCCACCAATTGAGAGTCGGCGCGTCCATCCGTCGGGGATGCAGCCATCGGTGAGCTCGTCGCCGGACGCCGCATACTGTCGTTGCAAAACGGATGAGCGTCCTGTCGATCGCCGGCCAGGATCCGTTACGGCGGGTCAAACCATTCAGCTGCCGCAGGTTGAACATCGTGCTGATCGGGTAACGGAGTCGTCATGCGAGGCAACGATCAGGAGCGGGATCCCGACGTGCGATTCGAGTTCGGTCATCAAACAGATGCGCCGTCGCAGGCGCGTAAGGCGTTGCGACCCCTGTTCCAGGACGATGGCGACCCAATCGCCGAAGCGGTCATGCTGTCGGCGAGTGAACTGGTCTCGAATGTGATCCTGCACACGGATGACGGCGGAACCATGCAGGCATGGGATCCGAAACCGGACATCCCGTTTCGCCTGCAGGTCGACGATCATCGACACGGGGTGGAACTGCAACCTCACGAAGCAGCCGACCCGATCGGTGGCCGAGGCTTGGGCATCGTCGCAGCGCTCGCTGACGGGTGGGGGGTCGAGGCGACCGCTGACGGCAAATTTGTCTGGGCAGCATTCAGTCGTCCGGCTGCCGGCGAGGCGTCCTCGACGCCCGAAACGTTGGGAAACACCTGACCGCCTCCCGCGGCCTCACTCGGGGTCGACCGCGGGGATGACGCGGTCGGCGAACTCACGCAGGCGGTCGACGCCACCAGCTCCGGCGAAGAGGAATGCCGGCACCATCGCCCGCCCGACACCGAGTTCGATGAGCTGCTCGGCCCTCTGGAGTGGATCGCCCAGGGGGAGACCGAACATCGCATTGATCTCGATCTCGTCCGGATCGCGACCGTACTGCTCCGCAGCGAGGCGGAGGTCAGTGACGAGCGCCCGGAGTTTCGGCGGATCGCTCTCGCCGGGGAAGTAGCCGTCGGCGATCCGTACTGCGCGCCGCAGCGCTGCCGGCGTGTCGCCACCGACGAGGATCGGGATCGACGCTTGCACAGGTCGCGGGCTGCAGGTGACGGGTAGGAAGTCGACGAATTCGCCGTGGAACTCGGCATGCGGGCCGGCCCACAAAGCGCGCATCGCGGCGATGTATTCGTCGTTGCGTGCTCCTCTCCGCTCCCACGGCACGCCGATCGCGTCGAATTCCTCCCGCAGCCAGCCGACCCCGATTCCGAGTTCGACACGACCACGAGACAGCATGTCGAGCGTGGCGATTTCCTTGGCGAGAACGAGCGGGTTCCGCTGCGGCACGATGAGGATGCATGTACCGAGCCGGAGTGTCGGTGCGGCCGCCGCCACGAAGGCGAGCCAGATCAAAGGGTCAGGGATCGGAGTCTCGGCCACTGCAGGAACCTTGCCGTCCTCGGTGTAGGGATATGGCGAGTCGATCGTCTTCGGCATCACGACATGCTCGCCGGCCCACACCGACTCGAACCCGGCGGCTTCGGCACAGCGGCAGATTTCGAGCGCCGCATCCCCTTCGATCCCGACGCTGCTTGCAAATGCGAGTCCGAACTTCATGACTGTCTCCGTTCATTCCGAGCTGAGCGTCCATTGCCGCGTCGACATGCGGCGCGCCTGCTGGCGATCGCCGAATTTACTATAGGTAAGTATTGCGTCGGGCCGCATCTCGGAGCCACATCGGGCACACTGGTTCGATGACCCCCCGCGTCGGCCGTCGTCCCGGTCGTCCGCTCGGCGGCCGCCATGTGGTGGACAGAGAGCGTGTCCTAGATGCTGCCGAACGCGTGATCCGTCGCGACGGTGCCGGTGTTTCGCTGGAGGCGATCGCCATCGAAGCAGGCGTGACCAAACCAATCGTATATGCGCGCGTCGGGGGCCGCGCCGATCTCGGCAACGCTCTCGCAGAGCGACTCGCCGACCGCCTCGTCGCCGCTGCCATGACCGCAACCGACGGCCGTCCGTACGGGCGTGGAATGTTGGCCAGTCTCATCGAGGCAAACCTCGCCACGGTCGCAACGCATCGCGAGTTGTTCATGTACGTCACCGGCGGGGCGTCCGACGAGACACCCAAGCGCACGCTGTATCTCGCTGAGCGGTCGGCGATCCCGTTGGCGGAGCAGTTGGCGAGGTGGCGAAGCAGACAGGGTCTCGATCCTGCGGTTGCGGATCCCTGGGCGTACGCCGTAATCGGCATGCTGCAACTCGTTTCGCTGTGGTGGCTGAATGAATCGGACCGGCCCGCTGACCAGTTGGCCGATCACGTCGCCGAGTTGCTCTGGACCGGTCTCTCGGGGAGCTGAGCGAGCACCGCAGCGCCAGAACTTACCGGTAGTAGATTTCTTCTCAGGATCGTGTTACCGTCCACCTGTGGCCGATGGGGACGAGGACATGACCGAACGCTCCGCTCTGTCGGGTGCATGCACAGGAGTGTCACGATGACGACGAACGACTATCCGACGAAATGCACCTGCGCGGGAAATGGGCACCGGTGCTCGAGGAAGTGACCGGGGTCGACCTCGCGTCGACGGCAACACCCCGAGCGAATTGCACGGCGCTTACCTTCGAACCGGGCCGAACCCGGCGTCCGGCCGCTCGGACCACTGGTCCTTCGGCGACGGCATGGTCCACGGCATACGGCTCGCAAACGGCAAGGCCGAGTGGTACCGAAATCGTTTCGTACAGACGCCGAACATCTCCGACCCGATGGACGACCCGATGGCAGGAATGGGCGACCTCACCCGTGGCACGGGCAACACCCATGTGGTGGCGCACAACGGCGAAATCCTCTGTCTCCAAGAGGGCCATTAGCCGAGGAAATTCGACAGCGAATTGAACACTGTCGGCGTCCAGAACTATGGCGGGGCACTGACGTGTTCGATGACGGCGCACCCGTAGATCTGCCGGACCACCGGGGAGCTCATCGCCTTCAGCTACCTCAGCCCGGAGCCGCCGCTCCTGCACTACATACGTATCGACGCCAACGGTGTACTGCAGCAACTCCAAGGGATCGACATCCCGAAGATGGTGATGATGCACGACTTCAATGTCACCCAGAACTACGTGATCTTCATGGATCTACCCGTCTGTTTCGATCTCCGTGCGCTCGAGACGGGTCTGCCGTTCCTGTTCGATCGCGACGCAGGGGCACGTCTCGGCGTGATGCCCCGTCACGGCACGAATGCCGCTGTCCGTTGGTTCGAGATCGAGCCGTGCTACGTCTTCCACGCGGTCAATGCCCACGAGCAGGGCGACTGCCTCGTCATCCACGTCTCGCGCCAACCGCAGGCCTTCGGCACGAGCAACGACGACTACCGCGCGGTCGCCAGACTCTGGCGCTGGACGATCGACCTCACCAAAGGAACGGTCACCGAACAGCAGATCGACGACCGCCCCGATAATTTCGGCCGCATCGACGATCGCCTGATCGGCCTCAACGCACGCTACGGCTACCTCATGGCGATGGGAGGCGAGGGCAACAGCGAAGAGCCCGTCTACGGGTCGGCACTGTGGAAGTACGACCTGCGCGACGGCACATGCTGGGAGCAATCAGCTCGGCGACGGCGTGCGCGACGCCGAGCCGGTTTTCGTTCCGGCGGCTCCCGATTCCGGCGAGGACGAAGGTTGGATCATCAGCCTGTCGCACGACACGGGATCGGGCGAGTCCAGGCTGTTGATCATCGACGCTCAGGATTTCACGGCCCCGCCAATGGCCACCGTCCGCCTGCCGCAACGCGTGTCGTACGGCGCGCACGGCAGTTGGGTGCGTGACCGCATTCTCCGTCGAGGCGTGTAAGACCCACCAGGACGACCGTCGGTCCCAACCGACCGCGATCGGCTCGCCGCAGTTCGAATGATTCAGACGGCCTTTCCGGTCAGGCGTCCGATCGCCATCGAAATGAGCAATGCCAAGGCGCCACCGATCAGCACCCTCACCGCTGCTCGCCCGAGTGGAGCGCCGCCGAGGCGGGCACCGACAGCGCCAAGCGCGCCGAGTTCGACCAACGTCGCAGCGACAATAACAGGGAGACGCAGAGCAGCGGAGGCCAACAGGACGACGAGGATCGGCAAGATCGCTCCAGTGATGAAGCTCAGCGCTGAGACCACCGCCGCCTCGACGGGGTTGGCGAGCGCAGTGACATCGATCCCCAACTCGTCTCGGGCGTGGATCGCCAGCGGATCGAGGCTCGACAATTCCTGCGCGACTTGCTCTGCCAGTCCTGGGCTCAAGCCTCGTCGCCGGTAGATCTGCGCCAGTTCGGCACGTTCGTCGTCCGGGGTCGCCGCAATTTCGGCCGCTTCGCGTCGCAGGTCGGCGCGTTCTGCATCGCGCTGGGAACTCACCGAGACGTACTCTCCGGCAGCCATCGAGAGTGAACCAGCGGTGAGGCCGGCAATACCGGCGACGAGAATGGTCGAACGCGTGCTCGCCGCTGCTGCCACCGCCACCATCAGGCTGGCTGTCGAGATGAGTCCGTCATTCGCTCCGAGCACCGCCGCACGAAGCCACGCAGCGCGCCCGCCGACATGGCTCTCCGCCGCCAGATGATTGCGTAGGGTGCGAGTCACCGGACGATCATGCCAGCTGCTGCCGATGCTCCGTCAGGATATTTTTGCCCCACCCACGCTGCGGTCGGAAAGCCACGGCCGGACAATTCGGGATGAGTGACATAGTTCACTCGCCCTTTTTTATGACAACCTGTGACGCCAGTCGATGTGAGTCGCAAGTACTTCAACGTCTGGAGCATTCTGGATCGCCGCACAGCACTTGCTGCCAGCATCGCCATCGTATTGACGGGGGCCTCGGGAACTGTCGCGGCTGTGTCCGTGGAAGGTATTCCGATGCTGGGACTGAACCGAAGCCATCAGCTTGACCTTCCGACACTTGTGGCGACGAGTACGGCGATCACGACGACACCAACGTCCACGAGTGTGACCACGATGCCCGACCGCCCTGATAGTTCGGCGCCACCGGAGGTTGTCACCTCGATCGTCTACATCGACGATGTCGTCGTCGTGACCACACGGGCGCCCGTCGTCACAACCGTTTTGGAGGAAGCCGACACGTCACCGCCAGCCACGGCGGCCGCTCCGGTTGCTCCGCTGACCGCAGCGACGAGGAAGCAGCGTCCGCCATCGACCGCAGCCACGTCGACGAGCAGTGCCAGAACCAGCGCTGCGCCCAGAACGCCGGCGACGGTCGGCAGACA
>Ga0123339_10000776_pt1 | contig 23343 bp, 23 predicted proteins | sample lystaG_FD_89956 | JGI IMG/M metagenome (GOLD analysis project Ga0123339, IMG submission 89956) | Glacier valley bacterial and archeal communities from Borup Fiord, Nunavut, Canada, to study Microbial Dark Matter (Phase II) -... | ecosystem: Environmental > Aquatic > Freshwater > Ice > Glacier ...
CCGGCCTTGCCTGTAGGCGGTTTTTCATACTCAGAAGGGCTTGAAGCCTTTATTTTACGTGCGCAAGAAGCTCCTGAAAATATAGCAAATCATTCAAACAATGATTGGCTGGTCAATTGGCTCTGTGATCAGTTGCAGCTGACATTGGCACGCGGCGACCTGGCTGTGATCGCCCAAGCCATCCCCGCGTGGCGCAGCGGTGAATTGCAACGCATCACCCATCTCAATGACTGGTTGCTGCAAACCCGCGAGACCAGCGAGCTGCGCGCGCAAACCGAGCAGATGGGCCGCTCATTGTGCAATTGGCTGCGCAACCATGACGGCATCGATGCAGCGCTGCTAGCCCACTGTGAGCAATTGCCACCGACCTACCCGGTTGCCTTTGCACTGGCCGCAGCGCAGCTTGTTGCTGGCATACGCGACTGTTTGCTGACCTACACTTTTGGTTGGGCTGAAAACATGGTGCAAGCCGCTATCAAGTCCGTGCCGCTGGGCCAAACGGCTGGCCAGCGAATCTTGGCTAGGTTAAGCCAGCATATTCCGGCGGCGGTACAAACTGCGATGGATTTGCCTGATGATGAGCGCCAGGCTTTTTCACCGATGTTGGCGATACTCTCGTCACAACACGAAACCCAATATTCAAGGCTCTTCAGGTCATGACAATGCATCACATCGCCAATCGCACCAAAAAACTACCTCCTCTACGCGTCGGCATCGGCGGGCCAGTCGGCTCAGGCAAAACCACCTTGCTTGAAATGCTGTGCAAGGCCATGAAAGCCAGGTACGACCTGGTCGCCATCACCAACGACATCTACACCAAGGAAGACCAGCGCATCCTGACCGTCAGCGGCGCGCTGGACGCCGAGCGCATCATGGGCGTTGAAACTGGCGGTTGCCCGCACACCGCCATACGTGAAGACGCCTCCATCAATCTGGAAGCAATCGACCGCATGCTGGTGGACTTTCCCAACGCCGATGTGGTGTTTGTCGAATCCGGCGGCGACAACCTGGCCGCCACCTTCAGCCCAGAGCTGAGCGACCTGACAATTTACGTGATTGACGTGGCGGCTGGTGAAAAAATCCCCCGTAAAGGCGGCCCTGGCATCACCAAGAGTGATTTGTTTGTCATCAACAAAACCGACTTGGCCCCTTACGTGGGGGCTGACCTGAATGTTATGGAGCAGGACACCATCCGCATGCGCACCACGGCCAAGGGCCTCAAGCCGTTTGTCATGACCAACCTGAAAACCAATGCCGGGCTGGCAGACGTGGTGGCTTTTATTGAAGCCAAAGGCATGTTGCTGGAGGCTTAACTAAGCAGGGCCTCCGCAAATTCACGTGCGCTGAAGGTTTCCAGGTCTTCCAGCTTTTCACCCACGCCAATGAAATAAACCGGCACAGGCCTGAGCGCTGGCACATCCGCCCGACGCTCATTCGCCCAAAGTGCAATCGCTGCCAGCACGCCGCCCTTGGCCGTGCCGTCGAGTTTGGTGACGATCAAACCCGTGAGTTGCAGCGCTTCGTCAAAGGCCTTGACCTGGCTCAATGCGTTTTGACCCGTGTTGCCGTCGATAACAAGTAGCACTTCATGTGGTGCGGTGGCATCAGCCTTTTGCACCACACGCTTGATTTTTTTCAGTTCTTCCATCAAATGCAGTTGCGTCGGCAGTCGGCCAGCCGTGTCGACCAGCACCACGTCTTTGCCGCGCGCCTTGCCGGCAGTCACCGCATCAAAGGCCACTGCCGCTGGGTCGCCGCCTTCCTTGCTGATGATTTCGACCGTGTTCCGGTCGGCCCAGACGCTGAGCTGTTCACGCGCAGCAGCCCTGAAGGTGTCGGCAGCAGCCAGCAGTACTGACGCGCCGCCCGTGGCCAGGTGCTTGGTCAGCTTGCCGATGGATGTGGTTTTGCCTGCGCCGTTTACACCCGTCATCATGATGACGGTGGGGCTGTGCTGGCCAATCACCAGCGCCAGTTCCAGCGGTTTTAGCAGTTGGGTCAATGATTCAGTCAAAATATTTTTAACTGCCACCGGGTTGGTCACGCCGCTGGCGGCGACACGGCGTTTGACATCAGCCAACAGATATTCTGTGGCTTTGACACCCGTATCAGCCATCAGCAAGGCGGATTCGAGATTCTCGTACAGCGCATCGTCAATTTGCGCGCCCGTGAAGACGCCTGAAATGCTGGAACCCGTTTTACGCAAACCTGAAGACAGCTTGTCCAGCCAGCGCTGGCGTTCGGGGGCGGCTGACACAATGGCATCAATATCCAGTGGCGTGACCAGCGCGCTGCCGATCATGCTTTGTTCTGGTTTGCCGGGTACTGGGCTGGCCACAGGCGTGGCTGGAAGGATTTTTTTCTTGAAGAAACTGAACATTGGGCCTGCTTTGAAGTCACATCATTCTATGAAACCTACACATCGCTTCACCTTGTCTCTGCTTTTGCCATTTATTGTCAGTGCAGCATCAGCACAAACCACACCCAAAGTCGAGCAATTCACTCTCAGCAATGGCCTGACGGTCATCGTCAAACCGGACCGCCGCGCACCCACGGCAGCCCACATGTTGTGGGTGCGGGTGGGGTCTATGGACGAGGTGGACGGCACAACGGGCGTTGCGCATGTGCTGGAGCACATGATGTTCAAAGGCTCGGCGATCATCAAGCCCGGTGAGTTTTCACGCCGGGTGGCGGGGCTGGGCGGACGTGAGAACGCCTTTACCTCTAGAGACAACACCGGCTTTTACCAGCAAATCCCCAGCGGCAAGTTGGAGGACGTGATGCGCCTGGAGGCCGACCGCTTTGCCAACAACCAGTGGCCTGACGATGAGTTCAAGCGCGAGATTGAGGTGGTCAAGGAAGAGCGCCGCTCCCGCACCGAAGAGTCCCCGCGCGCGCTGATGGGTGAGGCTGCCAACGCCATCACCTTCACCGCATCGCCCTATCGCCGCCCGGTGGTCGGCTGGATGAGCGACCTGGATGCCATGACGCCGCAAGACGCACGCGATTTTTACAAGCGCTGGTATGTGCCGGGCAATGCGGCGGTGGTGGTGGCCGGTGATGTGGATGTGGCCGAGGTCAAACGACTGGCAGAAAAATATTACGGCCCGATGGCCGCTCGCCCTGTGCCTGTGCGCAAGCCGCGTGACGAGCCAGAGCAAACCGGCGCGCGGCGGCTGGACTTCAAAGGCGTGGCATCGCAGGCTTACGTCAGTATGGCTTTCAAGGTGCCCAAGTTGTCGGCATCAGATCTGGCGGATGACAAAGGTGGCCGTGACCCGCTGGCACTGACCGTGCTGGCCGCCGTGCTGGACGGTTACAGCGGTGCGCGTTTGAACCGCGCGCTGGAGCAGGGTGACAATCGGGTAGCCGACAGTGCAGGTGCCTACAACGGCTTGACAGGCCGTGGCCCGCAGCTCTTTGTGCTCGATGGCGTGCCCGCAGCGGGCAAAACCGCTGCCCAGGTGGCCAGCGCCTTGCGGGAGCAGGTGGCGCTGGTGGCTCAAAACGGTGTGAGCGATGCAGAACTCAACCGCGTCAAAACGCAGTGGATTGCAAGTGAAACCTACAAGCTCGACAGTGTTTTTTCTCAAGCGCGTGAGCTGGGCTCAAACTGGATCAACGGCATGCCGCTGGACGCGGACGCACTATTAATTGCCCGGCTGCGCAGCGTGACCAGCGCCGAGGTGCAGGCCGTGGCCGCCCGGTATTTTGGCGACGACCAGATGACCCAGGCCACGCTGCTGCCCCAGCCGATGGACCCAAACCGCAAGCCGCGTGCTGCATCAATAACACCAACGAGACATTGATCCGCATGAAAAATACTATCAAATCAGTAGCTGCTCGCGCTTATATCTATTGGGCTACAGCCATTTTTGGCACCTGTTTTTGCACATTTTCATGGGCTGCACTGCCGATTCAGAAGTTTCTGCTCCCCAGCGGCGCTGTGGTGCATCTGGTAGAAAGCCCGGCGATTGCGATGCTGGATGTGCAAATCGACTTTGACGGCGGTAGCAGACGCGACCCGGCCAGCAAAGTCGGCCTGGCCAACATGACGGCAGCGCTGCTTGAAAAGGGTGTGGTGGCTAAAAACGGCCAGCCAGCTCTGGATGAGAATGCATTGGGTGAAGCATGGGCAGACTTGGGTGCGCAGTTTGGTGCCAGCGCAGGCTCAGACCGCTTCAGTTTTAGCCTGCGCACGCTGACTGAGCCCGATTTGCTGGCCAAGGCCGTCGCGCTGGCGGCGCGGCAAATGGGCGAGCCTGCTTTTCCTGACGACGTGTGGCAGCGAGACAAACAAAAAGTGATTGCCGGCATCAAGGAGTCAGACACCCGGCCTGCCACCTTGGCTTGGCGTGCTTATTCGCAAGCGGTGTACGGCAGCCACCCCTATGGCTATGAATTTACCGAGGCGGGCGTGGCCAACATCACCACGGCCGACATGCGCGTTTTTTACCAATCTACCGTGGTGGCTTGCCGGGCACGCATCAGCATGGTCGGTGCTGTCAATCGGGCACGCGCTGAGCAGATTGCCACCGCCATGCTGGCACGCTTGCCGCAAACACCTTGCGCTAACGTGCCCGCCTTGCCGCCCGTGAGTGAGGTCGTGCCACTTACGCAGGCTGTGCAAAAAACCATTCCTTTTGATGCTGCCCAGGCCCAGGTGCTCATGGGCCAGCCCGGCTACAAAAGGAGTGACCCAGCGTTCTTCCCGCTGCTGGTGGGCAACTACATTTTGGGCGGCGGCGGTTTTGTGTCGCGCCTGACTACGGAGGTACGCGAAAAGCGAGGACTAACTTACGGCGTGTCCAGCAACTTTGCGCCTGGCATGCATGCCGGTGCGTTTACGGTCAGCCTGCAAACCCGGCCTGACCAGGCAGCTCAGGCCCTTGACGTGGCTCGACAGGTGGTCAAAGACTTTGTGGCCAACGGCCCAACAGAAGCAGAAGTCAAAGCCGCCAAAGACAACCTGACAGGCGGCTTTGCCCTGCTGATTGACAGCAACCGCAAGCTGCTGGGCAACATCAGCAACATCGCCTGGTACGACCTGCCCACCACGTATCTGGACTCCTGGACGCAGCAGATTGACAAAGTCACCGCACAAGACATCAAAGCCGCCATGGCAGCCCATCTTCAACCTGAGAAAATGGTGACTATCATTTTGGGCGCCAAACCGTAAAACATGAAATACACCCCACAAGTCGCTGCTGAGAAGCCTGAAAAAGACCCTGCTAAAAAACTCGCCAGATCTGGCAAAGTAGTTGGTCGCAAGACCATTCCGCCAGGCGAAGTCCGCATCATCGGCGGGCTGTACAAGCGCAGCAAAATACCGGTTACCAGCGCGCCGGGCTTGCGCCCTACGCCCGACCGCGTGCGCGAAACACTGTTCAACTGGCTGGGTCAAGACCTCGGTGGCTGGCGCTGTGCCGACGTGTTTGCAGGCACGGGCGTGCTGGGTTTTGAGGCTGCATCACGTGGTGCTGCTGATGTGCTGATTTGCGAGCAAGACCCGGTACTGGTCGATAAGCTCAAAGCCCTGCAAACCAAGCTCAAAGCCAGTGTGGTCAAGGTTGAACGTGGCGACGGCGTCAGCCTGCTACGGCGTACCAACCCCGGCAGCCTGCAACTGGTTTTTTTAGACCCGCCGTTTGAGTCCACTCAGTTTGATGCCGCTTTAAAAGCCGCAGCGCTGGCCATGGCACCGAACGGCTTTGTCTACCTTGAAGCGCCCAAGCGGTGGACGGATGACGACCTGGCCGCGTTTGGGCTCCACGTGCACCGCTTTGGTAAAGCCGGTGCGGTGCATTTTCATCTACTCCAGCATCTTGCCTAGGCGCTGCCAGCGCACCCCGCCTGGCCCGCCGGAAAACCACACCTGCAGCGCTTTACCCACCACGTCTTGCATCGGCACACTGCCAAAGTCGCGTGAGTCCTTGCTGTTGCTGCGGTTGTCGCCCATCACAAACACCTGACCCGGTGCGATGGTGATGTCCAGGTCAACCGTAGCTGGCTGACTATTGATTTGCGAGGACGGAGCCAGCATCAGCGATGCACCGTTGACTTGTACATCACCGTTTTGAATTTTCACCCTGTCGCCCGGCAGCGCAATGATGCGTTTGATGTATTTGAGCGTGCGGTCATTCGGGTAGGTAAAAATCGCAATGTCGCCCCGTGCAATGGCGATGGTGTGCCCACCGGGTACCCCCGCCCAACCCGCACGGTTGTAGCGCTTGTCGGCGAACAGCATATCCCCCTGCAACACAGCCGGTGCCATGCTGGCGGATGGAATGCGAAACGGCTCGACCTGGTAGGTGCGAACGTAGTCGATCAGCAGCGGTAGTGCCAAGCCGCTGCATAAACAAAACACCAGCGCGTAGGCACCACTGCATTGCCAGGCGGCCACGACGTAGTTGTGTTGTTTTGCTGCCTGCCTCCACGCGTCGGCCATGCCAATCAGCCACAAAGCAACGACGACCACGACACTGAGCAGCAGCGTTGGCACCATCAACGCGGCGGGTAGATACAGAGCCACAACAGCAATACCAGGTACGCCGATCAAGGCGAACGCTAAAAACAACCAAATGGCTTTGTTGACCTGGCCGTTGTAGAGCTGACCAAAGCCTGGCAGGACTAGCGACATGAGCAGGGCCAGGAGCGGCTTGCGAGGTTCAATGTTTGACATGATTTTGTGTTTTTTTGTTTGATGAGTTGTGGCTGTTTGGTTAAGACGAACGCGGTCAACCCGCGGCAGTTGCACTCCAGATGCCAAAGCTGAAAATAACCAGTTGCGTCAGCCCGGCGATAGCCGCTGCGCTTAAAGCCAGCGCCTGCAGCCCCAAGCGAATGCGCCCGGGTGGCGCTGCTACGGGGAGCGGCGTCTGCTGCATCACCTGCGCCATGACACGTGCATGAAAGTCTGCAGGCGGCGTGATCAGGCCGTCCTGCAGCAGTTCGTCCCAATTTTTTAGCAAGGGTTCAGACATCGGGGTTCTCCAAAATTTCAGAAAGGCGAGCTCGCGCGCGGTGCAGCCGGGTTTTCATCGCATTGGTTGTGCAGCCTTCGATTTGGGCAATGCTGGAGACGTCGAGTTCACTGATGTAGGCCAGTGCCAGGACGCAGCGGTCGGCTGCCGAAAGTTGCCCGAGCGCACGTCGCAGCTGATCGCGCTGCTGGGCAAGCGCCAGCAGTTCGAAAGGCTCTGGCTCTGGGCTTGGCGTGTCGATGGGCGCACGACCCTCCCACACCTCGCGCTGGCCTGCTGCACGGCTGCGCTCGTTTAGGGCCAGGTTGCGCGCAATCGTGAATAGCCAGGTTGAAAACGCGGCTCGCTGGGTGTCGTATTGCGCCAGGCTTTGCCAGGCGCGCAAAAAAGTCTCTTGAGCCAGGTCTTCGGCCTGCGCCTGGCCAAAGCCCATGCGCCCCAAAAACCCAAACAAAGGCCCTTGATAGCGCGTCACCAGCTGGGCAAAGTCGGCCTGGCTGTTGATCGCATTGCATCCGTTTGGCTGGTGGGATGCCCCGGTTGTTCCGCCGTTCAGGCCCAGTAGCTTGGTGATGTTCATGACTTGGTTTCAGTTGCATACCACTTATACCGGCGACGCGGCAAAAGGTTACAGGCAGCTGCCGCCATGCATGGCAGTCCCATCGCGGCATAATTCAGGCATGACCCCATCCCCTCGGATTACAGTTTACTCAGGCACCTTTGACCCCATCACGCTCGGCCACCAAGATGTGATTGAGCGCGCTGCTGGACTGTTTGACCAGCTCATCGTTGCGGTCGCTACTGCACACCATAAAAAGACACTTTTTAGCCTTGAAGCCCGCGTATCTTTAGGGCAAACAGCTACTAAAAACATAGCAAATGTGTTGGTGGTGCCGTTTGATGGCCTGATCATGAACTTTTGCAAAACTCACCATGCACAGGCGGTAGTGCGCGGCATTCGCAATTTGAGCGACTTTGACTACGAAGCCCAAATGGCCGCCATGAACCGCAAGCTGGCCCCGCAGATTGAAACCGTCTTTTTGCTGCCTGATGCCCACCTGGCCTGCATAAGCAGCACGCTAGTGCGTGAGATCAGCAAACTAGGCGGCGACGTGAGCCAGATGGTCAGCGCCGACGTGCTGGCGGCATTAACCAAAGCCCAGGCGCTTTGATATGGCCCTGCTAATCACCGACGAATGCATCAATTGCGATGTATGCGAGCCCGAATGCCCGAACCAGGCGATTTACATGGGGCAAGACATTTACGAGATTGACCCGAACAAATGCACCGAATGCGTAGGTCACTTTGACGAGCCGCAGTGCGTACAGGTCTGCCCGGTGGCTTGCATCCCGGTCAACCCGCAGTTCGTGGAGAGTAAACCCACGCTGTGGGAAAAATACCATCGTCTGACGGGTACGCTGGCAGTGGTTGTCGAAAAAACGGCTTGAAAACCCCTTTTTAACGATTTCCGGTGTCTTTCAGGCCTATAAGTTAATAGATTCAGGAGTGAGCAGCTATTAAAAATATAGCGTCTATCCGGTACAAAATCCCTCACTCCGGTGGAGAAAGAGTCGTTATCGGCGTTGCAGAATGGCTGGTAGCTTCAATTTTGCGAGGTGGCTTTGGCCGTGGCGGCGTGCTGGTGTGAATCATCATCGTGGCTTTGTCCATCTCGCCGACAAGCAGCGCAGGTACGGCTTTTAGCGACCGCGTGATGGCTTCTTCAATCACCACGCGGTGCTCTTGCATGGGTTTCCTCAGCACCCAGTCCACGACTTCGTCTTTGTTGCCAGGGTGGCCCACGCCCAGGCGCAGCCGCCAGTAGTCGGCAGTGCCCAGCTGGGCGTGGATGTCGCGAAGGCCGTTGTGGCCGGCGTGGCTGCCGCCAAATTTGAGTTTGACCTGACCGGGAACCACATCCAGTTCGTCATGCGCAACCAAAATTTCTTCGGGTTTGATTTTGAAGAATTTTGACAAGGCAGCCACTGACTTGCCCGACAGATTCATGAAGGTTTGCGGCGTGAGCAACCAGACGTTTTGACCGTTGATACTGGTGCGTGCGATTTGCCCGTAGTAGCTTTTGTCAAAGAGCAGCGGCGCTTTCAGTTCACGTGACAGCGCATCGAGCCACCAAAAACCCGCGTTGTGCCGGGTGGCTTCGTATTCCGTACCCGGATTGCCCAGGCCAACCAACAGCTTGATCATGTTTGAAATTCCATTTCCCAATTCTAGAGCGGCATAAAAAAAGCCCTTGCTCTAGTGAAAGAACAAAGGCTTTGACTGTTAAAACAGTCGGCGTGCGGGCTTATTTTTTCTTGGCAGCTGGCGCTTTGGCTTCTGGCTTGGCAGCTGCGGCTGCTTTGCCTGCGGCAGCTTTTGCGGCCTTCGGGTCTACCGGCGCGGCTGCAACAGCGGCAGCTGCTGCATCAGCTTCGGCTTCAGCAGAAATGGCAGATACAGACACCAGAACAGGATTGGCCTGACCTTTGACGACGAACTTCACGCCTTTTGGCAAAGTGATGTCCTTGACGTGCAATGACGTGCCTTTTTTCAAGCCGCTGAGGTCAATGGCGATGAACTCAGGAATGTCTGCCGGGAAGCAGGAAACTGTCAACTCGGTCAACACGTGGTTCACCAGGCAGTTTTCAACTTTGATGGCTGGAGACTCTTCTTCACCGCTGTAGTGCAGTGGCACTTTCATCGTCATTTTGGTGGTGGCATCCACGCGCTGAAAGTCAATGTGCAAAATTTGCTGTTTGAACGGGTGCATCTGCAAATCGCGCAGCAGTACTTTGTGTTCTTTACCCGCCAGTTCCATGTCGAGAATCGACGCGTGGAAGGCTTCTTTTTTGATGGCGTGAAACAGCGCGTTGTGATCGAGTTCGATCAGCGTTGCCTCGTTAGTTCCGCCATAAACGATACCGGGCGTGCGGCCGGTGATGCGGAGACGGCGGCTCGCACCCGTGCCCTGCATTGCGCGCTCAAAAGCGACGAATTTCATAAAATACTCCTTGAAAAGGGCAGGCCGCGACCAGCGTTGCCCCGTTTAAAAAGGCAACACGGCTGGCCGTGTTGCCGCTTTTTGTTTCAGATCAAGACCGCCTGGTCCTGGTCTAAAAACAAACTCATCACCGACTCACCCTTGGCAATTCGCTGAATCGTTTCAGCGATTAATGGCCCGACGGAGAGCTGACGGATTTTGGTACATGCCCTGGCGCTGTCGCTCAAGGGAATGGTGTTGGTGATCACGACTTCATCAAGTGCATCGCCCTGGGCGATGCGGTCAATCGCCGGGCCCGAGAAAATCGGGTGCGTGCAATACGCATAAACTTTTTTGGCGCCGCGCTCTTTCAGCACTTCAGCGGCCTTGACCAGCGTACCGGCGGTGTCAATCATGTCGTCCATGATGACGCAGTTGCGGCCTTCAATGTCGCCAATCACATGCATCACTTCAGACACATTGGCCTTGGGGCGGCGTTTGTCAATAATCGCCATGTCGCAGCCCAGTTGTTTGGCCAGAGCCCGTGCGCGAACCACACCGCCTACGTCAGGCGACACGACCATCAGGTCAGAATAATTTTTTTTCCGCAAGTCACCCAGCAACACGGGCGAGGCATAAATGTTGTCGACCGGGATGTCAAAAAAGCCCTGAATCTGGTCGGCATGCAAGTCCATCGTTAGGACGCGCGACACACCGACAGCCTGCAACATGTTGGCGACCATTTTGGCGGTGATGGGCACGCGGGCCGAGCGCGGGCGGCGGTCTTGGCGGGCGTAGCCAAAGTAGGGGATAACGGCAGAAATACGTTCAGCCGATGCACGCTTTAGCGCATCGACCATGATGAGCAGTTCCATCAGGTTTTCGTTGGTCGGCGCGCAGGTTGACTGAACCACAAACACGTCACGGGCACGCACGTTTTGCTGGATTTCAACCGTCACTTCACCGTCAGAAAAGCGGCCTACGTGGGCAGCGCCCAGCGATATGCCCAAGTGCTGCGCAATCTCAAGTGCCAACGTCGGGTTGGCATTGCCAGTGAACAGCATGAACTCGGGATGCGTTTGGTGATGCGTTTGGTGGAGCGTTTGCATGTGGGGCGCAACTGGTAACGACATTGACGTGGCTGAAGTTGATGAGAAAAAGCTAACCCAAATGGTACCGACTCGTGCAATACACGAGCCGGTACAAGATTTTGGCAGGGGTGGAAGGAGTCGAACCTGCGAATGCCGGAATCAAAATCCGGTGCCTTAACCAACTTGGCGACACCCCTACACGGGACAAATGCCGAGAGAAAACTCAAGGCATCCAACCCATAACCATTTGTTTGCTACCAACCAACCAGAGGATGGGCTTGCAAATTCTTGCATTTGCGAACGTTCCAGCCATCAGGGTGGGCATGAACGTCTACGCTATGCGGCAAATGCGCAAACACCGCACTTCCTGAGCCAGTCATTCGACCTTCAAGTTGCTGTGCGGACAACCAGTCAAGCGACTGGACGATCTGCGGGCAAAGCTCTTGGGCCACTGGCTGCAAGTCGTTGCGGCCAAACCCGAAGATTTGAGCCGAATCATTTACAGCAAAGCCTGAGAGTGTAGCAGTTTCAGAGTCACGTTTGAGGGCGGGCGAGGTGAAAATATCGGACGTTGACAGCCCCTGAGGCGGCTTGACCACCAAAAAATCAGCAGGTGGCAAGTTGATGGGGGTTATCAGCTCACCCACACCCTCGACCCAGGCATGGCCATCAGAAAGAAAAAACGGCAGATCGGCCCCGAGCTTTAGAGCGATTGCCAGCAGTTCATCCCGCGGCAACCTGACCCCCCAAAGCCGCTGCAAGGCCAATAAGCAGCTTGCCGCATCAGACGAGCCGCCGCCCATGCCTGCTTGCGAGGGAATGCGCTTTTCAAGGCTGATGTGCACCCCCTGAGACGTGCCGCAGGCCTGTTGAAGCGCTTTAGCGGCACGTACGGTGAGGTCTTCGATGGGCAAGATATCTGAACTTGCCGGACCCGTATCGCTGCGCGTGATCTGCCCGTCGGATCGCAATTCAAAGTGCAATGTGTCGCACCAGTCAATCAGCATGAAAACCGACTGCAGCAAGTGGTAACCATCAGGCCTTCGGCCTGTGATGTGCAAAAAAAGATTCAGCTTGGCTGGTGCGGGAACGTCGTAAAGAGCTTTCATCTTTTTACTTGTCCAGCACGATGCGCAGGTCAGCCTGGGGCGTTGGATTTGATCGTTTTGCGGTGATGCGCCCGGCAGGCTGTTGTGACAAATCAGCCGCCCAGCCTGGTGTTGGCGTGTCAATGCCAGCTAGCCAGTCAAACAGCGCTGAGATGGGTACAGCGGCGCCCGTTGCTTGCGCCAAAAGATCATCTGTCGATGCAAAACGCCTGACTGTGCCGCCTTGTTCCAAAATCGCTTCGCTGGGTGACCAGCGCATGATGCCCAATATGCTGCCTAATGGGCTGATCAAGGTCAGCTCACCGTCGCTGGCTTTGCCCTTAAGCTCAAAACCCGCAAAAAAAGCTTGGGGTGGCTCGCTTTGCAGCTGCAAGCTGATTCGGCCCGACCAGAAAGCAGTCAAAACACTGTTCCCAGACGCCTTTTCGCTATCATTCAGGCCTGTAGCCCCCTGTTTATGAGCGCAAGCAGCTATTAAAATAATAACGGCCAGAAGGCAGGCACGCAATGCAAACAATGGCATGCTGCGGGTCAGAGTCGAACCTTCAGGCGTTTGAGCGTTTCAACCAGCGTCTCGTTTTGTGGGTTCAGCAGCTGGCCCTCACGCCAGATGCCGAGCGCCTTGTCGCGCTGGCCCATGGCCCACAGCACCTCACCGTAATGTGCGGCAATCTCGGCATCGGGTTTGGTTTTAAAGGCATCGGCAAAAATTTTCGCAGCGTCGGCGCTGTTACCCAAGCGGAACTCCACCCAGCCCAGGCTGTCGCGAATAAACGGGTCATTGGGCACAAACTCGAGCGCTTTTTTAATCAACTGTTTGGCCTCCGGCAACCGCATATTGCGTTCGGCAAACGAATAACCGAGAGCGTTGTAGGCGTTGTAGGCGTCGGGCTTGATTTCAATGACCTGACGCAGCAGCCGCTCCATTTCAGTCAGCTGGCCCAACTTTTCCGCCATCATGGCCTGGTCGTACAACAGGTCGGTATCTCTGGCATCGGCTTTGACGGCCTCCCCGAGAACGTCATAAGCCAGTTTGTACTGCTTTAATTCCCTTAGAAGGCCCACTTCAGCCAGCAACTTGGCCCGCGCGTCCCCAGGGTTACGCTCTGGCAGGCTGCGGATCAGCTGGCGGCCTTCGGCCAGTTGGCCTCGGCTGGCCAGAATCGAGGCGCGTCGGGTTTGCGCCTGCATCATCTCGGCCGAGTTGTCGATCTTGTTGATCCAGGCTTCCGCGCCAGCAAAGTCCTTGCGTTTTTCCGCGATCTGAGCCAGCGACAAATAAGCCTGAGCCAGACCGCGGTCGGGCTCGTCGTCTTCAGTTTTTTGGCTGGCAGCCAGGCTCAAGGCCACATAACGTTCAAGTGAGGTTTGTGCCTGTGCCAGCTGGTTGTCCTGCAACTGCAGGGAACCCAGCACCAGCCAGGCGGGGGCAAACTCGGGCTTGTCCTTGATCACGATCTGGAGCTCGGTGCTGGCTTCTCCATATCGCATGGCGTCGAGCAGGCCGCGCGCATACCCCATGCGGATTTCCGGGATGGCTTTCGGGTTGCTGGCAAAGTATTTCTTGACCACGGCTTCAGCAGCTGGCATTTTGGGGTTCATCAGCTCAAGAGCCACCAGCGCCGGGCCCTCAGCAAGTGCATCGGTTGCCTGGCCTTTTTGAGCAGCATCGAGCGCGCCATCTGCATCGCCAGCGGCCAGGCGCATGCGGCCCACAGTTGTCCATGCTGCTACTGCGGTGGTGGGATTAATGACGTAAGTGCCCAAGGCATTTTCAACCACGGTAGCGGCCAGCTTTTTATCACTGACCCTGGCATATGCTGTCGGGATGGCAGAGATGGCGCGTGAGCGGTCGGCAATGGGAGCCAGTTCAACGCCTTTTTTCAAAGGCTCCAGCGTGTCCTGGATGCGGTTCAAGGCGATCAGGATTTGCAGCACATAGCGATTAGGGTCTCTGTTGTCGGGCTGGGCTTGCCGCCATGCCTGCGCAGCTTGCAGCGCTGCATCGCCAGAGCGCGACTGCAGGGCAATTTCGACAGCACGCTGATACAGCTGCGCGTCGTTGGTTTTGCGGGCTGAGTCCAGCATCAACGCATAGCCAGCACCCGCATCGCCTTCTCTGGCGGTGATTTCGCCAACCAGCAAGCGGTAAAACAACTCGGCATCCAGCCCGGATGTCTCAGTCGCCGGTGCTTGCTGGCTTTGCGACAATTCACTGAGGGTAGGCGTAATAGAGGAGGCTGGCGTGCTGGTAGTGGGTGCCTTGGCTGGTGGGATGGTTTGGCCCCACACAGCAGACCCGGCACAGCACAGACCGCAAATAGCACCAATGAGTAATTTCTTCATTCGGCCATGATAATTGAAGCCTATCAATTGCACACTTGACCTGTTAATTTACTCATGCCCGAACTCCCCGAAGTAGAAGTCACCCGACTCAGTTTTGCCAGCCGTATTGCTGGGGCACGCATCCACACGGCGCAGCTCGGCAAGCCCCTTCGCTGGCCGCTAGGCTGTGCTCCCGACGTCTTGCACGGCCAGCAGGTACTCGGCGTCCGCAGGCGAGGCAAATACTTACTGATAGACCTGAGTGCCGGATTGCTGCTGGTGCACCTGGGCATGTCAGGCAGCATCAGTTTTGGCCATGATTTGGCGCCGCCGGGCAAGCACGATCATTTTGAGCTAACCACCAGCCACGGAACGCTGCGCCTGCATGACCCGCGCCGCTTTGGTGCAGTGGTGTATGCGCTGGATGAAAGCCAAGCTAATGCCCGTAAGTTGCTGGGGCGTCTGGGCGTCGAGCCTTTAAGTGACATGTTTGACGCCGCCAGTTTTCATGCGGCCCTGAAGCTCAAAAAAACTGCCATCAAACAGGTCTTGTTGGCAGGCGAAATTGTTGTTGGAGTCGGCAATATTTATGCGTCTGAAACGCTGTTTCTTGCGGGCATCAGGCCCACCACCCGTGCATCGCGTTTGAGCAAACCGCGCAGCGCGCTGCTGCACAGCGCCATACGCCAAGTGCTGACGCAAGCGGTTGCCAAAGGCGGAAGTACCTTAAAAGACTTCTCAAATGCCGACGGGCAGACGGGTTACTTTCAACTCGAAGCGATGGTGTACGACAGGGCAGGCCTGCCGTGCAAGGCGTGCAGTCGTCCGATCAAGAACATCCGGCAAGGTCAGCGTTCGACATTTTTTTGTGCGGTGTGCCAAAAACCCTGATGCTTACTGGCATGGGCTGTGGCGGTTTTTACAGAGCGATACTATATTGATCAACCACACTTAATGGCAAAACATGTCTTTTAACGAACAATTCGATCAGCACGGTGCATGGCGACGCGAGTTTGCCTTGCGGCTCAAGCTCCTTGCCGAATGGATGAAAGACCACGATTTGCTGGACGCCGCCGTTGAAGAGCGCCTGCGCCGGCTGGAAACCCAGGTGCGGTCTGACAAAGTCATGGTGGCCTTTGTGGCGGAGTTCTCGCGCGGCAAATCCGAGCTGATCAACGCCATTTTTTTTGCCGGTTACGGTCGGCGCATCATGCCCGCCAGCGCGGGCAGGACCACCATGTGCCCGACGGAGTTGGGCTATGACGCAGACGTGCCACCCTGCCTTCGCCTGTTGCCGATTGAAACCCGCCTACAAACCCAGGCATTGATGGAATGGCGGGCCGTGCCAGAAAAATGGACGCGGGTTGACCTCGATGTGAATGACCCCGCCCAATTGGCGCTGGCGCTGGAAAAAGTAGCCGAAGTGCGCCACGTGACCAAAGAAGAAGCAACCGCGCTTGGCTTTTGGCATGACGAAAACATCGACGACAACCCGCTGGTGAGGCCGGACGGCTTGATTGAAGTGCCCAAGTGGAGGCACGCGCTGATCAACATTGCGCACCCGCTGCTTAAACAAGGCTTGGTAATTTTGGACACGCCCGGCCTGAATGCCATTGGTGCCGAGCCCGAACTGACCGTCAGTTTGATTCCGCAAGCGCATGCGGTGGTGTTTATCCTGGCGGCTGATACCGGCGTGACCAAATCAGATCTGGCCATCTGGCGCGATCATTTGATTACCGAGGACGACGAGAATATCTCCCGCCTGGTAGTACTGAACAAAATTGATACTCTGTGGGACGCGCTGAGTTCGCCCGAACAAGTAACTGCGCAAATCGAACGGCAGCGCAGCACTTCTGCAGGAATTCTTGGGCTTCCGGTCGAGCAGGTCATCCCCGTGTCAGCACAAAAGGGCCTGGTGGCTAAAGTCACCCGCGACGACGCCTTGCTTGCGGCCAGCCACCTGCCTGATCTGGAGCTAGCGCTGGCCGACGGCATCATGGGTAAGCGCCAGCGAATTTTGCGTTCAGCGGTAGCAACAGGTATTGTCGAGTTGCGTACGGAGGCGGGCCGATCGATTCATATTCGCCGCCGTGACCTGGCCGAGCAGATGGACGAGCTGCGCGGCCTGAAAGGCAAAAACGCCTCGGTCATCAAACACATGCGCACGCGCATTGAACAAGAGCAAACCGAGTTTGACACCAGTGGTGCCAAAATTCATGCGGTGCGTTCCGTGCACCTCAAGTTGCTGCGCGAAGTCTTCAATCTGCTGGGAACGCCCACGCTTAAAACTGAGCTGGTCGAGCTGACCTACACGCTCAAGCAGCCGGGTATCAAATTTGGCGTAAAAAAAGCTTACAGCCAAACTTTTGGTCGCTTGCGCGGCGCGCTGCAAGAGGCGCAAACCATCAGCGGCGAGATTTATACCATGCTGGTAGCTTCCTTCAAGCAACTCAATGCAGAATTCGGATTTTCGTTGCAAGCGCCAAAAGCGCCTGAACTGACTCGGTTTGAAAACGACTTGAGCCTGATTGAGCGCAGCCACTTGCAGTATCTTGGCGTCAGCAATGTTCTCAAGCTGTCGCAAGCAGATTTTTCAGAACGTCTGGTTAGGGCTTTGGCAACCCGCCTGCGCGTGGTGTATGAAACCGCGCTGGGCGAGGTAGAGCTGTGGAACAAGTCTGCGGCGTCACAACTGGATGCGCAACTGCGTGAGCGCCGCCGCAACTTTGGCCGTCGTATTGAGGCGATTGAACGCATTCAAAGCGCTGCGTCCGGGCTGGATGAACGCATCCACGAAATTGATGTACACGAACAAGAGCTGAATGTGCTGGACAACAAGCTTACCGAGTTGACATCCCACCTGGCGGGTACAACGGTAAGCGCAACCGATTGGGTGGATGGGGATGTAGATCCAGATGAGAATCCGGACGCGCAAGACACCGTGCTCGATATTTCTGCTGCCTGAAAACTGCCGATAGTGACGCAAGACTTTGCAGCCAGGCTGGTGGCCTGGCAAAAAACGCATGGCCGCAACAGCCTGCCCTGGCAAAACACCCGTGACCCTTATTGCGTCTGGTTGTCTGAAATCATGCTCCAGCAAACGCAGGTCACGACCGTGCTGGGTTACTACGCGCGGTTTTTACAGCGCTTCCCCGCGGTCACTGATTTGGCAAGGGCTTCCCCTGACGACGTGCTGGCCTTGTGGAGCGGCCTGGGTTACTACAGCCGAGCGCGCAACTTGCACCGCTGCGCACAAGATGTGGTGGCCCTACATGGCGGGCAGTTTCCAAGGTCAGCCGAGCAGCTGCAAACCCTGCCGGGCATTGGCCCTTCAACAGCGGCTGCGATTGCCGCGTTTTGTTTTGCTGAGCGGGTAGCGATTCTGGATGGCAACGTCAAGCGGGTGTTGACACGGGTGCTGGCTTTTTCTGATGATTTGGCACTGAGTAAAAACGAAAAAAAGTTATGGGTGATTGCTAACCGACTGTTGCCCGAAGAAAATCTGGTGCAGAGTATGCCGCGCTATACCCAGGCGGTGATGGATCTGGGCGCAACGATCTGTTCAACCCGCAAACCGCAGTGTCTGATTTGTCCGGTTCAAAGTCTTTGCAAAGGCCTTGCTGTCGGTGAGCCCGAAAAGTATCCTGTCAAAACCAAAAAATTAAAGCGTACCGTTGAACATCTAAGCCTGCTGTGGGCCGAGCGAGCCGATGGCGCGGTGTGGCTTGAGCGCAGGCCTGCATCAGGGATTTGGGGTGGACTTTACTGCTTGCCTGTTTTTGAAAGTGACGAGGTGCTGCTGAAGTTTTTGCCGGAGCGCACCCGTTTGCGCACTCAGCATTTACCGCGCTTCAAGCATGTATTGACCCATAAAGACATGCACTTAAGCCCGGTGATCGCAGGATTTTCTGCCAGTCAAAAAATGCCGCCAACTGACGGGGGCGAGCAGGGGCGCTGGTGTTTACCGGACGAATGGGCTTTGCTTGGTTTGCCAGCACCGATCCGCAAACTGCTTGAGCGACGCTAACCGCCAGTTCTCAGCGGGCATCCAGTTCGCGATGCCGCCTGAGAGTTTGCCAGTTTTGCCCAAAGCTTTGCGCCAGCGCTTCGACCAGATACACCGAGCGATGCTGACCACCCGTACAACCCACTGCCACGGTGACATAACTGCGGTGGTCACGTACAAGCGCTTTTAACCAGTGGCTGATAAATTTCTGGATGTCATTGAACATCTCATCGACTTCTGAATGCGAACGCAGGTAGTTAACCACCGCTTCGTCTTTGCCTGTTAGCTCGCGCAGGCCTGATTCGTAATGCGGGTTGGGGAGCATGCGCACGTCAAACACATAGTCAGCATCCAGCGGTATACCGCGCTTGAACGCGAACGATTGAAATACCAGCGTCAATTGCGTGGTCGGCGCTGAAATCAGCGACTTGACATAGCCTTGCAATTGGGACGATCGGATCATGCTGGTGTCCAGCACGTGGGCTTGTTCACGCATGTCACCCAGCAGCTCGCGCTCTAATTCAATCGCATCGACCAGCGCACGGTGCTGGTCAGACGCATCCATGCGTGACAGCGGGTGCAAGCGCCGCGTTTCTGAAAAGCGCCTGACCAGCGTCTCGGTACTGGCGTCCAGAAACAGCGATTGCATGACGATGCCCTGTGCGCGTAGTTGTTCTAGCTGTTTGGGCACCAGCGGCAGCGATGTGGCGCTACGCACATCCATGGCAATGGCCACCTTGCTGGCACCGTGCTGGCGCTCCAGCGCAACGAAAGAGCTCAATAGCTCAGGCGGCAAGTTGTCAACGCAGTAGTAACCAGCATCTTCCAGTGCATGCAGGGCGACTGACTTGCCAGAACCTGACATGCCTGTAATGAGTACCATTTCAAGCTTCGTTAATAACGGCGAGTTCATTGCCCGAGCATTTCTTTGGCATGGGCCAGTGTGGTGTTGGAGAGCTTTTCGCCACCCAGCATGCGGCCAATTTCAGCGACCCGTGCTTCGCCCGTCACGGGCTCAACCGTGCTGAAGGTTTGGCCTTTTTCAGTCAGCTTGGCCACCACCAGATGCTGGTCTGAACATGCCGCAACCTGCGGAAGGTGGGTGACCGCCATCACTTGTCGGTCTTTTCCAAGCTGCTTCATCAAGCGCCCGACGGTTTCGGCCACAGCACCGCCTACGCCTGAATCCACCTCGTCAAATATCAGCGTTTGCGCATGCCCCAGCTGGCTGGTGGTGACAGCGATGGCCAGCGCAATACGCGACAGTTCACCGCCCGAGGCAACCTTACCGACCGGGCGCGGCGTGGTACCGCTGTGGCCCGCGACTAAAAATTCGGCTTGTTCCAGCCCATATTGTGCAGGTTGCTCCAACGTTGTCAACGCCACGTCAAACCTGCCGCCTTGCATGCCCAGGCCTTGCATGGCTTGTGTGATTGCTTTGGCCAGCGCAGGAGCGGCTTTAGCCCTGAGCTTTGTAATCGCTTTGGCTTCGTCACTATATGAAGCGTAAGCCTGCTTTTCAAGCTTTTCAAGCAGCACCAGGTCGGCCGCTTCATCAAGCTTGTGCAGGTCACTGCGCCAGCTCGTCAGCAAGTCCGGCAAGTCGGCAGGCTGACGTTTGTAGCGCCGCGCCAGGCTGACCCACTGACCCAAGCGCTCATCGAGTTCATTCAGGCGTTGCGGTTCCAGTTCGGCATGCCTCGCATAACTGTTCAACGAATGCACCGCATCTTCAGTTTGCGCAAGAGCGCTGCCAAGTACCTCGGTCAGTGCATTGAACTGCGGCTCAATGTGCGATTGGCTTTGCATTGCGTTGACCGCCCGGCTTAGCAGACTGCTCGCATTAATCTCGGCCTCGGCCAGCGCGTCTAGTGCGGTTTGCACGGCGTCACGCAAGGTTTGTGCATTTGACAAGCGACTATGCAGCACATTGATTTCGTCCCACTCGCCCTTGCGCGGGGCCAGCTTGTCCAACTCGCCAATTTGCCAGGCCAAGCGTTCGCGCTCACGTTGCAGGCTGTCTTGTGCACTGCGGGCGTCAAGCAATGCTTTTTGCGCCTGCCGCCAAGCATGCCAATGGTTGGCCAAACGCTCGCCATTCACGCCGCCATAAGAGTCCAGCAGGCCCCGAACCGCGTCTGGTCGGGTCAGGCTTTGCCAGGCGTGCTGTCCGTGTATATCAATCAGCTTGTCGGCAATATCTTTGAGCTGCGACGCGGTAGCCGCGCTGCCATTGATCCACGCACGGCTTTTGCCTTGCGCATCAATCGTACGCCGCAACAGCAAGCTGTCGCCGCTGGCAAAGCCAGCTTCATCCAGCCAGCTTGCAAGCGCTGGCGAACCGTCAAACTCAGCACTGATCTCACATCGCTGCGCGCCCTCGCGCACCACGGCAACATCGGCTCTTGCGCCCAGCGCCAGTTGCAGCGCGTCAATCAATATGGATTTGCCCGCGCCAGTTTCACCCGTCAACACAGTAAAGCCGCCGGTCAGGTCCAGATCTAGCGTGCGGACGATCACAAAGTCGCGCAGTGAGATGCTTTTTAGGCTCACAGGCTACCCCTCATGCCACGCCTTCGTTCCAGTGAAGTTTTTTGCGCAGCGTGTCAAAGTAGCTCCACCCCTTAGGATGAAGAAAACGCATTTGGTACTCAGACCGCTTCACGGTGATTCTGTCACCGTGCATCAGGCTTGCCAGCGACTGCATGTCAAAGTTGGCGCTGGCGTCGCGGCCAGCCACAATCTCGACCGTGATTTCCCCTGTGTCTGCAAGCACTATCGGCCTGTTTGACAAGGTGTGCGGTGCAATCGGCACCAATATCCAACCGGCAATTGACGGGTGCAGTAAAGGGCCGCCTGCCGAAAGCGCGTACGCGGTGGACCCTGTTGGAGACGCAATGATCAAGCCATCAGCCCGCTGGTTAGATAAAAACCGCCCATCAACTTCCACCCGCAACTCGACCATGCCCGATGTTGCCCCGCGGTTCACCACCACATCGTTCATGGCGGTGGCATTGAACACGCAACGCCCGTCGCGCATGACTTGCGCCTGCATCATCCAGCGGCGGTCTTCTTCAAAATCGCCGTTGAGCATAGGGCCCAAAACCGTTTGGTAGTCCTCAAAAGCAATGTCGGTAATAAAGCCCAGCCGCCCCTGGTTGATGCCTATCAGCGGCACACCAAACTTGGCCAGCACGCGGCCAATGCCCAGCATGGTGCCGTCACCGCCCACCACAAGCGCCAAGTCGCATTGCGCACCAATGGCTGCCACATCCAGAATCGGGTACTGGTTTAGTCCGGTGCTGCTGGCGGTGTCTTTTTCAATTGCCACATCGCAGCCTCGAGCATTTAAAAACTGCGCTATGACCTCCAGCGCCGAGCGTGAGCCTTGGGCGTGGTATTTGCCGACCAGGGCAACATGGCGAAATTGCGACTTCATTTTCAAATTACATCACAAGATACGCGACATCCTCCTTAGAATGTTCGAATGCTGGATGATCGTGCAAGACTGTTGTTAAAAGCGCTCGTTGAGCGCTACATCGCTGATGGGCAGCCGGTAGGCTCACGCACGCTGTCAAAAGCATCGGGTCTGGAGCTGTCGCCCGCCACCATCCGCAACGTGATGAGTGACCTGGAAGACTTGGGGCTGATTGTCAGCCCGCACACGTCTGCGGGGCGTATCCCGACGGCGCGGGGTTATCGGCTGTTTGTCGACACCATGCTGACGACTCAGTCTGATGCGTTTTTAAGCACCAGCGGTATGAGTGCCCAGCGGCTGGCACCTGACCAACCTTTGAAGGTGCTGAGTAGCGCCGCACACATGCTGTCAAGTCTGTCGCAGTTTGTGGGTGTTGTGATGGCACCCCGGCGCAGCTCAGTGTTCAAGCACATTGAGTTTTTGCGATTGTCTGAGCGGCGGTTTTTGGTCATCATCGTCTCGCCTGATGGCGATGTGCAAAACCGCGTTATTTTCACCGAGGCTGACTACACCCAGTCGCAGTTGGTCGAAGCAGCCAATTTTTTAAATTCGCATTACGCCGGCATGGCGATTGAAGAGGTGCGCGAGCGCCTTAAAAACGAAGTAGAGGCACTGCGCGGTGAGATTGCAATCCTGATGCAAACGGCAGTGCAGGTCAGTTCAGAAGCCATCGAGTCGCGCGACGAAGTTGTTGTATCGGGCGAGCGCAATCTGCTCACCGTCAGTGACTTTTCAAGCGACATGGGTAATTTGCGCAAGCTGTTTGACTTGTTCGAGCAAAAGGCCCAGCTCATGAAGCTGCTCGACGTGTCAAGCCGGGCTGAAGGTGTGCGCATCTACATCGGCGGCGAAAGCCAGGTCATCTCGTACCAGGAACTGTCGGTCGTCACTGCGCCTTACGAGGTAGACGGCAAGGTCGTCGGCACACTTGGCGTGATTGGCCCCATGCGCATGCCTTATGAAAAGATGATCCAGATCGTCGACATCACCTCCAAGCTCGTGAGTACCGCTCTTAGCCACAGTAAATAGCCACAGCAAGCAGGCATTTACAATAGGCACTGGTTCGGGCCGTTAGCTCAGTTGGTTAGAGCAGAGGACTCATAATCCTTTGGTCCACAGTTCAAGTCTGTGACGGCCCACCAATTTATATGATCGAATAAGTTATAATTTAATGTTTCGCGGCTGTAGCTCAGTTGGATAGAGTACTTGGCTACGAACCAAGGGGTCGTGGGTTCAATTCCTGCCAGCCGCACCAGAATTTCGGTTCTAGAACAATAGCTTAGAGGCTTACCCCTCTAGGCTATTTTTCTTTGTGCTGTGTACTATCAAAAAAGTAGCTGCTTGCGCACGTAATGATTTGGCTAGAGCAC
>Ga0123339_10000777_pt1 | contig 23327 bp, 18 predicted proteins | sample lystaG_FD_89956 | JGI IMG/M metagenome (GOLD analysis project Ga0123339, IMG submission 89956) | Glacier valley bacterial and archeal communities from Borup Fiord, Nunavut, Canada, to study Microbial Dark Matter (Phase II) -... | ecosystem: Environmental > Aquatic > Freshwater > Ice > Glacier ...
ATGACCGGGGCCAGCGGCTTTTCTTCGCGGGGTGCCAGGAAGATGGCGTCCACCTTCTGGGCAATCATGCTGCGGACATCAGAGACCTGCTTGGAGGCGCTGCCCGCCGCGTCGGTGTACACCAGTTGGTAGCCCAGCTTCTTGGCTTCGTCTTGCATACTTTTGGTTTGAGCGATGCGCCAGGGGTTGTTGGATTCGGTCTGGGCGAAGCCCACCTTGTAGGTGGCTTTCTTGGCCAGCTTGGGCAGCATGGTGCCGGATTGAGCGGCCACCACGGTGACGAGTCCAGCGGTGAGCAAAGCAAACAGGGTGCGACGGTTCATAGGACCTCCAGAGGAATCAAGCAGGGTGCTCGAGCGGAAATGTGAACTCGAGCAAATCCCGACTCGAGCAGGGCGCAGCAAAGGACCCAAAATGGGCATTTTTACGAGACCCCAGGAACGCACGGCGTCAACCGTGTCGCTCGAGGGCGTGACTTTTTTAACTGCGAACTTGAATTCAGAATACTCTGAAAGCGCTATCTCCGTCAAGACCCAACCCATGTAGCACTCTCAGAAATTTAGACTTCTTGCTACACGGCTTTTTTGAGACCGCTTACACCCTTTGCTCGAGGGTGAAACCGACATTGTGAAAGCGTAAAATTTGAAACAAGTGAAAGAAGTAAAAGTAGTGAAAGTGCGGAAGAGTGAAACACAAGCTTGACCCCCTCCGCTCGAGCGCTTAAACTTGGGGTGTCCTTTTCAGAACCCAAAAAATCAGACTCGCTCACTCGAGCAAAGCAAAATCTCGGTTTCGCCTTTCAGGAGGTTTCCCATGACCCAGCCCTACCCAAACACTCAGCCCCATGCGGAAATCCAGCCCAGCGTCTCGAAGAGTGCTCAAAATCCCGACTCTTTCGACCCGGCCCACATCATGGGAGCGCTGTACGGCGACGGCATTCTGGGCCTGAAAGGAGCCTTTTCTCGAGCGTGGGTGGCCCGGCTTGGCGAGGACATCGCGGGCCTGTACAAAGTTGCGCTCGAGCGGCCCGGTGGCGCGGTGGGGCGCGGTCCCAAGCGGCATTACGTGGAGATTCACCCCGAGGACATTCGCGGTTTCCGCGACCTGCTCGAGCACCCGTGGATTCACGCGGTGTGCAGCGCGGTGCTAGGAAATGAGTACAAAATCATGGAAATCGGCTTCGACGTGCCCAATCCGGGCGCGGTGGACCAGCCGTGGCACCGCGATTTTGCCGCGCCCGACGCCACGGTGAGAGACCGGCGGCTCAACTCGCTGGCGTTCAACATCACCACCGTGGACGTGTTTGAAGACATGGGACCCTTTGAAATCGCGCCCGGAACCCAGTGGGACGATCCCACCCAGTTCGAGCACGGCATGTTTCCACCCAAGTCGTTCTACTCGCGCTACTTGGAAAAGGCCAGTCGCAAAATGCCGCAGATGGGCGACATCTCGGTGCGCTCGGCGCTGACCATCCACCGGGGCACCGCCAACCACAGCGACAAGGCGCGCCCGGTGCTGGTGCTGGCCGCTGACGCCCCGGACGCCACCAACTCGGAGCGCCACGACTTTCAGATGACCAGGGCTTATTTCGATTCACTGCCAGAGCATCTGAAAGCGCACCTCAACCCTAGAATCGTGGACACGCTCGAGCCGATTAATCAGGGCCACACCATCGAAGGGCTGATGATGGGCGAAGCTTGAAACCGAAAGCAAGCTTTTGAGTTTCTGTCAACCTCGAGCGTATACAGTGTGCCCTATGAAAACTTTCATGGGGCTTTTCCTTGTGCTTTCCCTGACCGCCTGCTCGAGCATCCTAACCTCTCCCAGCTCATCAGAGACACAGTACGTGCCAGTCGTCGTCAGCCCTACCCCATTGGTTCCACCTGTTGCGCCAGGATGTGAGGTTCCTTATCCGGTTGACAGTGGGTGTGATGGCTCACCCTACCTTCCTCCTGCGCCTAAACCCTAACACTCCCCTCCCCTCGAGCGTATGCCGTCGCTCGAGGAATTTGCTTATGGCCCTCTGAATGAGCTGTTGCGGCTCTAAAGTTTTTATTCCTCGAGCGCCTTAACCAAATTCTCCGCGTCCTGGCGCACCCCGTCAAAATCACCCGCACGCACTTTCTCGAGGTCGAGCAAACTGCTGCCCACGCCCAGGCCCACGCAGCCCGCGTCCAGATAGGCTCGAGCGTTGCCCACGTTCACGCCGCCCACCGCGATGAGCGGAATGTGGGCCAGCGGGGCGCGGACTTCCGCGATGTACTGCGGACCACCCAGTGCGCTCACCGGAAAGACCTTGACCGCCGTGGCTCCAGCAAAGTGTGCCCGCACGATTTCCGAAGGCGTCAGCGCGCCGGGAAAGATGGGAATACTGTGCGCTCGAGCGTGCTCCACCACCGCTTCATCCAAATTGGGCGTGACCAGAAACTGCGCCCCGGCCTCGAGCGCCAACTTTGCGTCCTCGAGCGTGACCACCGTTCCAGCCCCGATGTGCATACCGGGGAAATTCTCGCGCCAGCTCGAGAGAATCTTCAGGGCGTCCGGGGTGTTGAGCGTTACCTCGAGCAAGTGAATACCCGCCGCCTCGAGCGCCTGGGCGGTCTGGAAAGCGTGCTTGAGCGGTAAGCCCCGCACGATGGCGACGATTTTGTGACGTTTTAGGGTCTCGAGCATGGTTGAGTTTCTCCGCAGGACAGATTTCAGCAGTTTAGCGGCATAACCTCCGCCCGTCTGCTCGAGTCCATCAGCGGTGTGCTGAGCCAAAACCCAGCAAAGTTCATTAAGCCTGCATTCTCGAGGCAGGCTCAGCTTGGCATCATTTCACAGCGCCGGTCCCTCTCTAAGCTGAGTGTACTCATGGCAACCATTGCGCCGATGGGCAGAAGCAGGGCGGGAAACGGCTCGAGTGCGGATGCTGTAAACCCCGTGAACTCAAGCGATTTCTTACTTAAATCCCTTTTCTAAAGGAACATCATGCCAAAACGTTACTTGTTCGCCGCCCTGACCACCGCCCTCATTACCGCCTCGAGCGCGCTGGGTCAAGCCATGCAGGAAGGCTTCGTGGACACGGGCGGCGCACGGATTCACTACACCAGCACGGGCCAGGGACCCACCATGTTCCTGATTCACGGCTTTCCCCTGAGCGGCGACTACTTCAAGGACAACGCCCCGGCGCTGAGCAAGAACTACCAGGTCATTACCATAGACCTGCGCGGATTCGGCCAAAGCACCACCGACAAAGCCGACCCTGGCTCGGTGGGCACTTATGCGAACGACGCGATTGCGGTGATGGATAAACTCGGGGTGAAAAAGGCGGTCATCGGCGGCATGAGCATGGGCGGTCAAATTGCGCTCGAGCTGTACCGAAAAGCTCCCGAGCGCTTCAGCGGCATGGTTTTAATCGCCACCCTCGCCAATCCCGCCTCCATCACCGAGCAGAACCTGTGGAAGGGGATTTCACTGCAAGCGCAGGCTTACGGGGTGCAGTCCATCGTGCCCGAACTCATCAAAGACATGATTACCGGCCAGGACGCCGCAGCGCGGCCCGACCTGAAAAAGTTTCTCGAGGGCCTTATGAAGCAATCGTCGCTCGAGGGCATCAAACAGGGCACCAACGCGCTGGCCACCCGCCCGGACAGCTTGCCCACGCTCAAGACCATTGCCGTGCCGACCTTGATTGTGGTGGGCCGCGAGGACACGGTGTACCCGGTGGTGTTCTCGCTCAAGATGGCTCAAAACATTGCGGGCAGCAAGCTGGTGATTGTTCCTGGGGCGGCGCACGCGGTGAACGCCGAGAGTGCGGCAGCCGCAAACAAGGCGATTCTCGACTGGGCCGCTCAAAACATCAAATAACTCGAGCAAATTTACGAGATTCAGCGAGGTGTACTGCTTTTAGCTGAAAGCAAACTTTTGTGTTGCTCGAGATGTTCTGTCGGGTGTCTCGAGCGGAGCCTTGAATCTGAACCACCCGTGGAAAAGAGCTTTGGAACGTAGTTTTTAAACACGGAGAAATAACCATGATGACCCTAACAGATGCCCGCCGTATGATTGCGGCGGCAGAACAAAAAGCAAGCGAAATCGGGCAGCCCATGAACATCGCCGTGGTAGACGCGGGCGGCAATCTGGTGGCCCACGTCCGCATGGACGGCGCGTGGATGGGCAGTATCGACATCTCCATCAACAAAGCGTTCACCGCTCGAGCGTTTGATATAGCCACCAAAAATCTGGCCACCGAGAGTCAACCGGGCGCTCAGTTTTACGGCATTCACGCCTCCAATGGGGGTCGGGTGATGATTTTTGCAGGCGGGATTCCGCTCGAGCGCGGCGGCGCGGTGGTGGGCGCGGTTGGGGTGAGTGGGGGTTCGGGTGAACAGGACCAAAGCGTGGCCGAGGCGGGAGTCCAAGCTTTCTAACCTTAACTATTAGAAATCAAGCTTCCAATGCGCCAAAAGCACCGCTCGAGCGGTGCTTTTCATTTCCAAACCCCCATTCCCACACAGCTCGAGCGTCCCTGACCCCTTCTCAGCAAACCGCTATACTCAGTGATGTGAATTCACTCAACATTGCTGGCGTGCTCGAGGGTCCGCGTGAACATCTGGAATCGGCGGTGGCCGCGCTCGAGGGCCTGCCTTACGCGCTGGCCTACGCCAACGCGAGTGCTGCGCTGCACACCTTATCCAAACTTTTGATGGGTGGGGAGCGGGTCTTAATAGACGAGCAAGCCCCGCCGCTGCTAGATTCCTGGAATGCGATGGGCTTAGCGGTGGAGCGGGTCAACCTGCTCGAGCTGGACTTGGCCGAGCGTCCGTGGCGCGGGGTCAAGCTGGTGTGGGCCTCGAGAATCACGCCCAAGCTGCTCGAGGGCGCGCGCGCTCAGGGCGCGCTGGTGCTGTTAGATAGCACCCTCGAGCCGGGACGCGGGGCCTGCGGCGCGGATTTGGTGTACTACGGCCACAGCGCGGCACTCAGCGGGCATTTCGACCTGACCCCGGCCCTGCTGGCCACCGGGTCACAGTCGCTGTTCGAGGCGCTGTCGGTGGGCCGCATTCCACCGTGCACCATCGAGAGCCTGCTGGTGGTCAGCGGCATGAGCACCTTGAATCTGCGCCTCGAGCGGTCCAGGGCCACCGCCGATTTGCTGTTCGTGAGCCTCGAGCGCCACCCCAACATTTTGAGTATGCACAAGGTCGGCAGCGGCGTGCTGCGCCTGGAGCTGCGCGACACGGCCAACTACGGTGCGCTTTACAACCTCACGCTGTTCGGTGGAATGCAGCTCGGGGCCACCGAGTCGGCCTACCAGTTGCGCGGCGACCACGCGCTGCTCTCGGTGGGCATCGAGGAACCCAAAGCGCTGCTGGGCGACCTCATCGCGGCACTGGCCAACTACGGCAGCGCGCCCTTTAAAACTCCGGCTGCCCCGCTCGAGATTCTCGAGAACAAGGGTGGACGCAACGAGGGGCGAATCGTCACCCCGGCTTCGGAGCGCAGAAATCAGGCAAGTGGAAACACTTTGCCCGAGCACGACGCACCGTTTTATGCGCCTGCGCCCGCTTACGCTCCGGTGAACCCTCCCGCACTTGCAAGCGTTCCCTCGAGCCAGCTCGAAAACGACCCCGAACCCTCGCTCGAGCCGCTGCACGTCGGCCCCACTACCGGGGGAACCTCGGGTTTGGAGGTGCAGGAAGCGCTCGAGCCGGAAAACGCTTACGTGCGCCCCTTGCGCGGCGCGACCCGCACCGAACCCGCGCCCGCTCCTCAACAGCGCTCGCCGCGTGAAGATGGACGGGGACGCAATTCTCGAGGACCCCGCCAGCAAACTCCAGCGCCCCCGGTCTCGAGCGAGGTCGAGGAGCTGACCAGCGGTACGCCGCAAAGTTTTGAGCCCGCCAAGCAAGACCCCGCCGAAGGGCTGGGTGAACTCGAGCTGCGGCGGTACAACCGCCTGCGCGACTGGCGCAACGAGGAAGCCAAGAAACTGGGCCTGTCGCGCTTCATCATCGCCAGCAACGCTACATTGGCCGAAATCGCCAAGCGCGAACCCCACACGCTCGAGGAACTGGTTATAGCTAAGGGCATGGGCAAGGAGCGGGTCGCCAAATACGGCGCGGCCATGCTCGAGGTGCTGCGGAACGAGGGTTGAGCCTGAAGTTATGAGTCTGCTTAGGCGCTCCGCCACACGAGACTCCTACTGACTTCCTTCGGAACACTGCGTAGCCCGCTCGGTCCGAAGCGGGGGGCGGACAGGCCCGGAAGGTGCCGTTTTGTCCAAGACGCGGGACGGCCCGTCCCCCACTTCAGCCGGAGTTTGCCATGAAAAAAACTAGGCTCGAGAAAATCAAAAAAGTGCTCTCCCAGCGCCAGCCTACCCTCACCGTGCTGCTCGAGGAGGTCCACAAACCGCACAACCTGAGCGCCATTTTGCGGAGCTGTGACGCGGTGGGGGTGCTCGAAGCGCACGCGGTTGCGCCGCGCGGGGGCCTGCCCACCTTCAACGCCACCAGTGGCAGCGCCGAAAAGTGGGTTCCCTTAAACGTCCACCGCAACGCGCTCGAGACCATTTCGCACTTTCAGAGCCAGGGCTATCAGGTGCTGGCCACCCACCTGTCCGAGCGCTCCACCGACTACCGCGCCCCGGATTACACCCGCCCCACCGTGATTTTGCTGGGCGCGGAAAAATGGGGCGTCTCGAGCAGTGCTGCCGAGGCCGCCGACGCCAACATCCTCATTCCCATGCTGGGCATGGTGCAGAGCCTCAACGTCTCCGTAGCCGCCGCCACCATTTTGTTCGAGGCGCAGCGCCAACGGTTGGAAAAGGGGATGTACGCCGAGCCGCAAATTGTGGGCGAAACCCTCGAGCGGATGATTTTCGAGTGGCTCTACCCGGATTTAGCCACCATCTACCGCGAGCGGAACGAGGTTTATCCGCAACTCGACGAGGAAGGGATGCTGATTAAAGTGTCCGACCTCGAGCTTGATGCTGCTGAAATTCAGGATGACGTGCTCGAGGATGCGGATGTGGGATAGACACCCTTGAACGGTCCTCATGCCATCCCGTTGTATCTTGAAAGGCAGAGAAAGGTGTAGGGGCGACTGGCGGGCAGGCCCAATGGGTGCCGATTTGCCCAAGACGCAGGTCGCCCTTCCGTTTGCACTCGAGCGCCTCGCTACACAGAGCGTTCAAGGAGAATCCCCATGTTAAGCGTCATCAAAGAATTGTCCAAAAAAACCGAATCCAAAATCGTACTAGTCGTGCTGGACGGCGTGGGCGGACTGCCGCTTGCTTTCAATGGTGAAACCGAACTCGCCACAGCGCACACGCCAAATCTGGACAAACTGGCGCTCGAGTCGCAACTGGGCCAGCTCGAGTTGGTGGGCGCGGGCATCACCCCTGGCAGCGGTCCGGGCCATCTTTCGCTGTTCGGCTACGACCCCATTCAGTACACCGTAGGGCGCGGGGCGCTTTCGGCGGTGGGCATCGGGGTCAAGCTGAGCGCCGGAGACGTGGCGGTGCGCGGCAACTTTGCCACCCTGGACGCACAGCGCAACATCGTGGACCGCCGCGCTGGACGCCCTTCCGACGAGAAAAACGTGGAAATCGTGGCCCTGCTCAAAGCCAACATTCCCACGCTCGAGGGGATTCCGGTCGAGATTTACACCGAATCCGAGCACCGCTTCGTGGTGGTGTTCAGGGCGCAGGGGGCTGCACTGGGCGCGAATTTATCGGACGTGGACCCGCAGGAAGTGGGCGTGCCCCCGCTCGAGGCCACCGCGCACGACTCCCCCAGTCAGAAAACCGCCGGACTGGTCAACGCTTTCGTGATGAGGGCCGAGGAGATTCTTAAAAGTGAAACCCAGGTCAACGGCGTGCTGTTCCGGGGCTACTCGGACGTGCCGCACTTTCCTAGCTTCGACGACGCCTACAAGCTGCGGGCCGCCTGCATCGCCAGCTACCCGATGTATAAAGGTTTGGCCAGTCTGGTGGGCATGGACGTGCTCGAGGTCGAGGGCCATGAAGACGCGCTCGAGGGCAAGGTTGCCGCACTCCGGGAGCACTGGGCCGAGTACGATTTCTTCTTTTTTCATATCAAAAAGACCGACTCGACGGGTGAGGACGGCAACTTTCTCGAGAAAGCCCACAAGGTTGAATTGTTCGATGAAATTCTGCCCGCCATTCTCGAGCTGGGGCCGCAGGTTTTGTGCATCACCGGAGACCACAGCACGCCGAGCAAGCTGATGACCCACTCGTGGCATCCGGTTCCGGTGCTCATTCGCAGCGATTATGGACGCAAGGACGCTACCTCGAGATTCACCGAGGAAGAAGCGCAAAAAGGCAGTTTGGGTCTACGAAAAGGCACCGACCTGATGCCGCTGCTGATGGCCAACGCGCTGAAATTGCAGAAGTACGGCGCGTAACTACAAAGAATAATGACACACATAGCGAACTAAACGCTGAACTCTTTTTTGATAATAGATACGAGTAATTGCTATTTAATAGCAGCTACTCATATCTATTCATTAAATACGTAGACTATCGTCCCTTTGCCGTCCAAGGGTGTATGTAATTCGCACCCTTCACAAAATGAACCAAGTCGGTTTTACCATCGCCATTGAAATCTGCTGCTACCCACGTTCCGCGTTCGATTTGATAACCACTAGGCGCAAAGAATTGTCCAACCTCAAATTGACCATCTCCCAGTGACTTCCAGGGGTGAATATAATTTGTGTCATTCACAAGATGAACTAAGTCGGTTTTACCATCTCCATTAAAGTCTGCTGCCAACCAAGACCCACGCTCAACCTGATAATCAGAGGGAGCAGAAAATTTTCCGATTTCAAATTGTCCGTTACCCAACGACTTCCAAGTGTGTATGTAGTTACTATTTGAGACTAGATGGATTAAATCACTTTTACCATCGCCGTTAAAGTCTGCTGCCACCCATGTTCCACGTCCAATTTGATATCCTGGAGGTGGCAAAACTTTTCCTATCTCGAACTGTCCGTTTCCTAAAGATTTCCAGGGGTGAATGTAATTCTTCTCTACTACGATGTGAATTAAGTCGGTTTTACCATCGCCGTTAAAGTCGCCAGCGACCCATGAACCAAGTCCAACCTGATAATCAGAGGGAGCAGAAAATTTTCCGATTTCAAATTGTCCGTTACTCAATGATTTCCAGGTATGAATATAATTACTGTCTGCTACAAGATGAATAAGGTCAGTTCTACCATCACCATTAAAATCAGCAGTTACCCATGACCCTCGGTCTATATAATAATCAGGAGGTGGGAGTATTTTAGTAATTTCATATTTATCATCTTTCAACGCTTTCCAGATGTGGATATAATTGTATTCCTTTACGATATGAATAAGGTCAGTTTTTTTGTCTCCGTTGACATCACCTGAAATCCACGACCCCAATTCGGTTTGGTAGCCAGACGGCACATAATATTGACCTATGTCAAAATCATTTGAGGCAGTTATAGAACGACTCCCATACCACTTTCTTATTCCTTCTATATCCCCACCACTTAATTTTCCATTACCATTCCAACTTTTGTTGCAATAGTTCATAACAGAATCTGGGTCATAACGAGTCAAGGAAATACCTCCAGTTGTTGCCGGTAGTTTGTCGTCACATCTACCAGGACTTTCAGGACGGTCATGCTCATGAAGAAGCCCAAGTGCATGACCGAACTCGTGTACAGCAACTGCTTCTATACAAAACTTCTTTTGAGGTATACAAGCATCCGGTGAGAAATTATTGAATGTAAAGTCGAGAACCATACCGTGCTTTAGTCCAGACAACTGTACTCCTAGACCTTTGACATGAGGATTTTCATCGTTTATAAGAATATTTATCCCGCTTTCTACGCCGTTACAGGGTTTCCAGCCGACAAATGAAATAGCAGCATACTTTTCCCATGTGTTCAAAACAGCTAATCTTACCCAGTCTCTTTCAAGAACATTTATTTCGGATGGATTTTCCCAACAGACAGAAATCGTATTGATTTGCCATTTAGCCGAGGAGAGAAAATACGATTGATAAGTCGGTCCCTCTTTACCAAAAGCCATTGAACTTGCACTTACCAAAAGTAGAATGAAAAACGTTATGGCTTGATGAGTAATTAACTTTACCATTTGACAGCCCTCCTCATAACTAGTCTTTGCGCGGAAGGAATTAGATAACTCCGTTCAGGGGGTGGCATCCTATGTGGTTACGAAATGTCCGAAGAGGCTGGGGGAGTTATCGCGTCACTGGCGTAGCTCGAGTCGCTTAATTTTTTACCTGTGTGCTCAACTCCTCCAGATTCATCAAATGGTATAGATAGTAAAGACGGTATCACATATTACTCTAAAGTGTCAAATTTGTTTTAAAGGCAGCTCTTACTTCAAGCCCCCCCAATCAACTGGCGCTCGGCCCGCCGCATCAGTTCGCGCACCACCACCTCGGGAACCGGGTGCGGCTCGAGCAGCCAGTGCGCCTTGTCCCAATCGTAACGCACCGCTGGTCTTCCCTCTATCCAGGTAGCTCTGGCGGGCAGGCTCAACACCCCGTGCAGCTCGAGGGTCGCTTGACCGGCCCTGAGCGGCAGCACGCGCGGCAGATAGTCCCCGATGCGGGCTACCGCCTGGGTCCAGGCCGGACGGGTCAGCAGCTCACTTCCCTGGAACGCCCGCTCCCAGCGCAGCCACGCTCCCGCGAACTCGAGCACCTCGTCCATGCGGTTGAGCGCTTGCTCACGCCCAAAGATGCCCTCGAGATGGTAAAGAAGACCGCCCGAAAGCAGGCTCAGCCGTTGCTCGCTGTGAATGCTCGTGCCCAGCAGCACCGGAAGCGGGTCGTAACCCTGCTCGAGCGCGTAACGCAGTCGGTGCGGCCAGTACAGGCTTAGGCCCCTCGAGAGCACGTCTTCGAGCAGTGGCAGGGCAGTTTGTACGTCCATGCTCGAGTTTAGCCGATGGGCTGGGCACTTCGCAATCTTTCGAGGGATAGGTCAGAGTAGAATGTCGTTCAACACGGTAGAGAGTTCAGACTCACTCGAGCGAAATCCTGCCTTTTGAGCAACCCAAAACCCATGACCGACAATCTACCGCAGGCACAAAACTCCCCACTCGAGCAGCTCGAAACCCAAATCACCTCTTGCCGCCTGTGTCCACGCCTGGTCGCGTGGCGCGAGGAGGTGGCCCTGGTCAAGAAGGCCGCCTACCGTGACCAGGACTATTGGGGCAAACCCGTGCCCGGATACGGCGACCCAGTGGCCAGACTGGTCATTGTTGGGCTGGCCCCCGGCGCACACGGCTCCAACCGCACCGGGCGCATGTTCACCGGCGACTCGAGCGGGAATTTCCTCTTCCCGGCCCTGTTCCGGGCAGGTTTCGCCAGCCAGCCGCAGAGTGTGGCGCGCGACGACGGTCTCGAGCTGACGAATTGCTTCATCACCGCCCCGGTGCGCTGCGTGCCGCCCGAGAACAGGCCCACACCCCTGGAAATAAAAACCTGCTCGAGCTGGTTTTCCGCCGAACTCGAGTTGCTCGAGCGCCGTAAAGTAACGCTCACGCTGGGCCGCATCGGGCACGAGGCGTTTCTGAGACTTTTGAACTTGAGTCCTCGAGACTATCTCTTTGCTCACGGGGCCGAATTTACACTGCCAGACGGCACAACACTCCTCTCGAGCTATCACGTCTCCAGGCAAAACACCCAGACCGGGCGGCTCACAGCGGATATGTTCGACGCGCTGCTAGGGCGGGTACGAAAGCTGCTCGAGCCGACCTCCTGACGCACGGACCCCCCAAGTAGGGTGAACTCGCTCATGGCGCGGGGGTAGTCAATCCTTTAAACTGGACGGTGTGCTCGAGTCGGTTTTTCCTTTAACCTTCATTTTCTCCAAACAGCCCTCGAGACTCCTGCCAAATACTGCGCTCAAGGCCCTGCTATGAAGCCCTGTCCCTACTGTAAAAACCCGCTCGAGCACGGCTTGCTGGTCTGCGAGTTCTGCGGGATGCCGACTCTGGACGCCACCGTGCCGCAACTGCCACGCGGCACCCGTCTGGCCGGGGGTCGCTACTCCATCGGCGGGGTGCTGGGCAAGGGCGGCTTCGGCCTCACCTACCACGGCGCGGACACCATTTTAAAGCGCGCTGTGGCCATCAAGGAGCTGTTTCCCAAAGGGTCCACCCGGCGCACCACCTTGCTCGTCCCGCCCGACTCGCTGGGCACCGAAGCCTTTATCGCGGCCAGGCGGCTGTTTCTCGAGGAAGCGGCTACCTTACAAAAGTTCAATCACCTCGGCATCGTGCGGGTGTGGGACGTGTTCGAGGACAACGGCACCGCGTACCTGGTGATGGAGTACCTCTCGGGCCACACCCTGCTTGGGCGTTTCGCGCAGTACGGCAAACTGTCCTCGAGCGAGGTGATGGGCTTAACCGAGCAACTGCTCGAGTCGCTCGAGACCCTGCACAGCGCGGGTTTGCTGCACCGCGACATCAAGCCGGACAACATCTTTCTGACCGTGGATGGGCGCACGGTGCTGATTGACTTCGGGGCGGCCCGTAGCTATCAACTAGCGCAGGGACGCTTCGAGGCCCGTATCACCCTGACCCACGGCTACGCGCCGCCCGAGCAGTACACCGCCCGCACCGAGTTCGGGCCGTACACCGACCTCTACGCGCTGGGCGCAACGCTTTACCACGCGCTCTCTGGCATCAAACCACCGAGTGCCATTGACCGCAAAGACGGTAAGGAACTCGCGCCCTTGCCTCCCGGCATTCCGAGGGCGCTGCAAGAAAGCGTGTTGCGCTGCCTGAGCTTGAATCCCAAAGACCGTCCGCAGAACGTGGCCCAACTGAGCGAGTTGCTCAAAGGCTCGAGCGCGGCCACCATCCGGGTCACTCCCGAGGACAACCTGCGCGAAATCATCAAGAACGCCCCCGAGGACGCAGTGATTAGCTTGGCACCCGGCGAGTATTTCCTCAGTCACCGGCTCGAGGTGGCCAAGTCGCTCACGCTCGAGGGCGCGGGGCGCGACCTCACCCGCATCGTCGGCACCGACAAGTATTTCGTGCTCCAGTTCAGCGCGCCGGGGTACTTCAACGCGCGGCGCATCACCTTCGAGCACCGCAGCGTGGAAGACGCGCATGTGATGACCGTCTCGAGCGGCGAGGTGTTCATTAAAGAGTGCCGCTTCATCGGTGGCTCGAGGACCCCGGAGTGGCGTGGCACTGGCTTGTACTTGTACAGACGAGCGCGGGGCGGCTTGGTCGAACTGTCCGAGTTCGAGGACAACGCCATCGGCATCGCGCTACAAAACGAGGCCCGACCCACCCTGCAAAACAACACCGTGCGCGGGAACTTAGGTGACGGTATCGCCTATTTTGACCGCTCCGGCGGCGTGGCCCGCGCCAACACGCTCGAGCGCAACCAGAACGGCATTTTGGTGAGCGACGAGGCCCAGCCCATACTCGAGGACAACACCATTCGGGCCAGCGTGCAGAGCGGCATCACCCTCGGCAGCAGCGCGGGTGGGGTGGTCAAAGGCAACCTGATTGAGCACAGCGGCGGTGCGGGGCTGACCGTGCGCGGCGAGTCCATGCCCCGGCTCGAGCGCAACACGGTCAAGGCCAGCAAACTTTCCGGCCTGCACTACGAGGGTGCGGCGGGCGGCAGCGCGCGCTACAACACGCTCGAGGGCAACTGGGGCGACGGGGTGCGGGTGAGTGGTGAAGCCAGCCCCACGCTCGAGCGCAACACTTGCCGCGAAAACGCCGGAGCGGGCTTGTCTTACAGCGACATCAGCGGCGGCGCAGCACTGGCCAATACGTTTGAGTACAACGAGGGCGACGGCATCCAGCTCGAGGGCGCAGCGACTCCCACGCTCGAGGAAAACATCCTGCGCGAAAACGAGGGGCGCGGCTTGGTGTACCTCGAGACCTCTGGCGGAACTGCCCGTTACAACCTGATTAGCGGCAACAAAGGCTTCGGGCTGTTTACCGATGTGGACGTCAAGCCGCTGCTCGAGGGCAACACCGCGCAGCAGAACCTGGAAGACCAGGTGGTTTTTTCGGACATGACCCAGGAAGTGAGGGGCGGGGATTGAGGGCGCTCGAGTGACAGAACTACGGTTTTTTGGGTGGAAAGTAATGAATCCCAGGTGGCTCGAGAAAATTCAGATTCTCGAGGCCCGAGTGAAAAACTGGCTCGAGCAGCTTGCGTCGGCGGACCAACTCTCGAGCAAAATCGGGGTCCCGAAATACCGCCGGGTCGGTCTGAGAAGCAGTCATTTCGCGCCCAGGACCCAGGTACAGATAGGCATTCGCCATCTGAGCCAGCGCGCTTTGACCCGTGTTGGGTGCAATAGCTTCAGCGGAGGTGCTTCCCAGCCAATCCTGACCCAGCAAAGCCAGACTAGGTATGGGCCAGCTTGCCAGACAGGACTCGAGTTGCACCATCAGGGGTAGAAAGGGGGCGTGGGGCATCACCGAGAAAACACGGCCAGGATGTTTTCGGTCCAGGATATCAATTAGTTCGTTTCCGTCCACGGTGTTCGAGGTTCGCAAGGTGTGACCGAAGCCCGCGATAAGCAAGGCTTTACGGCCTTTCTCGAGCACCTGCCGCTCGACCACCTCGGCAAAGTGGCTGTCGCGCCCATCCAGAAACGGAAGGAAGGTGCTAGGTTGCACAACCTGCCAATCCATGAGAGGGTCGCCCAACAGAACACGGATTGGGCGTTGACCTTTCGCCAAGCTGCGATTGACCGCCCTCACGATCCGAAAAAAGTGTGCGTACACAGGGTTATCCCAGGTATACCAAGCGCCCTGTGTGGTGTTGCGCCAAACCTTGCGAAGCTCGAACACGGATACAGGGTCTCTGCCCGCGATGAATCGGTCCAAGAGCGTCTGATAACGGGAATTGCCGAACTCGACCACAATGCAGTCCACCTCGAGCGCAAACTCAGGATGCCGAACCAACTGCCCAACGAAATCGTGAAACTCCTGCCAGCCGTGGGCTTCACCCAGCGCCACCACGGGAAAGCGTTTGAACGCCTCGAGAATGCCTTGCACAGCGTTTACAGGCTTAGGCTGGTCCGGTGCTGGATTTTGCTTCTGCGCTCGAGAGGTCGGATAAGTAGCTATGGCACCAAGTACCGTTCCCAACAGCAATGAACGACGGCTAATGTACGTTGCACCTCGAGTTTTGGACACTAGGTTATTATAGTGGCGGCGCTTTCACGCTCGAGGCCACACTTGATTGTAGGCCCGCTTTAGGCTACACTCCTCTGCGCTGAGCAAAGGCTCTCAAATGGGTTTGTGCTCGAGCAAAAGGCAGAGAATGGCAGGGAGAGGTGTCCGAGTGGTTGAAGGAGCACGCCTGGAAAGCGTGTATGGTGAAAGCTATCGTGAGTTCGAATCTCATCCTCTCCGCCAAATAGATTGACAAGGCAGTCGAAAAAACTCGAGGCGACAACCTCGAGTTTTCGCATTTCGAGAAAGCAAAAAAAGGCGGTATCCGGTGCATCCAGATACCGCCTTCCTCGTTTGTGCAGGTTCTCAAACCTGCGTCAGTCCATCAACGTCCTCGAGCGAAGCGGGTGCGACGTTCAGGGCGCAACGGCGATGCCGCGCAAGGTGACGCCCAGATTGCCCTTGAGCGTAGCCGCCCCGGTGGTCAAGTCCAGGGTGTACAGGCTCGAGGTGTTCGCGCCCTCGGGGGTCAAGGTAGCGTAGGCGGTATCCACCCCACCCACGGTGAGGATATCGAAGCCCACGTCGTCGCTGGTGTTGACGGTTAGTAGACCTTTGGTAGCGACGATTCCGTCGTTGGGTGGACTGACCGTCACCAGGGTGTCGCGCTTGGAATCAATGGCGTACAGAACGGTAGGAATAACCGGAGGCGTGGCGGTGTTGGCTGCCCCGGTGCTATTGGTGTAAGCGGTGCCGACCAGCGAGGGGACAGAACCTGCACCAGGGTCGCCAGCAGGGTAGCTGAGGTTGGTGTCGGCCTGGACACCATCGAGCGCGGTGTTGGAATCCACTACAGTCCCGGTGGTCTGGTTGAGGCGTAGGTTCTGCCCGGTGTTGCTGTGAACCCGAATGCGGTTGACCGAAGGGTTGAAGTCCAGCCCAAAGGCCGTGCCGCTCAGGGCGGGCGCGAAAGCTGCCGTTCCCACCACCGTGAGCGCCCCGCTAATCGGGTTCAAGTTGTAGATGCGGTTGGCACTGCTCACCGTGAACAGTTGCTGTGCGCCACCCGAAACCGAAGGGCCGTAGTCCAGCCCCACCAGGGTTTCGGTTGCACCCAAACCGTTCAAAGTGCGGCTCGAGAGGCTGGTAGAGGGGTTGTCGCTGCCAAAACTCACCAGTTGATTGGTACCGCTGAGTCCATAGATGAGCCGACCCCTCGGGGCTTCCGAACCTTGAGGACCTTGCGGACCGGTGGGGCCAGCAGGACCTTGTGGACCGCTCGGACCGCTCGGGCCTTGCGGTCCAGCAGGTCCCACCGGTCCGGTACAAGCTCCCAGCATCAGGGTGAGCGCGGTGGAGAGGGTAAGTGCAGGTAAGAGGGTCATTTTCATCGAATGCTCCTTGTGCTCGAGATATCAAAAAGCAGCAAACAGCGTGCTTTTCTGTCAAGCTCATTCCCCAACCCCCTGAGGATGGATGTCAGGTTCAAGAAGCGGTTAAGTTACTTTCAAGTAATTCCCAACGACCAGAACTCGAGTGCGCCTCACAAGAATCCACAGCGCATCTTGCGCTCGGAGGACACCTTCGGCCTTTCCCATTTCAAGGAGCATAAGCGCAGCCTTCCCGCTCGAGCCAAATCCTTATACTTAAACCATGCCCCTAACGCCACCCCGCACCCTGTTCGAACTCGAGGAACTCCGCGCCCTGACCGGCAATGAAAGCGGCGCTCAGCGCGTGGCCTGGACCGACACCTGGCTCAGCGCTCGAGCGTGGTTTAAATCCAAGCTCGAGGAGCTGCCGGTGGAGGTTCATCAGGACGAGGCCGGAAACCTGTGGGCCACGCTGGGGGGTGCCTCAAAGCGCGAACTGCTCATCGGGGGCCACCTGGACAGCGTGCCGAACGGCGGCTGGCTCGACGGCTGCCTGAACGTGCTGGGCGGACTCGAGGTGCTGCGCCGCTTAAACGAGCAGTACGGCGGACGGCCCCCCGTGACGGTGCGTTTGGTGGACTGGGCCGACGAGGAAGGGGCGCGCTTCGGGCGCAGTCTGCTCGGCTCGAGCGCGTGTGCGGGGGCTATGGTGCCCGAACTCGAGCGGGGCCGACTGGATAAAGACGGGATTCGGCTCGAGGACGCGCTTTTGCGCTGCGGGGTGCAGATGGACCGGATGCTCGAGAGTGGCAAAGAACTGAAGCACGCCGCCGCGTATCTCGAGCTGCACATCGAACAGGGACCAGTGCTGGAGAAGCTGGGTTTACCGCTGGGCGTGGTGCTGGGCACCAAAGGCGTGGAGCGCCACAGCATCATATTCACCGGGCAGGAAGCGCACTCCGGCTCTACCCCTATGCTCGAGCGACGTGACGCGCTGGGGGCCGCTGCGAAGCTGGCGCTCGAGATACGAGAGATTGCCAAACGCTTTCCCGACGCGGTGGGCACGGTGGGCAATCTGAAAACCCTGCCCGGAATCGTGACCGCCGTGGTGGGGCGCGCCGAGATGACCCTGGACCAGCGCGACCTCAGCGCCGAGGTGCTGGCGACCATGCTCGAGCAGGCCAGAGCGGCGGGTGAAAAATTTGCGCTCGAGGAGCGGGTCGAGGTCGAGTGGAGCCGCATCTGGCAGATTGAACCCATCCCCTTTGACGCCGAACTCATCGAGCTGTGCGAGGAAGCCATTCTCGAGGTCACACCCGCATCTCACCGCTTGCCGTCTGGCCCACTGCACGACGCGGCGGAGGTCGCTCGAGCTGGTGTGCCCACCGTGATGCTCTTCGTGCAGAGCTTGAAGGGTATCTCGCACAACAAAATCGAGGACACGAGGCGCGACCACCTCGAGCTGTGCGTGCGTGCGCTGGACAAATTGGCCGACAAAACGGTGAGCTGGATTCTCTCCAAAGCTTCTTGGTGAATCTGTGCTCAGTGCGCTCGAGCCTGCTTGGAGATGAGTTTGAACAGCTTTGCCTTGCTCTTTGTAGGGTTTTACCAGCGCTATCTGTCGTCCCGCAAAGGGTTTCGCTGTGCTCACGCCGCTTTCTTTGGCAGCGATTCCTGCTCTCACGCGGTCAAAACCATCGTGCTCGAGCAGGGAGTTTGGGCCGGACGGACCAGCATTCGCGCCCGCTTTGACGAGTGCCGGGTAGCCGCACAAGCCCTGAGTTCACGGCGCTCGAGTCCACGACGACGGCGAGAGCCTGAACGCGACGGAAGACGGCGACCCTTAAGGGGAAATTGGGCAGAGAACGCGTGTGACGCAATAGATTTTTGCGATGGACCGGGTAAATCGTGCGACTGTACGCCCTGGAATTGAGCCGATAAAAACGTTGTAAGACATCAGATTTTAGATTAAACCCCTCGAGCACTTGCTAACGCTCGAGGGTTACTCATAACCCACCCTTCACAGAAACGGCGTCCAATCCAACAAACTCGCTCGAGCGTCCCCACGTCGCACCAGGGGCGCGCTCAAACCCAGCGCTCTCGAGCCGCCCTTGACCGCCGCCCGGACCAGGGTTTTCAGGGGCACGCTCTCGCCGTAAAGCGTCTGAGCAAAGCGAACTTCCTCGAGCACGTTCAGGCTTTCTCCCGACGCGGTAGAGTCGGTGCCCAGGCCAACCTCGACCCCGTGTCGGGCAAACAGCGGCCAGTCGAAGGTGCCGCACTCGAGCGCGGCGTTCGAGCGTGGACAGGTGACAACACAGCAACCCGCTCGAGCGATGCTTTGGACATCACGCTCATTGGCGTGGACCACATGAATCAGCGTAGGCCGCGCCTCGAGCACACCCAGGCGCTCGAGCTGACCCACCGGGGTCAGGGCCGCGTTTGGCTCGGTTCCCAGAACTTCGGCGATGGGTTTACCCGCAAAGCGCTCGATGGACTGAGCCAGCTTACCGGTTCCGCTCTGAAACAACTGCCACTCGTCTGGCGACTCCCCGATGTGGATTTGCAGCGGCAGGTTCTCGGCTCGAGCAAACACCACCAGTTTTCGCATGAGTTTGCTGCTGATGGTGTGCGCGGTGTGCGGGGACAGTCCCAGGCGCACAAACCCAGGCCGCTCGAGCGCTCGGAATTCCCGAATTTTAGCAGCGGTCTCGCCCATAATTCGCTCGGCATCGTCCGGGTTGGGACCCAGCACCTCCCAGTAAGCCACGCCAGGGCGGTCCACCTCGGATAAAAGGTAGCGCATCACCTCTGCCCGCGCCACGATGTCACCAAAGCCGGAAAGATGGGGGCGCTCAAGCAGATTCAGACCCACTTTGGCAGAATCCAGAGTGCGGGAGGGGGAATTCTGCACCACCCAGCCAATCCAGTCGGTGTAACTCAGGCGGGTGAAAGGCAGGGCGCTCATGTCGAGGTGAGTGTGTGCGTTGAGCGGCGGTGGCGCAATGACCCGTGCTCGAGCGCGCGCTACGGCGTGGGGATAGTTCTGGCGCACCGCCTCGAGCGGGCCAGTGGCGGCAACGCTTCCGTCGGAGAAAACCACGCCCGCGTTTTCTTGGGGCAGGCCCAGGCCGGTGTAGAGCAGGTCGGTGGGAATCAGCTCGAGCATGAGGACAGATTAGCGGGTTTGACCTGAGTTTTAGTCTTCGACGAACCCTTCTCGAGAAGATTCCGTGTCTCGTCGCGCAAAGTAAATGCTTGGCGCAAGGCGCGGCATTCTGGCGCAAAGGCCATACAAAGCACTTATAAAAGGTCAAACGTTCGGTACGTTCCAGACGTTCGACGCTCGACGTTTGCTCGTTAGGAAGCGCCCTTTTTACCTCAAGTTTCCCATGACCCGAATCAAATCTCACTTTTCAGTCTTGAATTTTCTGCAAATCCCTGTACACTGTTAAAGCTGCTTGCTCGGCGCTTCAAAGTATGGCTCGAGCAAAGGAAGAAAAGAAAGAGAGGAGATTTGAATATGGCTAAAGAATGCTTCGTGACGGGCAAATCCAGCATCGTCATCAATTCGGTCCAGCGTCGCGGTAAAGCCCGTAAAGACGGCGGCGTAGGCCGCAAAACCACTGGCATCACCAAGACCCGCAAGTATGCCAACCTGCAAAAGAAGACCGTTCTAGTGGACGGTGTGAAGATGAAGGTGTGGCTCTCGACCACCGCGCTGCGTAAGCTTCCCGACCACATCGTGCTGGTCTGAACTCCGTAGATATGGCAAGGCCCGCTCGAGCGGGCCTTTTTCATTCCCAGATTTCGCCCTGCTCACGCTTTCTTCAGGTCTAGCCTCCTCGAGCCTGACCCCTGTGGGCGCGTGTTAAACTGCCCTCATGTTGAACCTCCATTACATTCAGAAAGCCAGCATCGGTGCAGACCAGGGCCTCGAGTGGGACGTGGAACTGGGCGCTTATACGCAAAAGCTCGAGGACGCGGCCCGTGCGCTGGTGGCTCGTAAAGATGTCGAGTCCGAATATCTGGGCTGGATGGATTTGCCGTTTGACACGGCTACCCTGGTCGAGGTTCGCAAGTTGGCGGCTGGGTTCGAGGGGTTTACCGACCTCATCGTGCTGGGTATCGGCGGCTCGAGCCTGGGAGGAATTACTGCCCTGAGCGCGCTTCAGCACCCGTACCACAACCTTAAGCAAGACCGCGACGGTCTGCGGGTTCACTTTGTGGACAACGTGGACGGTGACGTTATTTCCGGTCTGCTCGAGGTCCTCGACCCCAAGTCCACTGCCGTGAACGTGATTTCCAAGTCGGGAACCACCACCGAAACCATGAGCGCGTACCTGGCCTACAAGGTGTGGCTCGAGGCCGCGCTGGGCGCGGATTATGCGGGGCACATCATCGCCACCACCGACCCCGTAAAGGGCGTCCTGCGCCCACTGGCCGAAAAGGTCGGCTACCCTACGCTCTCGGTGCCGCCCAGTGTGGGTGGCCGCTTCAGCGTGTTTACCGCTGTGGGGCTGCTGCCCGCCGTGCTGGGCAAAATTGATATTGACGGTCTGCTGCGCGGGGCCGCAAAGGCACAGAACGAATTCCTCGAGCCTGCGGCAAAAAATCTGCACCTGCAAGCCGCACTGGCGCTGCACCTGTACGGGCTGCGCGGCAAGAATATGGTGGTGTTCATGCCCTACTCGAGCCGTCTAAGGTACTTAGCCGACTGGTTCGCGCAGCTCTGGGCCGAGTCACTGGGCAAAGCGGTGGACAAAAACGGCTCCGAGGTTCACAGCGGCACCACCCCGGTCAAGACTCTGGGCACCACCGACCAGCACAGCCAGGTGCAGCTTTACCGCGAAGGTCCGAACGACAAGCTGTTCATTTTTGTGAAAGTGCAAAACACCGACAAAAACACTCCTATTCCCAACGCCGAACCGGACCAGCCCGACATGAACTATCTCGAGGGTAAAACCTTCGGGCAACTGATGAATGCCGAGCTGGCCGCCACCGCCAATGCGCTGGCCGACGCGCACAAGCCGAGCTTCATGTGGACCCTCGAGCGGGTGGACGGCGAGAATCTAGGCTACCTGATGCAGTCGCTGATGCTGCAAACCGCCGTGGTGGGCGAGTTACTCGGCATCAACGCTTTCGACCAGCCGGGGGTGGAGCTGGGTAAAGTGCTCACCTACGCGCTGATGGGCCGTCCGGGGTACGAGAAGCTGGCGGCGGAACTCGAGGCGGCGGGTGTGAAAGCTTAAATTACGTAACTCAAGGAGCTTGATGAAACGTTTTGTTTGGATGCTGCTGTTGATATCGAGTGCTCTTGCCGACACTATTTCTGAAGTAGAGCAGGGCCGTCAGGCATTTCTAGCTGGGAATTATTCCTTTGCATTGCAGATTTTCCAGCGTTATCCTGATGACCCAGTTGCTCAGCACTCGCTCGGTTACATGTATTACCTCGGACAGGGTATAGCTGCAAATCCAGAAAAAGCAGTGAGCCTTTTTCGTAAGGCCGCTGCTGCCGGATTCGCCAAATCTGAAAGTCTACTCGGTAGTGCGTACGCAGAGGGAAAAGGAATATCTAAAAATCCTGAATTAGCTCTTGAGTGGTATCTCAAAGCTGCAAATCATGGAGTGCCAGAAGCTGCTTACAACGCTGGGAACCTTTACGCATCTGGTATTGGCATAGCAAAAAATATGTCCAAAGCAAACGCTTTATACTTGAAGGCCGCTATGGGAGGCATCTCTCAGGCTCAACACAATCTAGGGGTTAATTACCGAGACGGCTTAGGCGTTCCACAAAATTATAGCCTTGCAGCGCAATGGTTTCAAAAAGCGGTTGACCAGGGCCTACCCATCAGCATGACTTCTCTAGGTTCTCTTTACCAATCAGGTTTAGGCGTACCAAAAAACTTGACTAAAGCGGTGCGTCTGTATGAGATGGCTGTGGAGTGTGGCTGTGGAGGAGGTTATACTAATCTAGCCTATATGTATGAGTTCGGTTTGGGTGTAATCCAAAACCGGAGTAAAGCTTACACCCTTTGTCAAGACGACCTTAAATTTGACGGTGAACACGAATATGCACGCTTATGTATAGACCGTTTAAAAGCCTACGCACCTTAAAATTGAATAGAAGAAAAAGACCGCCCTCGAGCGATACTTTCTTCATCTAAACTCGAGTCTTAAACTTACTTCGCAGCCGCGTAACGCTTTGAAACTTCATCCCAATTAACCACGTTCCAGAACGCCCCGATGTAGTCCGGGCGGCGGTTCTGGTAGTTCAGGTAGTAGGCGTGCTCCCACACATCCAGGCCCAGCAGCGGCGTACCGCTGACCCCGGCCACGCTCTCGCCCATCAGCGGGCTGTCCTGGTTGGCGGTGCTGACCACCTCGAGCTTGCCATTCTTGCTCACCAGCCACGCCCACCCGCTGCCAAAGCGGGTGGTGGCGGCCTGAGCAAACTTGGCCTTGAAGTCCTCGACGCTGCCGAAATCGCGCTTAATGGCGTCCTCGAGTTCGCCGTGCAAGGTGGTTCCGGTGCCCAGCACGGTCCAGAACAAGCTGTGGTTGGCGTGGCCTCCGGCGTTGTTCCGCAGCACGGCTTTCTTGTCGGCGGGAACGGAGTCTAGGTTCTGAATCAGGTCCTCGACGCTGTGGGCTTGCAGGGCCTCGAGACCCTCGAGCGCGGCGTTGGCGTTGTTGATGTACGCCTGGTGGTGCTTGGTGTGGTGAATCTCCATCGTGCGGGCGTCTATAAACGGCTCGAGGGCGTCGTAAGCGTAGGGAAG
>Ga0123339_10000778_pt1 | contig 23318 bp, 23 predicted proteins | sample lystaG_FD_89956 | JGI IMG/M metagenome (GOLD analysis project Ga0123339, IMG submission 89956) | Glacier valley bacterial and archeal communities from Borup Fiord, Nunavut, Canada, to study Microbial Dark Matter (Phase II) -... | ecosystem: Environmental > Aquatic > Freshwater > Ice > Glacier ...
TATGTTATTGTATACCATTCGTTTATTTTTAAATTGTATAATAAAATGTATTTTTACCTGTATCCAGTATATGTTAATATATAAATTTTTTATTTTTTTTACTGAAACAGGAATTGATGAACTAATGGTTACCTCTAACATTTTTGATAGACAAGCAAAGTTGAAATCGTTTTCTATTCTTAATGATGCAATGAATGTCCAAATTTCATGATGTTCAAAAAGTGGGCATAGATCCATCAAAAGCATTCATATAAATAGTCGAATTAAGGAAAATAACATAAATTAAATACAAGATACGAAATAGTGCCATGTCAGCAAATGATTGGCGTAACCTGATGCTGCGTAAATAGATAGCTAACTTGACATTGGCCTTATCTTGATATAAAAATACCTATATAAATAAACGCCTGGCCACTCATGGCCAAAAGCAATCAGGATGATCATGGTTTCAAAACCTGAAAACTTACATGCTTTGTTGGGTTCCCCTTTCAATTGTTTTCCTTTGTGTTAATTGTTTCCCCTACCATCAGGATCGAAATATTCCATACATAATTCCTATGTAAAATAATATAAATACTTAAATATTAGGCACTTAAACTATATTGCCCCCACTTTTTTTGTTATTAGTGACAACTTTTATTATACAATGGTATATGCCAATTCAGCATTAACTCAGTAGGAGGCCAATACTAATTCAATACCAAGTCAATATTAACTCAATACCAATTCAATATTAACGGCAGTGTCAACAGGTTAATAACAGGTTAATAATAGGTTGATAATAGGTTAAAATAACCAGTTGTGTACCTGCTATAAACCTATTTATAACCTATTATCAACCTATTAACACTGGATTTAGTATTGACTTTGTATTGAATTAATATTGAGCGTGTATAAGCAAAATATAAGAAGATTACTTTCAAGAAACGAAAGGATTAGGAATCGGTATAAGGAGATTTACAACTGTCGTGTGAATTGTATATGGTTGCAACCTCATGCAGGGATTGCCTGGCAATGACGCTACTGTATTATTGGGGATATTAAAATGGCTTTCCTCCGCTGATGGCACTTTAACTGATGGTACGGTCATTATTAGGTTGACACGGCACTGTAGTTTATTTCTGAAAAAATTGGGGAATCTCGGGTTAGATAAAAAAAGAAGGGTCAGGAAATGAATCCTAACCCTTTAATAATCAATTTGTCGGGGTGACAAGATTTGAACTTGCGACCCCACGCCCCCCAGACGTGTACGCTACCAGGCTGCGCTACACCCCGAACTTGTGTGGGTGCAAAAGTAGCCATCTTATTTTACTTATGCAAAAAAAACGATTGGTTTTTATTGTTCATTTTATAAGTAATTCAATCATTGAAACTCCTATTTTATGGTTTTTATGTTCTACCAGGTGTTGAGTATTATTTTGTCATAACAAGTTCTTCTACTTCAACTGTCCCGAAACATTTATTGTTGAAGAACTTAACCGGTTCCTTGGAAGTTTCGCCGTCAACAGTCCATGTATTTCCAGATTGAAGAAGTTGGTCCACACTGGTGATTTTTCTTTTTTGCTGAACGGATTCAATCTGTTTTTTCATTTCCTGATCGTAAACCATTGCTTCAACACTACGGATAACGCCCATTGCAACAGGAAATTCAGGCAGCGCCATATTGATAAGGGCTATTTGCAATCCCATGTTATCGTCTGCCGGATTGTGAACAAGGATATCTTCGCGGGTGATTCCATTTTCACCTATTTTTACTACTTTAAGTTTACCATTTTCCTGTATTAAACCTTTGTCTTCCAACTCTCCAAAAATCATTGGCTGTCCTTTTTTGAGGAAAAGCTGACGTTCGGCACGGAATTTAGGGTCTGAAATCTGTTCATGAATACCATCGTTAAATATCACACAGTTCTGCAATACTTCAACCACTGAAGTTCCCTGGTGAAGAGCGGCCTCAGCCAATACTTCCTGGGTATGTTTAATATTATTATCAACAGCGCGTGCAAAGAAGGTCCCGCGTGAGCCAAGGACCAGCTGCCCTGGAACAAATGAATCTTCGATGGTTCCAAAGGGAGAGGTCTTGGTAATCTTGCCTCGGTCGGAGGTGGGTGAATACTGGCCTTTGGTCAAACCATATATTTTGTTGTTGAATAGTACCAGGTTAAGGTTGATGTTGCGCCTTACAAGGTGAATAAAATGGTTTCCACCGATGGCCAGTGAATCCCCATCTCCTGTAATTACCCAAACCGTCAGGTCAGGATTAGCAGCTTTCACACCCGAAGCAACGGCTGCTGCACGTCCGTGAATGGTATGGAAGCCATAGGTGTTCATATAGTATGGGAACCTTGAAGAACAGCCAATACCGGAGATAACAGCAAAGTCCTTGTGGGCGATGTCCATATCGGCCATTGTTTTCTGCACCGCATTCATAATGGCATAGTCGCCACAACCGGGGCACCATCGAACTTCAACAGCACTCTTAAAATCTTTAACAGTATAATTGTATTTTGTCATGATCAGTCCTCCAGTAGTTTATCAAAGTTTTCAATTAATTCGTGTACCGAGAAAGGCAATCCTTTCATTTTGTTTACCTGGTGATAGGTAAATTGGGGTAATTTATCGCGCAGATAGCTGGCAAATTGTCCCATATTTAGTTCACAGACTACAATCTTTTTAAACTTGCCCAACACTTCCGCAGTATTTTTGGGCAATGGCTTGATGTAATTAAAATGGGCCAGGCTAACATTTTTTCCTTTGTCCTGCATGGCTTTCACCGAGCTGATCATGTGTCCGAAAGTTCCGCCCCAGCCAATCACCAGCAGGTCACCTTGAGGGTTCCCTTCTACTTCAAGTTCAGGGATCATATCCACCACTCTCTCTACTTTGGCAGCCCTGATTTCACTGTTTAATTGATGAATATTAGGGTCTTGGCTTACGCCACCGGCAGCATTTTTTTCCAGTCCACCCAGTCGGTGTTCGAAGCCTTCCATTCCGGGAATTGCCCATTCACGTGCTAGCGTTTCAGGGTCGCGGCTATAAGGTTTGAAAAGTTCAGCATTGGTGGCTTTACGGGGTGTAATTGGAGGCAGTTCATCCATTGTAGGCACACGCCAGGGTTCGCTTCCGTTGCCAAGGAAACCATCGGTGAGCAATACTACAGGCACCATGCGTTCGAGGGCAATTTTTGCAGAAAGGTAAGCATAATAAAAACAGTCGGAAGGAGTACTTGCCGCCAATACCACCAGTGGGCTTTCTCCATTTCGTCCATACAAGGTTTGTAGAAGGTCGGATTGTTCAGTTTTGGTTGGCATTCCGGTTGATGGGCCACCCCTTTGAACATTGACCACCACCAAGGGCAACTCGGCCATGACCGAAAGTCCCAGAGCTTCTGATTTTAAGGCAAAGCCAGGTCCTGAGGTGGAGGTTATTGCCAAGCATCCTGCAAATGCAGCGCCGATGGAGGTACAGATGCCTGCAATTTCATCTTCAGCCTGAAAGGATTTAACACCCAGGTCTTTTCTTTCAGCCAATGCCTGTAATATATCGGTTGCCGGGGTAATGGGGTAGGAGCCAATAAATAATTCAAGGCCAGACTTTTCGGCAGCTGCTAAAAATCCCCACGCGGTAGCATTGTTTCCGCTAATATTCCTGTAAATTCCTTTCTCAATGGGGGCAGGATGTACGATGTATTGCGGTGTCAAATGCTGCATGTTCATCCCGTAATTATAGCCCGTGTGCAGCACTATCAGGTTGGATTGAGCAATCAGGGGCTTTTTTCCAAACTTTGATTGAATGAAATTTTCAATATAATCCAGCGGACGATCAAACATCCAGCATATAAGTCCCAAGGCAAACATGTTTTTACAACGCAGTATACTTTTATTATCAAGTTCAAGGCCTATCAAGCTTTCTTTGGTCAAACTGGTAATAGGGACGGGCATTAATTCGTAATCTTCCAGTTTTAATTCAGCAAATGGATCGTTGGTTTTAAACTGGGCCTTTTCCAGGTGCTTTTCACCAAACATATCGGTATCAAATATAATAGAGCCGCCCGGGTTCATATAAGCAGCATTGGCCTTTAGCGCGGCAGGGTTCATTGCAACAAGCACATGGGCCAGATCGCCTGGAGTCGTAATTTTCTTTTTGCCAAATTGTACCTGAAATCCCGAAACTCCTCCTACTGTTCCCTGGGGAGCCCTGATTTCGGATGGGTAATCAGGAAAAGTCGAAATGTCGTTTCCAAATAGTGCCGAGGTATCTGAGAATAAGGTTCCTGTCAGTTGCATCCCATCGCCAGAGTCACCCGAAAACCGAATGGCTACTTCTTCAAGTTCAATTACCTTTGTGTCTTTCATACGATGTATTTGTTTGTAAATCTGTCTGTCTACTTATGATTTGCCAGTAAAACCGTCCCGAAAGTAATAAATTATAATTTTATATACAATTCTCCTTGTAGTTTCTCTGTTTTTTAAAGCTTCAAAAATAACCATTATTTAATTAGAGATGGCTAAAATTTGTTTCTGATGATCGATTTTGATGAATTGAATCAGTAAATAAACATAGCTGACCCGAAAGGCACTACAATTTAAGGAAACATTCACGCAACATGAATTTTCGATTTACAATAAACAGTATAAAGAATATTATTTAACAACACATTCATGAAATCCCTTATTTTCTTTTTCCCTACTTGTTTATTATCTTTGTTTCTAACATTCAAATAAATTCACATAATGGCATTGATAAAATCACTCTTAGGAAAGGCCCCTGTATTTGGTGAAAACTGTTTTTTTGCCGAAACAGCAACGATTATTGGGGATGTGGAAATGGGCAATGATTGTAGTATATGGTATGGAGCTGTCCTTCGCGGCGATGTACACACTATCCGCATTGGCAACAATACCAATGTTCAGGACAATGCCGTAATTCATGCAACTTACCAGAAGTCGCCAACCAACATTGGTAATAATGTAACCATTGCCCACGGAGCAATTGTACATGGATGCACTATCCACGACAATGTAATGATAGGTATGAATGCCGTGGTGCTTGATGGGGCGGTCATTGAAAGCAACAGCATCGTGGCTGCAGGAGCGGTAGTGAGCAAAGGGACACACGTTGAAAGTGGTAGTGTTTATGGAGGTATCCCGGCCAAAAAAATTAAAGATATGAGTCCTGAATTGCTTGAAGGCGAAATAATACGAATTGCAAAAGCTTATGGAAAATACTCGGGATGGTATAAAGAGGAATAATGGTTAACGATTGAGGATTGAGGATTAACGATTAACGATTAACGATTTAAAAACAAGAAATAAGAAACAAGAAATAAGAAACAAGGAATAAGAAATAAGGAATAAGAAATAAGGAATAAGAAATAAGGAATAAGAAATAAAGGAGTGATATGATTGTAGAAGCAATTCGTGTAATTCGATTTAAATTCGTGTAATTTTATGATGGAAATTAGATATGCTAAAGATATTGATGTTATCTACATCAAATTAACTGATGCGAAGGTGGCTGAAAGTGATGAAGAGAAACCAGGCATTATTTTGGATTATGATGAGTCCGGGGAAATTGTAGGCATTGAAGTATTAAATGCTTCAAAAAAAATTAATCAACCCAATGGGTTTATTGATCAAGTTGCCTGAATAAGACGTAATTACAAAGTAGGAAAAATCATGTTTTATTTTGTAACTTTGTTAAAAATTAACAGATATGGAAGCAGTTGTTATTGAAGTTAAAAACGATGCCGATGTTAAATTCTGGCTTAATCTAGCCAAAAAAACAGGAGCCAAAGCGAGATCAATCGACACGGAGGTCATTGAAGATTTAAGACTTGCTGATTTAATCGAAAAAGGAATGAAAACTAAGTCCGTCAGCCGTGAAAGTGTAATGGATGCTCTTGGACTGAAAAAATGAAATCCGAATTTAAAGCATCGTTTCTAAAAGCGATAAGGAAGATTAGGGACAATCAACTAAAAACAGATATTGTAAATGCTATTTTGAATGTTGAATCAGCAGAAAATATAAAGCAGATTAATGGCCTTAAAAAACTTACTGGATATAAACAGTATTACCGCATAAGAATTGGTAACTATCGTATTGGAATTTAACTTGAAGCTGAGACAATCTATTTTGTTGATTTTGACCATCGAAAAAACATTTATAGAAACTTCCCCAAATAGACTCATTGGTCAAAAATGGCATTATGAAGCAATTTAAAATAAAAGATTTAAATTGCTTCATAATGAACTGGAGGAAATGAGCTTAAGTGAACCGACTATGGTTCAAAAAGCTGGTTGAGTCCATTAAAGTAATCTTCCTCCCAACCTTCGGCAATATTTTTGTAGGCTTCATCAGGAATATTGGTTTGCACCACTTCCATGCTGGTCCCATTTTTATCGGGATGAAGTTTGATGGTCACAATTGACTTTTTATCTTCATCCTCTTCACCAAAAAACCATTCCTGAACGATCTTGTGGTCTTTTTCGAATTCCAGGTTGATACCGCAAATACTTTCCTCCCACAATGAAAACTCGGTACCAGGCGTTTCTTCCATCACGGCTTCTTCACCTGTCCATATTTCAAGCATGTTCTTGTTGGTGAGGGCATTGTACACATCAGCAGGTGCGGCGGTTATCCTGAAATATTTTTTATAAGCTTTCATTTATTGCTATATATTAAGATAATTGGTTATATTTTGATTCCTTGTATTATTTCAGATTTTCAATATCTGCCCAAATATAAGCTAATTATCCACCAATCCTTTGGCGCTTGAATATATGCTTGTTTATTTTGTAAGAGAAACCTACAGTCATCAATTCTTTGGTTTGCAATCTGGGCTTATAAATTTCTTTTCCATCGATATCAAATTTTCCAGTGGAAAAAGTTACATTGTCGTCATAGAGTAAATAAATCATAAAGTTCATGCTAATCCGGTCAGTCAACTGGGCAACTATTAAATTTTCCCAGGTAATATCAAATTTCTTAAACGGTTTCTGATAATTGATAAACATTTTATACTTCATTTCATAACTGATTTGAGGCGAGAAGTCTATCTTGTACCTGATATCAGCATTTAGTCCTGGCTCCCATAAACTTTGACTGGTGGCCGAAATACCATACCTGGTTTGATCAACATGAGCGGTATCGCGAACGAAAACTGTTTTTGAAGTAAAAGGCGACAGAAATAAGGAGAAATTTTTATTTGGCTTGTAATCTAATCCCAACTTAATAAGCGTTTTAGCAGGCGACATATAGGTTGAAATCAGAACATCTTTTTCAGGATAATTGTACCCGTTAAAGAATTGAGTTTGAAAGTCGACTTCAGCACTGTAAAACCAATGATCGAAAGCGTTTATTCCCATCCGTGAAGTCAGCTCCAGTTTATCATCGTTTTTCTGGGTCTGATCAATGTCGCCACCTTGCCTGATCCATCCATTGCGAATTTCGCCACTGTTCTCCCATCTAAGTTTTGTGGAAGAGTAATTGGCATATCCTTTTAAAACCATCAGGAATGAAAAGGCACTTTCACCCCCTTGTTTCCAGTTATTTAGGTAAGTTTGGGTTAATCCGAATGTTCCATTTCCACCATACTCCCAAGGTGACACAACTTCATATTTCTTCTTGATTTTAGTCAACTTCTCATAAGGTTTGAATTCCTCGAAAACATACTTGCGGCTTTGTTTCTGACCCATCCTGTTGAAAGTTACGTTATCGTCAATGGCAACGCCCAGCGAATGTTTATCCAAGTTCATAACTCTTATAGCAAGCGAATCGTTTTGTTCATTTTTTATATACAACCGGTTGATGGATTGCTGATTATTATTCATCCATATTTGCGTTGGTTTTCCAGTTATACTATGTATCCAAATACCCACAGAATCGTTTTGAGCATAGTGCTGCAGGGTTCGTACAAACTGATTGAAAGTAGTATTAACTAACTGTACGATGGAATCATTGTAATGAGCCAGAATTTGTTGATTTTGCAATTTCAACGAGTCCTGCAAATGAACTTGCAATGAATCGGAGAATACACTCACTGCATGTTTTCTATAGGCAGAGATCTCCGAATCGAGTTGATTCTGGATTCTTTTATTGTATTCAGAGCGGGCTGCTTCAAGTAATCGGCTGCGTAGCTGATTGCGTTTTTTGATCTGGTCAAAATTGTTAGCCTGATGATTTGTCGAATCTGGCATGGCATTTACATTCATCAAACTATCTGGCAGTATAATTCCTGTGAGTTTTAGTATGTTTTTTTCATCTCCCGGAGCAATAGGTGGAAGCTGGTTTTCAAGTTTGGCTTGCATTGATTTGGATAGTGGAATGCTTTTTAAATCCACTCCATCCCGTATTTCACGGTCGAGTTGCTTCCTTTTTTCCAAAAGCGTGGGGTAGGAAATGTATCCGCGTACCTGTAACGAATCGCTTACAGATTTGGGCGACCGGCTTATATACCTGGTATCTTTTTGTTTCTGAAACCGGTTAAGTTTTACCAATACACTGTCGATGTGTTCGTCTTCGGCAAAATGAATCAATCCTTTTACAAGGTGCAAAATTTCCGGATTCTCTGATTGCCACTCCTCATTAGGCTGAATGTATTTTTTCAGGTAATCAATCCCCAGTTGAATAGAGTCAAGCGAAGGTGCTTTTTTATCTTTTTTCCCAGGGACAGGATAGTTCTCAGCAAATATTGATACGCTAATCAGGATCAATAATCCTGTGAGTAAATTTTTAAAATGCATAATTTATCGTTAATTGGCTTCCTAAAAACGTTTTTTTTGGGAACATGTTGTTTTAGCCAATCAAAAATCAAGCCATAGCATCGTCCCATTCCTGAAAAGGATGCATCGAAAGATATGAATTATAGAATCTTCCATCGCCCGAAACTTCCTGCAAAAGCCAATCCGGGAGCGCAAACTCCTGGTGTTCTGATTCAAGTTCTATTTCAGCCATGACTAATCCTTTATTTTTTCCTGAAAAAATATCAACTTCCCAAAGGAAGCCTTCAACCCATATTTTGTACCTGGTTTTTTCTAAAGGTTTCGAAATGGCTAGTTTCATCATTTCAACGGCATCCTCTACGGGTATCTCGTACTCGAATTCAGGGCGCGATATGGTGATTGAACGGCCTTTAATGGTTATAAAAGCTTTCTCTCCAGCAATCCTGATTCGTACCGTTGGCGAAGGATCCAGACTTAAATAGGCCTGTTTAAATTTGGTACCCTGATCAGCTGGAGACCATTTGTTGGTATCTACCAGGAATTTACGTTCAATTTCAAAAGCCATTTGTTTTGTTTTATTTATTACTGATTTGCAACTGCAAAAATAAAACTACTCTGATGATTTTAAATGAAAATGCCAATAAATTTTTACATCCGCACATTCAGAATGTAAATCTGAAGAAGCATTGCCTTGGCAGCCAGTCTGTTTGGCTGGCTCTTGCATTGAAATTAAATCCCGCATACAATAAAATGTTCAATTATAGAATTGATGAAAGTAATACGGGCAATATATATATTGTTACTTATACAATTTGGAAGTGCAATGTAGGGGCGTCCCTGCGTGGACGCCCTGTCTCCCTGCGTGACGCCCTGTTCCATAAATATTATTCCTTTTTCGACGTGCAGTGACTTACTGGCAACTCATTTGGCTGACCGCTCAATCCTCCACTTTTGATTCAGCCATTTTTATCCTCTCTGGCGGACTGATTCTAAGTTCAATAATATCATCGATATTAATTTTTTCACCGATATTTGCCTGTAGGTAGATATGGTAAGATACTACCCGTTGTTTTAGAATATTCCCATCTTTAAAATAGATATCAACAATTTGAATATCCTTGCCTTGCTTTGGCTGAGTTGTTAAATACGTAGTGAATTGGCTCTGAAGTATTATTTTTTTAAAGTTCATAATATATTGGTTTTTTTATATAAAATTCCTTATCGTTGGAGCGTTGTTGGGGCGATCGTATATGAAAGCCCTCTTAAATTATATATTTTTTTTATTTTATAAACTAAATCTCTGACTCATACTTTTCGCATTCAGGCTTTCAATTTATAATTTTAAAGCCTAAAACAATTGATAATATGGAATAAGCCACTTGGTAATTTTAAAAATGAACCATACCTATATTCGTATGATGCAGTGTTTCAAGGCTTAATCTTTTATGCTCAATTCTTCTCCACAACCCCAATTCGCTCACTTTAAAATATCAAAATTATATATACAATGAATTTAACTCTGTATTTGAATTAAAGTTAATTTTAATATGCGAGATAAAAAAACAATTCAAATATAACTTATTTTGATCATTTAAATATAAAAAATATTTAATTTCAATTGAAAATTTATTGAATTTAAATTTTGCCTGAAATTACCCTCTTTAGTTCTGAATTTACAAGTCTGAAAGGTGAATTAAAACCAGAGGCGTGTCAAACTTTATTTGACGCATCTGGCTTCCACAATAACGTTATGAATAAATTCCATTTCTGAATTTGAGACAAAAAGACAAAAGACAATTCAGTCAATTGAAGGAATTGTTCTTTTCTCACTCTCTCTATTTGGCCTTTTGAAACTAATGGGAATTAAAATGCCAAATGCCAAATGCCAAATGCCAATTGCCTTCATTCAGACCTCCCATGTCTATATCTATATGAATCAATTATTTAACTGAAACAACCTGTAAAAGGATGCTGTAATATTTTATGGATTCAATCTTTGAGTGTAGCACTTTTCACATTGTAATAGGCTTAATATCAACATATAACTATCGCAAACCATGGCATGATCCTATTTACGCGATCGGTTTTGGCGTTCTGTAATTGGCATTATGGCATTTGGCATTTGGCATTTGGGTGGAAATACAGAAAATGTAATTTATTTCAGGATGCTGCTTCTAATCTATATTATCTGTACAAAGAATCGACATATCAAACTTGACGCCACAATAGCTATTAGAGCCAGTATTTATTTATCAATCGTTGATCTCTTTAAATTCATTTATAATTGGTTTTGCTTTCTCTAAATAAAGTTCCTGAATGAATAAATCGACCCCTGATGGAACTCCGCCGGAAAATCCAGCAGATACTCCTGAATTAAAATCATTTTGGATCATACCAGAAATTCCGGATTTTTCTAATTCATCTTTCAGCAAATTTACTGTTAATGCTGTACCAGTATAAACTCGGATTAAGTTGCTTTTTTCTTTCATTTTGTTATGTTATTTTACCGCTTCATTGTCCAATGACAGAAATTTGTCAATGTCCATATTGTAAGCGAATTATTTATAAAACTGCAAAAATCTATCAAATAAATTCTCTAAACTAATGTTAATTTTTATCCAAGAATCCTTCCCTCTGAGAATGTCTTATCTCTTAATAGCCTTTCATCATGATCTCCAAACACATCCTGCTATTGTGGTAAGGGCATTTCCAGAAACCTGCCTTGTCATCTTTACTGTTAACGGTTCCTTGATAGGATATACTCCAGAACCATTCGCCATCGCGGGTGTCAATGATATTATTCTGAATATATTTCCAGCTCTTCATAGCTCTGTCTAGCCATAGCTGGTTGTTGGTTAATTTATAGGCATTTAGGAAACCCACCACTGATTCAGCCTGTACCCACCAGTGACGGTCATTGTCCAAATGGCCCATGGATTTTTCATACACCATGCTTCCGTCGGGCTGTAATCCATCACAGGCGGCTTCGGCAATCTGAAGGCACGTTTTCTGAACTTCCTCCAGTAGCTTCTGATCGCCCAGCACACGGGCTGCTTCATCTATTAACCAGGAAGCTTCAATGTCGTGGCCATAAGAAACAATTTCGCTTTTTGGGTTCCAATGTTCATCAAAAAACAGTTCAAGGTGTTTGGTCTTTTGATTGACAATTTTTTCAGTAAAAATAAGGATCAGGTTGCGCAGGGGAAGGGCCAGTTCATCATTTTTCCAAATACGGTACAAGTTAGTATAAGCTTCCAAAATATGCAGATGCGTGTTCATGGTCTTCTTCTCGTTGGCATCTTTATCACTCAGGCGCAAATCTTCGAGCAGTTGCCAATCACGGCTGTAGGCTTCAAAATATCCATTGAGTTGATGGTCAAAACTTCGCAGTTCAATTATCCTGAATAGTTCTATGGCAGTCTGCAGGCTTGATTCGTCACCCGAAGCACGGTAATGTTCTGAGAAAGCATAAATGAAAAAGGCCTGTGAATAGATTTGCTTTTTGGTATCGGTAGGTTTTCCTTCAAATGAAATGGCCCAGTAAGTTCCCCCCTGTTCCTGATCAAAGAAATGATCCATGATATAAGCCTTGGCACGGTTGGCCATTTCCAGATAGAGCGGGTTTTTCTCTTGAAGGTAAGCTGATGAAAATGTCCATAAAATCCTTGCATTCAGGATTCCACCTTTATCAGCCTTCGGAATTAAATGGTTGTGGCCATCCATCTGGCCATAAAAGCCCCCATTGTCAGTATCGACCATTTTGGTTGACCAGAAAGGCAGAATATTATTGATGAGTTCTTCTTTTACCTCAGATTTTAGTTTTTCAAGAAACATCATATTAACTATTTATTTCCAAAGTTAATAATATTTAAACACATAGACCTATAGTACTCATAGTTTATTCTTATTTTATGTAGACTATATGCCTATGTGTTTATTCTTTAACTACTTCGCCTTGATTATTTGGTCTCTTCTGTTTTATTTCCTCTTCAGGCGGCCAGTTCTACACTTATATTTACCATCATTTTTTCATTCAGCGGATAAATAAACATGAACCCTGCCGCCACTAAAGTTCCGATGGCGGGAAAGAAGCTTAACATCATGCGGATACCATTTTGAGCTGTTTCAGTTTGTGCAACATTGGCCTGAAATCCATAATATCCCAACAGCCATCCGGCTAAAGAGCCACCTATGGTCCAACCGAACTTTTGCGACATTGAAGATGCTGAAAATATAAGGCCGGTTGCACGCCGTTGAGTTTTCCATTCTGAATAGTCGGCTGCGTCGGCATACATGGACCACAATAAAGGGAATGTAATTCCGGCACACAAACTGATCAAAAATTGGGTCACAAATATCAAAGTAATGTTGGAACGATCAATAAAATAGAAGAATACACTAAATACACCAGCCATAAGCATGGCAGTAAAGAAGGTTCCTTTTTTGCCGATCCGATCAGAAACCGGTTTGGCCAATACTACTCCCACGATGTTAGCTGCCTGTCCCAATACGAAATACATGCTGCTCAGGGTAATGGTCAGATTGAGCGAATTGACCTGGAAAGCTTCCTGCGTTTGGACATAATATTTAAAATAATAAATGGCTGCTCCGTCGCGGATTGAATTCCAAAAAATCAAGGCAACTCCGGCTCCCAGAAGTATAAACCATGGACGATTGACCCAAAGATCATTCAAATCGTGCTTCAGCGAAGTTTTTTCTGAAACTGGTTTGATGCGCTCACGGGTCCATGAGAACGTGAACCAGAAAAATATGATGGCAACAACTGCAAATACGGCAGCTGCCAACTGCCAGCCCAGTTGCAGGTTAGGAATTCCTCCTCCCATTTTACTAAAAATATCCACCAGTGGTTCGGCAGCTGCCAATACCAGCAAACTTCCCCCGAAGGCGAAGATGAAACGGAAAGTGGCCAGACTGGTTCGTTCCTTTCCATCCGATGACATGACGCCCAGCAAAGAGGCGTAGGGGACGTTGATCATTGAATAGATCATCATCATAAGCGAATAAGTAATGTAGGCATAGATGATTTTGCCTGTTGGCCCCAGATCTGGAGTGGTGAAGGTGATTACGCCAATGATCCCGAATGGAACCATCATCCAGAGCAAATAAGGCCTGAATTTTCCCCAGCGTGTTTCGGTGCGGTCGGCAAGTATTCCGACGAAGGGGTCGAAGGCCGCGTCCCAGATACGCGTTACCAGGAACATGGTGCCCACCACGACGGCAGAAATGCCAAAAATATCGGTGTAAAAAAACATCAGGTACATCGAGAACAGTTTCCAGAACATCGAGGATGCAGCATCTCCGAAGCCATAACCAATTTTCTCTTTCAGGCTTAGTTTTTCAATAATCATAAGTGTTTGTATTAGTTAAGTTTAAAGTTCCATGTTTCATGTTCCAAGTTCAGCACGCCACTTGAAATTTGGAACCTGAAATTTGGAACTATTTCTTTTTCAAAATAGTTAGGTTTTTTGCAATCTGCTTTTTCAGTGTTTCTACCGAAGCTGCTGACCGATAGCCATCAGCAGGAGAATTTAGGCAATAATCAACCAGCTTATCAATGGTTGAAGTGGCCACGTGCATACGGGTATCTGAGGAGGCATAATAAATAAATACTTTTCCGTCCTCATCAGCAATCCAGCCGTTGGTAAACAGTACATTGGACACATCGCCCATACGTTCTTCACCAATTGGGCCCATCAAATGGCCTGCCGGTTCAGCAATTAGTTTGGAAGGATCCATTAAGTCGGTCATGTACAGGTAAATCACATATCTGAGTCCTGCTGCACAGCCACGTACGCCGTGAGCCAAGTGCAACCATCCCTTGTCGGTTTTGATGGGGTGGGGGCCTTCACCGTTTTTTACTTCCTTGATGGTATGATAGTATCGGAAATTGATGATCGTTTCTTCTTTTACTTCAGCATTGGTCATGTCGTCGATAGGTGCCCAGCCAATTCCGCCGCCACTTCCGGCATCAATAAATCCATCTTGGGGACGGGTATATAAAATGTATTTCCCATCAATAAATTCGGGATGAAGTACCACGTTACGCTGCTGGCTTTTGGTTTTCAAATCAGGCAGACGCTCCCATGTTTCCAAATCTTTGGTTCGTACAATTCCTGCTGCTGCTACTGCCGATGATAAATCTCCGGGCGCTGCATTGGGGTCTTTGCGTTCGGAACAGAAAATACCGTAAATCCAACCGTCTTCATGAGCCGTCAGGCGCATATCATACACATTGGTATCAGGAATTTCAGTTTCAGGTAGGGTAACAGGGAAATCCCGGAAGCGGAAATTATCAACTCCATTGGGGCTTTCAGCGATGGCAAAAAACGATTTGCGGTCAACACCTTCCACGCGTACAACGAGGATGTATTTGCCGTTCCATTTCATGGCTCCCGAGTTCATGGTAGCATTCATACCAATGCGCTCCATCAGGAAAGGATTGGTCTGCTCATCTAAATCATAGCGCCAGATGATGGGAGTATGAGCATTGGTAAGGATTGGATTTTTATATCGGTCGAAAATACCATTGCCATTTTTCACCTTTTTATTTTTAGCCTTCAACAGTTCTTCGTGGTTTGCGAAAAGTTTCTTAACTTTCTTTTTGAAATGGGACTTCATCTTTTTATTATTTTATTATTTTATTATTTTGAATTTACTTAAAAGGTTGTTTATTTGGTTCCGGCATCTAACTTACAAAATAAAATTAAAACAAGATGAATGATTCATACTATTTGAATAAAATAGGGTATTGTTTGGTCATTTTTTTCAAATGCCAATTGGATTTATAAATCAAACAGGATAAATTAGTACATTAGACTTTATATAGACTAAGCAACAGTGTTTAAATTTTAGTCATGACAATTAAATGCTTTATACTTTATTCGGAATAATGTATATGGAATCAACCAGATTAATAGTTAATGCAAGGAAGCTGAACATATAATAACATAAGCCATGCCCATATTCTTAGTAAATATTCCCCGTAGTTATTTCGGTAAAAATGAATGATCATAAGACCCATTTCCCGTAGTGAATTCATATCCATTAAAAGTATCGAAGGGTGAGCCATGTTTTTTCGTAGTGAAAGTATACTTAATTGATTGTAAATTTATTACTATAAAAGTGGTCCATATCCATCCTTCTTTTTTATTAATATACATTCCCTACGGGAAAAGTGGTTTACCTCTCGATGCTTTTTATGGATATTGATTCCCTACGGGAAATTTGGGATCACTAATATTGTTGTGGGCAAGTGTTTTTAAAACCTATACTCTGGTATGTTTTTTTGAAAAAATCTTACTTTTTTTTACAAAATCTTAGTAACTTAGATCAGCTCCCGGAACCTTCAGCTTATCTATCTTATCCTAAAAGTTTACAGGCCAATTATAAGATAGATAAGATGAAGGTTCGGGGATTATTGCCTGGTTACTAAGGTTGAATTAAAAAAATTAATATTTTTTAAAAACAACATCTGCGGGTTCGGCATTTGAAAAACTCATCCCCACAATATAATGTCCTGAGATTCTTAATTTATGTAGTAGAATATAGAAGCCACAGGCACTAAAAAAGAAAAAAGCGCCAGTTACCTGACACTTTATCTTTCGAGCGGGAGACGAGATTCAAACTCGCGACCCTTAGCTTGGAAGGCTAATGCTCTATCAACTGAGCTACTCCCGCATTCTAATTTCTAATTTCAAGTTCCAAATTTCATGTTGCGCTCCAACTTGAAACATTGAACTTGAAACTTTAAACTTCTTTGTGGGGAGAGCAGGATTCGAACCTACGAAGGCGTACGCCAGCAGAGTTACAGTCTGCCCCAGTTGGCCACTTTGGTATCTCCCCAATCAATAAATTCAGAACTCTAAATGTGTGAGCCGAATCACAGATTCGAACTGTGGACCCCGAGATTACAAATCACGTGCTCTGGCCAACTGAGCTAATCCGGCAAAAAAAGTCAAAAAAAGTGGGTAAGCTACCTGCATCGCACCGCTCAACCGTTCACCCTTGCTGCCTTCCGACCCTGGGGGAATTCAACGGGAGCTAGTCGTACAGGACTTACCCGACGACAAAAGTAGAAAAAAAAGGTTGTCCTGCAAATAAAATGTTGGGCTTCATGTAATTATTTTTGATCTGGTTAAACTAACCGATTAGTGTTCAATCAACTATTGAGTGAAAAAAAGATTAACTTTCTTTTTTTGCTCAATTAAATGAGCCAAAATAAGGATACAATCAATAAAATCAAATATATTTGTTAATTATTCATCAAAAAAACAACATGGAACAACAATCGACCTTTTGGAAAACCGCGATGGTTTATGGACTTTATCTAGGTATTTTAGTAACGCTTTATTCTGTCATCCTGTATGTTACCGCACAAACGCAAAATAAGGCTTTGGCGTATGTACCAGTAATAATATATGCTATATGTATTGTGCTGGCACAAATTTATTACCGTGACCGGGAATTGAATGGAAGTATCTCATACGGCCAGTCGGTAGGTTTTGGTGTGGCGGTGATGCTTTTCTGCGGAATTATTTTTGCACTTTACAACCTGATAATTTTCAAGATCGATCCGAGCCTGATAGAACAGATTAAAATTGCACAGGAGGAATTATACCTGAAAAATGGAATGAGTGAAGAAACTATTGAAAAAGCAATGGAGATGTCTGGAAAAATGATGACTCCTGGATGGATGGCAATCATGGGATTATTTAGTGCGGTAATGATGGGAACAGTTATATCTTTGGTGACTTCAATTTTCGTTAAAAGACAGTCCAATCAGGATGCTTTTGAAGATGCAATGGAAGATGTAAAAACTGAACAATAAAAACAATGAATATTTCCGTAGTAGTGCCACTTTTTAATGAAGTAGATTCACTCCCTGAGTTAACTGAATGGATTGACAAAGTCATGCAAATTAATAATTTTACTTATGAAGTTATTATGGTTGACGATGGCAGTACCGATGGTTCGTGGGAACGCATTGAGCAACTTAGTGGTCTGAATCCGAGCATCAAGGGGATTAAATTCAGACGTAATTACGGAAAATCAGCAGGCTTGTATTGCGGTTTCGCGCAAGCACAAGGAGATGTGGTAATTACGATGGATGCTGATCTGCAAGACAGTCCGGAGGAAATACCGGAACTTTACCGCATGATTACCGAAGATAAATATGACCTGGTGTCGGGTTGGAAGAAGAAACGCTACGATCCGATCCTATCGAAAAACATTCCAAGTAAATTTTACAATTGGACTGCCCGACGAATGACTGGAATTAAAATTCATGATTTTAACTGTGGATTAAAAGCTTATCGCAAGCAAGTAGTCAAAAGTATTGAAGTGTATGGCGACATGCACCGTTATATACCTGTGCTGGCCAAATGGGCTGGTTTTAAAAGGATTGGCGAAAAGGTGGTGCAACATCAGGAACGCAAATACGGGACCACTAAATTTGGAATTGAACGATTTATCCGAGGGCCCTTAGATTTACTTTCGGTGATTTTTATTTCAAAATTCAGCAAACGTCCCATGCATTTTTTCGGATTGTATGGCACACTCACTTTTATGATTGGTTTGGCCTCAGCTATATGGGTGGGGGTACAAAAGATTATTCACACCCTGAACAATGAAATGGCCCCACTCATCACTGATAGTCCCTATTTTTATTTATCGCTCACAGCCATGATTATCGGGTCACAATTGTTTCTTGGTGGTTTTCTTGCTGAATTGAGTACCAGAAATTCATCAGAAAGGAACTACTACATGATTGATAAAAAGACCTCTTTATAGTAAGGAGACTTTGATCATTTTACTTCAATTATGTATTTAGTAAAACCATCACAAACAAAAGTGGCGGTCAATCGTTTTAAGTAGTATTGCTTCCGCTGTATATTTTGATAATTGCAAGAAACGGCTGAAGTTTAATTGTATACTTTAAACTTTTGCGTTACTTAAATTATGAATTCAAAATCGCCTAAAACATATCGAGAGCTTAGAGCCGGGGAAGAAATTGTAAATAGCATTACCCATGGGATCGGTACTTTACTAAGTATTGTTGCATTGATTATATTGATAATGGTAGCTGGAAATCAAGCTGATACCTTGCATTTAATCAGTTTCACTATTTATGGCAGCACCCTTATACTCATGTATTTGTCATCCACCTTGTACCACAGTTTTTCAAATCCGCGCATTAAAGATCTTTTTGCGCGCTTCGATCATGTTTCAATATTTTTGCTCATTGCCGGAACTTATACTCCCATTTTACTGACCAATATCCAAGGTGTTTGGGGATGGTTCCTATTTTGGTTATTATGGGCAATTGCTTTGACGGGTGCAGTTATCCGTGCTATTTATCTGCACCGGTTTCGTAAAATAATGGTTGCCGTATACCTGATCATGGGTTGGTTTTTTATATTGGCAGGAAAACAAATCTATTTGAGTTTGCCATCCATTAGCGTGATTTTACTCATTTTGGGTGGAGTGGTTTATTCTTTAGGAGTGATTTTCTATATGTGGCGTAATCTTCCTTATGGTCACGGAATCTGGCATTTATTTGTTCTGGCAGCCAGTGTGTTGCATTTCTTTGCCATTTATTTCAGTGTAAGCCGTTAAAATTACTGGTTTATACCATTAATGGGTATTTGATGGGATGAATATCTCCTATTTTGAAGTTGAAAAATTCCATGGTACGATTTTTATTCATATCCATTTTGAAGCGTTTGCAATGTTTGCAATGTTTGCAAACCTGGTAGTTTTGTTTGATTTTGGGTTCAATGGGCTTGTTTGTTGTGAGAAGTGAGAAAATCAAATAAGGGCAAGACAGCAAACTTGCAAATGCTTCAAATGCTTCAAACGCTGCAAACGCTACAAAGAGCTCAGTAAAAGGGAGGGAAGCCGGACGGGGCAATTTTTCTTTGCTTTTGGATTTTACCCCCGTTGATGATAGCGCAAACCTGTTAGTGACAATATTTGATTGTAAACTCACTGCTCCATTTATTTCAGGTACGCATTTCTGTGAAGAACTAAATTACTGAGAGGGAACACTGGCTATTGTTCTGAAACTTTCTTCACAAAATCGTGGTTGTTTTTGATCACCACTACATTATGAGGAAGTTTTGGCTTATGAATTGCAATTTGCCGTCCGAAAATCAATATTTTATTCTTGTTGAAAATAATTGATAAATTGGCAAGGTATTTTTCCAGCTCTTCTTTTTCCATGGCATTAATAAAAGTAGTACATACAAAATCAAAATCTGTACTTCTCAATAGGTTGACCAAATCGTCAAAGGGCAACCTCTGACCAAGATATATACATCTGAAGCCATTTTCGGCAGCTAAGAAGTTGAAGTACAACAATCCCATTTCATGCATTTCATCTTCATGCAAAAATAACAGGATTATTTTATCCGATAATTGGTTGTCGAATTTAGCAGTTTCAAGAATCAATTGTTTTCGTATCAGGTTTGAAACAAAATGTTCATGCGTAATATAGATTGATCCTACCTGCCACAACACTCCAATTCTCTCCAAAAAAGGGAAGATTATATTTTCAATGGCCTTTGAAAAACCATTCTTCTCAATAATTTTATTTAAAAGTTGCTCAAGTCCCACAGTATCCATATTGACCGTATGAAATAAAAGGTGATCAATATTCTTTTCCGGATCAAGTAAAGTCTTATTTTGCCGGAGTACTTCAGTCTGAAGTTTTACATCATCGAACAAAGCAACATTTGAAATTTTGTATCCATTTTTAACCAACATGGCAACATTCAATAATCTTCGGACATCCTCATTCGAGTAAAACCTTATGTTCGTATCTGATCTTTCCGGATCAAGTAATTGATACCGTTTTTCCCAAATACGGATGGTATGGGCTTTAATTCCTGACAAATGCTCCAGATCTTTAATAGAATATTGACTCATGATGTGATTTAACTTAGCCTTTTTTGTCTGACTTAAATTTTAAAACAAGCAATCCCATGTTTTGTTTTAACTTTATATTCAAATATTAAACAAAATAAATGTAAAAAATTACAATTCAAAGATACTGCGGCGAAAAAATCAGCATATTTACTTGACTGATCTGCGATGGGGGAGTAATAGGCATTTGTTTGGTTTTATTGCTGCCGTCACTTATCTTAATTGTATAGGCTGTCCTATTACACTTCTCTTTATTTATTTTTTGGATGTCTTTTTCTTGTAAGTATCCCCCGTTTGATTATAATTATCATCAAAATATCAGGGTTTTCATATTCCGCAATGATGCGGTATCCACCGATTCGTATTTTATATAAAATTTCCTCTCTAGTCAGCTTTTTATAATCAACCCCGCTTGTTTGTAAACTAGTGGCATTTTTTAGACTCTCAACCACCTCATCCGATGCAATTACTATGTGTTTTGGAAGCTTGCTCAACGCCTTACTATAGGCCGATTTAAATTATACTTCCATGTGGCAATTTCTAACTTATATTCTTCATAACTAACATCTTCGCTTTGCATCGCCAATTTTGCCTCAATCGCATCTAATATATCTTCAACCTCCTCATTTGGTGAACTGATTACTCTTACAATTCGTTCAATATCCTCCTCATCCCAATTACTACGCCTCTTTTTAGCTGAAAAATTTGGAATTGGCATTCCTATTTTCAGGGCGATATATTTGTCCTTGTAACCCGATGCTTCGATCAGTAAAGGGATATTGCGTTTAAGCTCTTTATAACTTTCAATTATTCTCATTTTATTTTAGACTAATATTATATTTTTAAATACAAATTTGAGTCTAGTCCGACAACCCTATTTTCTCACCGCTCTGAGAATCGCATATTTTCGGAACGTGACAGGTTGTTCTTCAATATTGCCGTTAAAAATGATTTAAGTGCCAAATAGGGCATAAAAAGTAATGATTTGAGTGCAAATTTTGCAATAAATAAAGTTCTTTGACATAATTGTTTTATGTATTTCAGTATCCTGACAAAGTTCACCCATAAACAGCGGATATTGGCCCACATTTGGTGTTTGATTTCACCACGATACCTGCTTTTTGCATTTGGATAATGATAGCCTAATTGAAAAATGGTTGCTTCAACATTGTTGCGGAACTGTAAAGTTTCAATGGGCGTTTCTGCTATCTGTTTGCGGATCAGGTAACCATCAATATCTTTTTGGGTAAAGTACCGGTAAGCTTTTTTTGTTTTGATGCGCCATTTGTCGATGCCATTTTTGCATGTAATATTCATGCAATCAACAATTTTGTTGTCAATGGTATCAAAAATAGAAAGTTCTCCATTTTCCAGGAAGTTGAATTGATATCTGCCTTTGGCTCCTTGTATGGCATGGAGGTATAGATTAATCTCACTATCCTTGCAATACTGTTGATTGTCAGGACTATGGTATGCCCCATCAGCGTGAGTTGCTTCTATTTTATCGGTGAATACTTCCTGTGCTTTTTCGATGCCCTGCTGAAGAAAATCAACGTCAGAAGTACTTGCTTTTCTCACTTCGACGTAGCCGATCAGGTTTATCTCCTTGTCATGATCACAACTCTCGGTCACATTGATGCTGTAACCTTTCACCTTTTGGTCATCTTTACTGCGGTAGTGACAATCTGTATCGTGTGGCGACTGTACCGATTTGGCCGATATTTCTTCTTTTTCACGGGCAACAACTATTTTTTTTTCATCTACCTTATACTGCTCATTGAAAACCCTCTGGAGAGTTTGGTAATAAACACTTGTTGAGAAAGAAAACAGAGGTAATATTTTGTAAATCAATTCTCCAAGCTCCTGCAACCGGGTCCTGACTTCTTCGCTGGAGCAAATGTAAACAACTTTATCCCCCTCTAATTTGAGAAGTTCGTCTAATCTGTCCTGGGTCGCCTGATCAAGTTTGCCATCTTGTTTTACCTGATTATAAAATAGATTAAGTGTTTGATGAATTAATTCGTAACGGCTAAGCCAAGCTATATTGCTACCTAATAATTTGCTGTCCATGCGGATACGTTTTCCACTAACTTCAAATTCAGCACATTGGTCTTTGGTAATTTGTGCAAAAGCAGTCTCAAAGAGATTTTCCCCTGTTTCCTTTGCATATTCCAGGATGCGTTTTCGGAATAAATAATACGTTGATTCAGTAGGTAACGGGTCATCTGCATTGTGCAATCCTAAGGCACTGCGAACCAGCATATTAAACCGGCAGTCCTCAAAGATCTTATGGTCACTTAACCCTTGAGCCTCTTTAAGTACCATCATTGCAACCAGTATGCGAATTGGCGCATTTGGGGTGCCATTGTTTGCACAATATAGTGGACTTAATATATTTTCGTCAATCCTCATGGTTACCTGTTGCCGGAACTGATTGTGCCAGCCGTCCTTCTGTTCGTACATTTTAAGAGAATTGCCGGAAAACAAAGATTTTGGCGATGTGAAAATGTTAAGTAGACTTGAATCCAATGATTTTTTAAACATTTAATGCTCTTTTAATTATGAACGCAAGATACATAAAATAATCGAAATATACAATTAAATATCTGATTATTAATTAATTAAAAACAATGACACTTTTCGGAGTGGACTCAA
>Ga0123339_10000780_pt1 | contig 23279 bp, 18 predicted proteins | sample lystaG_FD_89956 | JGI IMG/M metagenome (GOLD analysis project Ga0123339, IMG submission 89956) | Glacier valley bacterial and archeal communities from Borup Fiord, Nunavut, Canada, to study Microbial Dark Matter (Phase II) -... | ecosystem: Environmental > Aquatic > Freshwater > Ice > Glacier ...
CCGCCGAACCACTGGCGCGCACCCTCGGCGCAATACCCCGCCCACAGGCAGCCCCCGCCGCGACGCTGGCACTGTCGGCCCGCGCCCTGCTGCAAGCAATGGCAACCCCGCAAAGGCTGGCAACCAGCAGCGTGCCTCCTCTGCTGCCTTGATCCCACCGCACTTGCGCCAGGCTGGAGCTACCCCCGTCGCTACCCCACGCCCAACCCTCGCCGCAGTGCCACCCCACCGCCGCTTTACCTGGAAGCGGCTGATTGCAGTGCTGGCAATCCTACTTCTCGTTACCACTGGAGCGGTCTACTGGTGGGTGCAAGCCCGCGTCAACCACGTCAGCGAGGTGATCGTGGTTAGCCCGCCCGAAAGACCGCACGTTGACCCGGTTGGTAATCTGATCCCCACGCCCATGCCAGGGGAACCAACCTTTACTCCCCCTCCGCCTCTACCTGACTGGACTAGCCACCCCTTCACCGTCTTGCTGATGGGGGTAGACACCCGCCAGAAGTCGCCTGAAATCTGCAAGGGGAACACCCCCACCCCAGACACGCCGAAGGTTTATCCTCGTAGCGACGTGCTGATCCTGGTCAGGGTTGACCCAGTCAACCACAAGGTCAATATGCTCAGTATCCCCCGCGACCTCTGGGTGAAAATACCAGGCCAGGATGGGGAACACAAAATCAATGCTGGCTACGAGTTCGGCGTGTCGCACAACCTACCGGGCGGTGGGCCAGGGTTGGAGACTGTCACTATCGAGCAGAACTTTGGGGTCAAGGTCAACTACTACGCGGTGATCAACTTCCAGGGCTTTCAGAAGCTGGTAGATGCCGTCGGCGGCGTAGATATAGACGTACCCTACCCGCAGGTGGACGATCAGTACCCCACCGAGTGCTATGGTGAGGAGCGGATCATGGTTCCCGCAGGCGTGCAGCACATGGACGGTGCTACCGCCCTCAAGTACGCTCGTTCGCGCCACCTGGACAGCGACCTGGGCCGCAACCAAAGGCAGCAACGCGTCTTGCTGGCGATCAAGGAGCGCGCCCTACGCTTCCAATCGGCTAGCGACGCAGACAAGATCATCGAGTCGCTACGTGGTACGATCAGCACCGACTTCACACTCAGCAAAGACCCCCTGGCCCTACTCAACCTTGCGCTCAACACCAAGAACGGTGACATCAAACAGCAGGGTATTTCGCTGGATAGCGGTATGATTACCCAGGGAGTAAGCGAGGATGGGCAGGACATCCTGGTGCCACAATGGGAGAAGATACGACCAATGATCACCAGCCTGTTCGATGTTGACCCAATCTGGGCAGAGGGGGCCACAGTCAGGGTGCTGAACGGTACTGAAACAGCAGGGCTAGCTACCCGCACCCAAAAGTTCTTGCAGCAACGCGGCTTCGACGCAGGCTCGGTCGGCAACGAGGAGCAACGCGCGGCCAAGACGCGGATCATCAACTACGGCAACAAGCCGAACACCAGCAGCCAGCTTGCCCGCGACCTCGGCCTCGACCCCAACCAGGACGTGACGGGCGGGCGTGGTGGGCCGGAGGGGGTAGACATCGTGGTGATCCTCGGCGCAGACATGGAGAACAAGCCCTGGAACGTCGTCACCCCCACCCCACCAACCCGCGATTAGCCAGGGCAGTGCTGAGGGCAGAGCCGTGCGCCTACACCTGCTTGAACAGCATCCCCACGCTAGCCCCAGTGTGGATGCGCTGGATCGTCTCACCCAGCAAGTTGGCGACGCTGAGGACGGTGATGTTAGGCAGTTGGTTAGCGGCGGTCAAGGGGATGGTGTCGGTGGTGACGATTTCCTTGATCTGGCTGTCGGCTAGTCGCTTCGCTGCCGGGCCGCTGAAGACCGGGTGGACGCAGCAGGCGTAGACCTCGGTTGCGCCAAACTCCAAGACCGCCCGCGCAGCCTGGGTGATGCTGCCAGCGGTATCTATTTCGTCGTCAACCAGGATCGCCGGTTGACCATCCACGCTGCCGATTATACTCATCACCTCGCTCTTATCCGCGTTGCCCACCCGCCGCTTCTCCACGATGGCTATACTAGCCCCCAGGCTGTCGGCGAAGCTGCGCGCCCGCTTGACGCTGCCCAGGTCGGGGGAGACTACTACTGGGTTGACCAGCCGCTTTTGCTTGAAGTATTCTGTGAGGATGAAGGTGGCGGTCAGTTCGTCCACCGGGATGTTGAAGAAGCCCTGGATTTGGCCTGCGTGCAGGTCGAGGGTCAGCACCCGATCTGCCCCAGCGACGGTGATCATGTCGGCGATCAGGCGGGCGGTGATCGGCACGCGGGGCTGATCCTTCTTATCAGTGCGCCCATAGCTGTAGTAGGGGATCACGGCGGTGATCCGCCCTGCACTAGCTCGCTTCATCGCATCGATGATGATCAGCAACTCCATGATGCTGCGGTTGACTGGCGTGCAGGTGGGTTGGATGATGAAGACATCGTTCTCGCGCACGCTCTCGTTAATCTTGACAAAGATGTTTTCGTTGCTAAACTCGAATACCTCCATCCGACCCAGCGGCACGCCAACGTAGCGGCAGATCGCCTTCGCCAATTCAGGGTTGGCATTGCCGGTGAAGATGCTCAACTCGTCGTACAAACCCATCTCGTCTCCCCTTTGCTCTCCTGGTCTGCTGTGGCTGCTTGCTTGTGGCAAGCGTAGTTTAACACATCTAGCAGCAGTCGTGAACGGGCGGAGCTAGGTAGTGGCTACTATTGCCTGCCACTCTGGAAGAAGGATGCTCATGATCCAGACATCGTGGTACTGCCCATCGCGGAACAGGGCCTCGCGCTCAGTGCCTTCCAGGGTGAAGCCAACCTTCTCATAACTGCGGATGGCGCGAGCGTTGAAGGCGTAGACATTGAGGTGGATGCGGTGGAGGTTCAGTTCGCCAAAGCCGTACTCTAGCAGCAGTTGCAGCGCGGCGGTGCCGTAGCCCCGCCCCAGGTAGTCGTGTTCGCCAACGACGATGCCCACTTCTGCCTGGCGGCTACGCCAGTCTGGTTTGTGGATCGCACAGTTGCCGATCGACAGGGGTTCTGGGCCGTCAATCGCTTCGATAGCGAAGGTGTAGTTGCCGCTCTCTGCTTCGTGCCTGATCCAGGCTTCCTCCTCGGCCACGCTGTAGGGGCGAGGGCTGACCAGGTTGCGAGTAATCTCAAAGTCGTTGAACCAGCGAGCGTAGACAGTAGCATCCTCAAGGCGCAACTCGCGCAGGCGCACCTTGCCGTTCGCAAAGGTGTACATCAGCAGTTCTCCGCGGCCTGCGGGTTTTGCGCTCCACTTACCAGTGCATCCCACTCTGGACGCAGGATACGCATCTGCACATCATCGTGGTACTGCCCTTCGCGGTAGAAGGACTGGCGGCGGCGGCCCTCGTGCTTGAAGCCGACCTTCTCATAGCTGCGGATCGCCCGCTCGTTGAAGGAGAGGACTTGCAGGTAGATGCGGTGGTAGTTGAGTTCGCCGAAGCCATATTCTAGCAGCAGGCGCATTGCCGCTGGGCCATAGCCCTTGCCCAGGCACGCACGGTCACCAATCATAATGCCCAGTTCGGCCTGGCGGCTGCGCTGATCGACGTGGTAGAAGCCGACATTGCCGATGTGCTTCGACTCTGGGCGGTCAATCGCCTCGACGGCAAAGATTGGCTCGCCGCCATGCGCCAGCCCGCTTACCCAGTTACGCTGGAACTCCAGGCTGGTCGGGCCGTAGGTGCTGAGGTTGCGCGAAATCTTGGTGTCGGCATACCAAAGCACGTAGTCTTCTGCATCTGCCATGTTGATTGCCCGCAGGCGCACGCGGTCGTTCGCAAAGCTAAACATTGCCCTCACCTACCTTCTCGTACAAAGCCTGCCACTCTGGGCGCAGGATGCCCATCAGGTAGCTATGGGTGAAGCGACCGTCGCGGTAAACGTCGTCGTCAAGAGTCGCTTCCAGCTTGAAGCCAACCTTCTCATAACTGCGGATGGCGCGGGCGTTGAAGCCGAGGACGAACAGTTGCACACGGTGCAAATTAAGTTCGCCAAAGGCATATTCGAGCAGCAGGCGGGTGGCCGCTGTGCCGTAGCCACGATCCCAGCAATCCTTCTCGCCAATAGTGATGCTGAACTCGGTGCTGGCGTTGCGCCAGTCGGGTTCGCGCAGGCTGCAAGTACCAATGTGGCGGGGCTGGTCACCCTGATCGAGTGCCTCTATGCAGAAGAAGTAGCCTTCGTTGACTACGCGCTCCAACCGTCGGGCTGCGCCTTCTGTGCTGTAGCGGCGGATGCTAAGCTGGGTGTAACCAACCTCTGGGTCGTTCCACCAGCGGGTGAATCGTTCCAGGTCGTTGGAGTCGTAAGCCCGCAGGCGCACGCGCTGATCCTTGAATATGTACATCTTTATTCCTTCCCCCTCCCTGCATAGGGAAGGTAGGGCGAGGTTAACTGCTCTATTTCGTCGCGCACTTCTGGTGAGGGTGGCGGCGCGATCTGCTCAAGCGCGCTGATTGCAGCGTGAGCAGCAACGGCTTCGGCCTGCTGCTTGTTGCGGGCCGTTCCCGCGCCCAGCACGCCGAGGTCGGCCACGCTAACCTCTACGCTGAACTCCAAGGCGTGGCCGGGGCCAGTAGTGGCAACCAGGTGGTAGACAGGCTGCACGTGGTAGCGGTTCTGGGCCACCTGCATCAGCAGCCCTTTTGGGTCGCCGCGCAAGGCTGCTTCAGGGTCAGCAGCCTCTACCAGCGGGAGCAGGATCGCCTCGACTGCTGTCAACCCCCCATCTGCATCCAACAGCACTGCGCCAAGCAGAGCTTCAAATACGCTAGCGAGGATACGCGGGCTGCTGCGCCCTGCACTCTGCTCAACACCCCTGCTCATCTGCAAGAGGTCGCCGAGGCCGAACTGCGCCGCCCAGCCTGCCAGTGTCTCACGCCGCACCAGGGCAGAGCGCATGATCGTCAAGTTGCCCTCTCCCTGGCTAGGGTAACGCTGATAGAGCCAACGGGCAGTGATCAGGCCCAGGGCAGCGTCGCCGAGGAACTCCAGCCGCTCGTTACTCGCCTGCTGGCGGTCGCTGGCCGAGCGGTGGACGAGGGCTTGTGCCAGCAAGGCGGGGGCAGCGAAGCGGTAGCCGAGGGTGGCTTGCAGGGCATCCAGGTCAGCCATTGCTACTTGCTACCTCTTGCAGCACCTGATCCAGGCTGGTACCAGCCATCTGTGCGGCAGTCGCCAGCCGCTCCCAGTTCACCGCGAAGTAGTAGGTGTAGGGACGCACTTGCGCGACTGGCAGGCCGTGCGCTTCCAGTTGCGGGTCGGCAGAGACAGCGGGGGCGGTGGTGTCCTCCTCACTACGCACGCTGGCAAGGTCGGTGCGAACAAGATAGCGTACCAGCAGATCGGCCATCGTATTGTGCAGCGAATTGGTATCCTTCAGGGCAAGTTCAGCACCCTGGCCCCGTAGGCTGGCAGCCTGAGCCAGCGCGTCAGAGAAGATCGGCAGGTTTGCGGGCAAGGCGGCCTGCTCCTGCCCCACGGGGTTCGGTGCGTTCTCGCCCAGTATGTCGCCCGCATCTACGTTGATCTGGCGGGTAGTCAGTTCGTTGTACTTCTCCTCAATTGCCAGCAGGCGGTGGTTGACGATGTAATCCAGCAGCTTCTCGACAGCATGGGCCATAGCGGTATCCCTCCTCGGTTGGTGCTGGCATTATAAACCATCGCTGATGAGGCGGCAATACGCCATTGGCTGGAGGAACGGCGAGTCGGCGGGGCAGACAGGGTGCCTGTAGGCGCGACCCGCAGCAGTTTGGTATAATAGGAGCATGGTGAACATGGCGACAGCAGCAACGAGCGAAGAACCAGCCAGCGAGGTGCTGACCAGCCTACGAGCGCAGGGTGTGCAGTCGCGCTTCACCAGCGTCGGTGGGCTACGGACGCACTACCTGGCGGCGGGGCTGGACAAGACCACCACCCCGCTGATCCTGGTACATGGCATGGGCATGAGCGCAGAATACTGGGTGAACAATATCGCACCGCTAGCCCAGCAACACCCCGTCTACGCCCCTACCTTCTGGGGCCACGGCTGGTCGGCAGGGCAACCCCTGCTGCGCCACACCCTCAGCAACTTCGTCGCCTTCCTCTACCGCTTCCTGCGCGAAATGGGCGTTGCCCGCGCCAACCTGATCGGCCACTCGATGGGCGGCCACATTGCGGCTCGCTTCGCGGTAGAGTACCCCGGCGTGGTTGACCGCCTGCTGCTGGCCGACGCTGCTGGGCTACACCGCCGTGAGCCATTCGCCGTGGCGGCGGCCAGCAGCTTTCTTGATGCTGATATGTTCAACCCCACCTATCGTCAACTGGCGATGCGCCTCGGCCAGCAGTCGTGGCTGGTGCAGCGACAGGGCGATACCATCCGCATGGTCTTTCGCAGTACCCTCGATCAGGCACAACTAGGCCGTATTACCGCCCCAACCCTGCTCGTTTGGGGCAGGCATGACCGCCTCGTGCCGCTGCGCTACAGCGAAGACTGGTTGCGGGGGATCGCAGGCTCGCGCCTGGTCGTCCTTGATAGCAGCCATACGGTAATGTACCACAAGCCAGCCGAGTTCAACTGCCTCGTCCTCGACTTCTGCAAGGAGGGTTTAGCCTGATGTTGCGCGCCATTCGCCAGCCGACCAGCTCACCCGCTAGTGAAGTTCTCGACAAGCTAGAGGCGCAAGGCGTACACTCTGGCTTTGTAGAAGTCAACGGTCTGCCCACCCACTACCTGGCTGCCGGGCTAGATCGGCCCGCCACCCCGATCCTGCTCGTGCATGGCATGATGGCGAGTTGCGAATACTGGGTCAACAACATCGCAGCCCTGGCCGAACACCACCCGGTCTACGCCCTCTCGTTCTGGGGGCATGGCTGGTCGGCGGGGCAGTTCGACCACAAGCACACCCTCGCCAACTTCGTTACCTACCTGCGCCGCTTTATGCAAGAGGTTGGTTTGCAGAAGGTAAACCTGGTCGGCCACTCGATGGGCGGTCACATAGCCGCCCGCTTCGCTATCGAACACCCGCTGCGGGTAAATCGGCTGCTGCTGGTCAGCGCGGCAGGCCTCAAGCGCAACGTGCCGACCGACTGGGCTAACCTGCGCGAGAGCTTCAACCCAGCCCTGTTCAGCGTCACCTACCGCATGATGATGCTGCGCCTCAATATGCAGGCGATGGCCGCCCAGACCCAGGGCCACACCCTGCGGATGATCTTCCGCGACACATTGGATGAGGAACTGGGCCAAATCGTTGCCCCCACCCTGCTGATCTGGGGCCGCTACGACTCGCTGGTGCCGTTGGGCTATAGCGAACGCTGGCTGCGCGGCATCCAGGACGCACGGCTAGCCGTGGTTGACAGCGGCCACACCTTGCAGTACCATGCGCCAGACGAGTTTAACGAACTGGTGTTGGACTTTTGCAAAGAGTATCCGCGCCCTCGCTCGCTCGCCCAGTTGATGAACACGGCCTAGAGCAGTAGCCCTTTGCCGAAAGCAGGTAGTAGAGTCTAGAAGGAGATAGTTTTGAGCAGCACGCCCCGCCCGGATCGCACGGTCGTCATCCTGGACTACGGTTCGCAGTACAGCCAGTTGATCGCCCGTCGCGTGCGTGAGCAGCGCATCTACTGCGAACTGCTGCCCTACGATGCACCTGCGGAGCAAGTCGCTGCCCTACACCCCTCTGCCTTCATCCTTAGCGGCAGCCCCTACAGTGCCTACGACGAGGGCGCGCCAACCCTGCCTGCCTACCTGCGCGAGACGGCATTGCCAGTGCTGGCTATCTGCTATGGGATGCAGTTGCTGACCCTGGCCCATGGTGGTGAAGTGGTCGCCAGCAAGAAGAAGGAGTACGGCCCGGCTACCGTCACCATCGCGCAAGCCGATGCGCCGATCTTCGCAGGGCTGCCCGCCAGCTTCCCGGTCTGGATGAGCCACGGGGATGCCGTGCAAACCGCCCCCCCTGGCTGGCACACGCTGGCGAACAGCGGCAGCCACCCCGCCGCGATCAGTAGCCCAGATGGGCGCGAGGTCTGCCTCCAGTTTCACCCCGAAGTAGTCCACACCCCCCTGGGCCGCGACATCCTCCGCAACTTCCTCTACAATGTGGCTGGCTTGAACGCGAACTGGACGGCGGGCGCGTTCATCGAGCAGGCGGTGGCGGCGATCCGCGAACAGGTGGGGGCAGGGCAGGTACTCTGCGGCTTGAGCGGCGGCGTGGACTCCGGGGTGGCTGCTGCCCTGCTGCACAAGGCGATTGGCGCGCAGCTAACCTGCGTCTTCGTGGACAATGGCTTGCTGCGAGCAGGCGAACGCGAGCAGGTGGAGGAGACCTTCAGCCGCGCCCTCGGCCTCAAGCTGGTCGTGGTAGACGCAGCCGACCGCTTCCTCGCCAGACTGGCGGGGGTGACCGATCCGGAGGAGAAGCGCAAGCGGATCGGCACTGAGTTCGTGCGCGTCTTTGAGGACGCAGTGGCGGGCGCGGGCGACTTCGCTTTTCTGGCCCAGGGGACGCTCTACCCCGACGTGATCGAGTCAGCCCACCCAGAGCGCAAGGCGGCGGCCCGGATCAAGACCCACCACAACGTGGGCGGCCTGCCAGCCGACATGAAGTTCAAGCTGGTCGAGCCGCTGCGCTACCTGTTCAAGGACGAGGTGCGCGAGGTGGGCGCAGCCCTCGGCCTGCCCAGCGATCTAGTCTGGCGGCAGCCGTTCCCCGGCCCCGGCCTAGCGGTGCGCGTGATCGGCGAGGTGAACAAGCCGTCGTTGGACACCCTGCGCCTGGCTGACAGCATCGTGCGCGACGAGGTGAAGCAGGCGGGGCTGGAGCGCGAGATTTGGCAGTACTTCGCCGTCCTTACCCCCTTGCAGAGCGTGGGCGTGATGGGCGACGGGCGCACCTACGCCAACCTGGTGGCGATCCGAGCAATCACTTCGCAGGACGGCATGACCGCAGACTGGGCGCGCCTACCCTATGACCTGCTGGCCTGCATCAGCAACCGCATCGTCAACGAGGTGGCGGGCGTAAACCGCGTGGTCTACGACATCACCAGCAAGCCGCCCGCAACGATTGAATGGGAGTAGGCGGTGTGGATTGACAACAAATGGCGCAGAGATGATAGCTACAACTTCCACTTTCTACTTTTAACCACGACCGAGGGATAGCCTGTGAAAGACGTACTGGTGATCGGCAGCGGCGGGCGCGAACACGCTCTGGCCTGGAAGTTCCTGCTCAGTCCGCAGGTAGATCGCGTCTATGTTGCCCCCGGCAATGCGGGCGTAGACCTGATCGGCTACAAGGCTCCGCACAACCCGATCACGGAGACCGAGATCAACCTGCTGCTCAACTGGATGCTGAACCTGAAACGCGAGTTCGGCCTGACCTGGGTCGGCCCCGAACTGCCACTCAGTGTGGGCATCGTGGATAGCTGCCACTGGTTCAACTTCCCAGTAGTTGGCCCCACCCAGGCGGCAGCACGGATCGAGACTAGCAAGGTCTGGGCGAAGGAGTTCATGCGGCGGCACAACATCCCCACCGCCCCCGCCATTGCCTTCGAGACGGTCACCGACCTACGCGCCCACCTGCTAGCCGAGCAGACCAGCTTCCCCCTGGTGGTCAAGGAGGATGGGCTGGCGGCGGGCAAGGGCGTGACCATCCTGCAAAACCGCACCGAGGCGGTCACCTGGCTGGCCCGGCTGACGAACGTGACGGTGGAGGCGATGTTGGCCGCCGACTTCCAGCCCACTGCTGTCTCCACCAGCAGCGTCGGCAACGAGCAGCAGCCCAGCAGCCCACCGCCAACCAGCAGGGATGATATGGATGAAGATGCTTTGGCCTTTGCCATTGCCAGCGGCATGAGCGCGGCCCAGGTGGAAGCAGTCTTGCGTGGCGAGACCCTGACCGCCAGCCAGTTGAGCAGGACAGCCCCGCCCAACCGCCCCTTGCCACCACCTGCACAAGAGCAGGCGCAACCCGACACCGAGGAGGAGCCAGAGTTTGTCCTGCGCCACCGCCTTTCGCAGCAGGATTTGCTCAGCCGCGAGGGGCGGCGTATCCTGGTCGAGCAGTTCTTGCAGGGCCGCGAGGTGACGGTGATGGTCTTTACCGACGGTAAGACTATCGTCCCTATGCCGGTTGTCTGCGACTACAAGCGGCTGCTAGACGGTGACCGGGGGCCGATGACGGGCAGCATGGGGGCGTACAGCCCGCCTGGTTTCCTGCCACCTGGTTTCCGCGACCACGTGTTGGCGACGATCATCGAGCCAGCAGTGCGCGGGCTGGCCGCCGAGGGTATGCCCTTCAAGGGGGTACTCTACGCTGGGCTGATCCTTACCGCTGAGGGGCCGCAAGTACTTGAGTTCAACGCCCGCTTTGGCGACCCGGAGGCGCAGGTCGTCCTCCCCCTCTTGGAGAGCGACCTCTACGAGATCGGCAGCGCGATTGTCGAGGAGCGGCTAGACCAGATCGAGGTTAAGTGGGCGGACAAAGCCTCCTGCTGCGTGGTCGTTGCCAGTGCTGGCTATCCAGAGCAGCCAGAAAGCGGCCAACTGATCCGCGGCATGGATCAGATCACCCCAGAGGTGCTGGTCTTCCACGCTGGCACACGGGGCAGCAAGGTGATGAGCGACGTAGCGCGGGCGGCGGGCGGCGGGGAGATGGTAGAGCGGCGGCCTGTCAAGCAGACCAGTTGGCGCGACTTCCTGGGTCGCATCGAGTTGCGCGCCCCCGGCTTTGGCAACCGCGAGCAGAAGCAGGAGTTGCAGGAGATCGCCAGTGGTGGCGAACTTGAACTACGTACCAACGGCGGGCGCGTCCTCAGCCTGGTCGCTACTGCCCCCACCCTGGCCGAGGCGCGGGCAAAGGTCTATCACGATCTTAGCTACATCAACTTCCCTGGGATGCAGTATCGCACCGACATTGCCCTGCGCGAAGAATACCCCAGTGAGGCCGCCATGCAGCAGACCACCAGCCCAGCCAAATCCACCGCCGCACAGCCCAGCCCTGACCAACCCACTGGCAGCGAGCCAACCACCGAGGAGATCAGCGACCTGCTGGGTGACGACCCAACCGCCAACATGAGCCAGCCAGACGAAGCAACCGCTGCCCTCGGTCAGCCCAACGAGAGTCCGTCCGTCACCCTGGCGCGGGCGGGGGCCGCCGACCTCACCGGCGAAGCGAACACCAGCGCGTGGCAGGAAGCAGTTGGCTGGCAGGCCGCAGGTGGCACGCCAGCAGTGGAGAGCAAGCAAGAGAGCGATCAAGAGCGGTAAGCAGCAAGCAGCACTGGGCGGCGAACCACCCTCTAGCGGCCTGACAGGTGCTTGTAGAGCAAGATACCGCTGATCGTCTTGGCATCCTCGATCTCGCCCGACTCGATCAGCAGCAGAGCTTCGTCCAGCGTAACGGGGACAGCTTCGATGATCTCGTCTTCCTCCGGCTGGCTGCTGCTAGCTTGCAGATCGCTTGCCAGATAGAGGTCTATGTACTCGGTGGAGTAGCCGGGGGCAAGGTAGAAGCCGCCCAGCCGATCAATGCGGTTGGGGTGGTAGCCAGTCTCCTCCTCGACCTCGCGGATGGCGCAGGCTTCAGCGGACTCGTCCGGCTCACGGGTGCCAGCCGGTATCTCCAAGATGCTGCGCCCAGTCGCAGTGCGCCACTGGCGGATCAGCAGCAGCTTGCCCAGGCTGTCGGTGACGACCATAGCCACCGCCCCTGGGTGCTGCACAATCTCGCGCACGGTCTGGTGGCCGCTCCGCAGGCGCACGTCGCGCACTTCGATGGTCAGCAGCTTGCCCTTGAAGGCGATCTGGCTGCCCGTTATTTCTTCGGCAGCAGGGGAGTGGTCATTGGTTGGCATTGTCAATCTCCAGCCACGCCTTCAGGTCGGGCGTAAGCTCCGCGTAATGCTTGTAGGTGCTGTAGGGGATGATGTTGATCAGCGGACGACCAACACCCCAGGGGTCGGTAGCCGCCAGTTCCGCATCGCTCAACTGCTCGATTGCGGCCCGCAAGTCGTGGTAGACGCGCTCCGCGTCGGCCTGGATGTCTGCCAGCGGGCGGTTGCGGTTGCGCTGGTAGTATATGGCGTTGCGCTTGTGCGTGTCGCCCATCTCTGGGTTGTGGTCGTCGGGGCTGGGCGGCAGTGTCTCACCGTGCAGCTTCCGCAACTCCCTTGCCAGCCAGCGTTCCGACTCGACGACGTGGGCGATCACATCTTTGACCGACCAGGCACCTCCCCCAGCGGGGCCAGGGGTCTCCTTTCGGGCTGGCGGCACGGTCAGCAGGAGCGTCTCCCACTGCGTCCGCCCTTCGCGTATCTTCGCTAGTAGATCGGCTTTGTTGAGGGGTGAGTCCATAGCAAACCCCTTTATTCCAGACCTGCGCCCTGCACCAGACTGAGCAGCAACTTTGCGGCCAGGGTCAGGTCGGCGATCTTGATGTACTCGTGGGTGGTGTGGATGTCGTAGGGGCCAGCACTGAGGTTGACCGCGTGCAAGCCGTGACCGCGAAAAACGTTCACATCGCTGCCGCCACCGCTGCGTTCGAGGATTGGTTTGATGCCAATTGATTGCATGGCCCTGATCACGCGGCTCAACATCGGGTCGCTCTCGTCCAGCTTGTAGCCGTAGAACTCGCGCTGCACGGTGATGTCCGCGTGGATGCCCCGCGTGTCTACCGCATGGCGGATCGCTTGGCGCATCTGCTCGGTCTGCGCTTCCAGCTTGCTCTCTACCAGGCTGCGCGCCTCACCGATCATCTCTACCTTGTCGGGGATGATGTTGCTGGCCCGCCCACCGCTGATCACTCCGATGTTGGCGGTCGTCTCCTCGTCAATGCGACCGAGCGGCATATGAATGATCGCCTCGGCAGCCGCGATGATCGCGCTTACCCCCTCCTCTGGCGCAACTCCAGCGTGGGCCGCAACCCCGTGGATGGTAGTATTGACAGAGTTGAAGAAGGGGGCGGCACTGACGACCGAACCGATTGGCCCATGCGAGTCCATGGCGATCACGTTCTTCGCCGTCACCTTGCTGTAGTCGAGGGCCAATGCGCCGCCGAGGTGGGTCTCCTCCTGCACGGTGAAGACGATCTCCAATGGCAGATGGTTGCCTTCCTCATGCGCGACCGTAACCGCTTCGAGGATGGTGGCGATCCCGGCCCGGTCGTCGGCACCAAGGATGGTGGTACCGTCGGAGCGGATCACGCCGTCGGCGATCTGGGGCTTGATACCGAGGCAGGGTTGCACGCCGTCCATGTGCGAGTTGAGCATGATCACCTCACCGCCAGCGTTCACCCCCATGCCCACCATGCGCGCCACCACGTTGCCGATGCCGTCCAGTTCAGCAGCAAAGCCGAGAGCTTGCAGGCGGCTGAGGCAGTATTGGGCAACCGCGGCCTCCTCGCCCGAAGGGCTGTCTAGACTGACCAGCGCAACAAACGTCTCCACCAGACGTTCCTGATTAATTGGCAAAGATGTATCCTCCTCAAGTAGCTGAGTGTTTAGATTCTATGAGGCGCATTATAGCACAAACGGCTCCCTGCGGTGGAAGAAAGAGGGCAAGCAAAAAGGGTGAGCTAGTGGCCCACCCTAATCACAAGCTAGCTGTGTTACCTGGAGGCGACGGGCGGATTCGGACCGCCGGTCGGGATTTTGCAGACCCCTGCCTTACCACTTGGCTACGTCGCCGTTACTACTGAACGCTGGGAGATGATGGGCAGAGTCGAACCGCCTTAGACTCTCTTGCAGAGAGTTACCTGGCCGTTTGGCTACATCACCACGCGTTGTGTATAATAACACAAACAGCTAAGAGTGTCAAGCTCATCAGAGAGGACAGAGGATTGAGTGCAATCAAGAACAAGCAGGCGCAAGTGGATAGCAACGGCCACCTGCCGCCCGACCAGCCTGCTGCTGACCACTGGCAGCCGTCGCCGCCTGTGACTGGAGCGGCACTTCTGCGCGTACTGTTGCGGGCGATGCGGCCCAAGCAGTGGTTGAAGAACGGCCTGCTGTTCGTCGCCCCCGCCGCTGCCCTCAAGCTGACCGATGGTGGCCTGCTGCTCAAGGTTGTCACTGCCTTCATCATCTTCTGCCTGGTCAGTAGCGCAATCTACCTGATCAACGACCTGGTGGATATTGAGAGCGACCGCAGGCACCCAACCAAGCGCAACCGCCCCCTCGCCAGCGGCAAGCTGCGCCCGCTGGTCGCGCAGGTATTGGCGGCAGTGCTGCTGCTGCTGCTAGTACCAGCCGCCTTCCTCCTCAGCCTCTACTTCGGAGCGATCATCCTCGCCTACATCACCAACGCGATCCTCTACGACTTCTTCTTCAAGAAGATCGTGCTGATCGACCTGTTCTCCCTCTCAGCGGGCTTCGTGCTGCGGGTGATTGGCGGCGCACTGGTGATTGCCGTCCCGATCTCGCCGTGGCTCTACCTCTGCACCCTGTTCGCCGCCCTGTTCATCGGCATCAACAAGCGGCGGCACGAACTGGTGTTGCTCGAAGGCGGCGCAGGCAAGCACCGCAAGATTCTAGACGAATACTCGCCGCAACTGCTCGACCAGATGAGTTCGATGGTCACGTCAGCCCTGATCATCTCCTACTCGCTCTACACCTGGCAGGGCGACAAGGTATCGAAGGCCAACAACCTGATGATGGCAACCATCCCCTTCGCCCTGTTCGTCATCTTCCGCTACCTCTACCTGATCTATCAGCGCGACGAGGGTGGTGCGCCCGAAGACCTGCTCACCCGTGACCGCTGGCTGATCGCGGGTGGCATCGCCTGGCTGGTGGTGGCTGGCATCATCCTCTACTTCTTCCGAGACACAGTGATCGTCCTGCGCTAACTGCCTTCGCGGGGGAGGTAAGCCAAACTGGCGCAGAGGGAGGTGGCCTGCTTCAATCCTGTTCAGGATCGTACCGCCAACCCTCTTTGATCCAGCCGTCTGGCCCCAGGAGCGGCACCTTGTGGTAGCGACTGACCTGGGCAGAGTGGCGCACGTCGTCGCCGTAACCCTGAGCAGCAAGCTCCTGACCGCTCTCGCACTGCCACAAATGGTCTACAACCTGCGCCCGGCTAGCGTCGAAGGCGGCAGCGCACACCTGAGCATCCGCCGACTGCCCCGTAGCAAGGTGGCCGAGGATCGCACCTGCCCCCAAGAAGTCCTCAAGTGCAAAGCGCAATTCGCCATCGGCGGTCGGCTGGCGGTAACGTTCGCCAGCGGCCACCACGGTGATCGCGGATTTAGCCCAAAATCGGTTTAGATAAGCACTAACTGCCTGTGCGTTTAGCAGGCAACCGATGATCACCACTTGCGCCCCAATGGCTAGCCGACAGAGGGTAGCCCCGTTTGGCGAGGACAGCACCACCTTTGTGCCAGCGGCCATGCCGACATAGGTGAGGGGCGACAGGCTATAGCGGCCACGCTCTGGCAAGGCACGGCGGCTGACGGCTAGCACGGCACAGTGCTGCTGGGCGATAGCGGCTGCGTCATCTTCTGGCGTGCAGGGATAGATTGCGCCGCCATGCTCGATAGCGGTGGCGACGGCGGAGGAGAAGCTGAGGGTATCCACAATCACGATCACATCACCACGGGCCGCCGCCTGCTGCACGCCGTGCCGCCCCCAGGCCAGGTTGACGTAGGAGAGACCCTCCGCAACGCTACGACCCAGCAATAGTCAAATCCTCCAGGCGGATGTAGGCGGGGCCACTGTAGCTGCCGTTGAAGGTGGTCTCGCGGCTGTAGGTTGCGCTAGCGAAGTTGGCGAAGATGTTGCCGCTGACGGCACCGCCTCGAATGGGCCGCTTGCTACCGTCGGGCCGCCATTCGTAGCCGAGTCGAATCTCGGCCACGAAGTCGCCGCTGATAGGGTCGGGCGCGAAGGCAGAGAAGGAGATCACCTGGTAGGCAAGGCCGCTGCTGGGTCGAAGCAGATCGCTGGCAGCGGTGTCGCCTGCTGGCAATACGGTGTTACCACGAGGGCCGCTGGCAGCCAGGTTCAGGTAGCTGGCATAACGCTGCCCCGCGCTGAACTGGCGCAACACGTCGCCCTCGATCAGCACAAGCCGCTGGGAGGGGATGCCGAGGTCGTCGAACGGCTGGCTGAGTAGACCATAGGGCAGGGTCGCGTCGCTCACCAGGGTGAGTGGCGTGCCATGCTGCTGGCCGACTATGATCCGCTCGCCAACCGACAGGGGGCTGAGGCTACGGTACTTCGCCGCTGCGCTGCTGCGGTAGAGGAAGGGGTCGAACAGGTCTTCCAGTGCTACTTCGCTGAAGATCACCGGCCAGCGGCCTGTCTGCGGCAGACCAGCCCGCAGGCTGTCGGCGGAGTACTGGGCCTGCGCCCGCACCAGTTCGGCTACGGGTAGGTCGGCCAGACGGCGGCGGCTGGTCAGTAGTTGGCTCTCCGCGTCCTCGCCCTGCGGCCCCGTGAGCAGGGTCAAGTCGAGGGTCACGGTAGTGGCTGCATAGCTACCTTGCGCGCCAGTGCTGGTCAGCAGGCTGTGTTCGTTGTAGTTGAGGAAGATTTCGATGGCACTGAGGCGCGTCCCCTCACTGGCGGCCACCGCTGCGGCTACCTCGTTGACAATCTGGCCAGCGAGACCAGCAGGATTGGCGGCGATTTGCTCGTCTACCAATTCTAGTTGGGGGTAAGTAGTGGCGGCAGGCAAGCGGTATGGCGCATTGCCAGCCAGCCCAGCCCCAAAGATAGCCTGCTCAGCCGCCTCGCGCAAGGCAGCAAGGTCGCCCGTATTGACTACAAACGCACTTTCGCCGCGTCGCCCGTCGTGATCCACAAAGAGGTCAATATTGAGGCGGTCAGTCAGGTTGTGGCGCATGGCCTCTGGCTCGGTGCCGACGGTAAATAGCTGGGTGCTGCGGCTGCGGGTGCGGCGGATCGCCCACTCGTCGGCCCCACCCTGCTGCCGCAAGGTGGCGGCAGCCTGCTCTAGAATGTCGTCCAATCCTTCGCTCCTTAAACTCAAGCGCGCCCGGAAGCGCATGGTGGGGCCACCGCTGGCAACCGGCACCCACTCTTTGTGACCCTTGCCGCAACTACCGCCCTCGGCCAGGGATACGTCGTCACCGACCATGCTGATGCTCGCTAGCACGTCTGGCACGTAGCCGGTCATGCCAATCGGTGAGTAGTAGGTGTTGGTCAGCTTGCCATCCCTGATCTCACGGCCAAAGCTGGGGATGATCTGGATGCCCCAGTTCTTGGGGTCTTCCATGCCGCTCTCCATCTGCGGCAAGTACACCCCACGCTCGACCGCGCCAATGATCGCCTGCGCTGGCTGGTCGCCAGCAGCAAAGTAGGTGTTGGACATTCGGGCATAAGCCTTCCGCATGAAGCTCTCACGCCGCCCGTTCGCCGAGCGTGCGAGGCCGAGGCGCATGGCCGAGTATGCGTCGGTGATCCCACGCTCGAAGATGCCGTTGCGTATCACGTAAGTTGGTTCGGCCAGCAGACCCTCGTCGTCGAAGAAGTAGCTGCCGTTGCCAGTTGGATAGGTGGGGTCGTCCAGCAGGTTGACGTTCGCTGCCGCCAGTTGCTTACCGATGTAGTGAGCAGAGCGGGCGCGTTCCTTCATGAACATATCTGTCTCTACCCCATGCCCGAAGCTCTCATGGGCCAGTACGCCAGTCACCTCTGGGCCGCCGATAATGTCGTACTCGCCAGGGGGGATTGGCTGGGCGGCTAGCAGGGCAAAAGCCTCCTCGCGCAAGGCGGCCAAATCCCAGTCGCTATCCTCGACCAGTTCGTAGCCAACCGTTTTGGCGGTGATGTAGTAGGCACTGCGTACCTGCTCACCATCGGTAGCATAGATGTTGACGTAGTAGCGGCTGCGCGGCACCAGCTGGGTTAGCAGGCGGCCAGGGGCGGCAAAGATGCGCTGGCTAATCTCCTCGGAGTAGACGATCTGCACATTGGCGATACGCGCTTCACCACGCACCCGCTCTCGTTCGCTGCCGCTAACCAGGCGGTGGATCGCCTGCATCTGAGCCAGCGAGTCGCGCAGGTCTACGCTACCCACGGGCAGGCGGGCAGGCATTACGAAGTCACACACCAGCGGCGGGAGTGCAGTAAAGGGAGCGGCCCCAGGGTGGGGCTGCTGGTGCAGGTGGAGGGTCGCCAGCCACTCGCGCCCCTCGCGCAGCACTGCGTCAGCGGTGAGGCTGGTGGTTGAATACTCCTCGAAGTAGAGGCCGTTAAAGGCCCGCAGCACCAGCCCGGTTGATGAGTCGCGCGCTGTTACGCTTTGCTCGCGGTCATTGACCGTCACGTTGCTACCCTGGGTGGCAGTGACCAGGGCTGTAATGTAGGGCTGCTGCCCGTCACGGCTGGCCGCCTGGCTCAGACTCTTCAGCAGGTCGGGCAACCAACCCTTGACTGTGGCAATGTCCACTAACTTGTTCCTCGCATATCCGATGATCTGGGACTGGATCGCATCCACCAGCCGGGTTGGGGCCATTCGCAGCAAGCGCAGCAGCGGGCTGTAGCGCACGGGGGCAACGTAGCGGGGATGAGGTGTACGGCGGGTGGCAGCATAGTATACCACGTCTGCCACTTCTTCGGGGGCAGCAGCCGTCCGCTCCATCCGCTCGGTGAGACGCTCATCCTCCATCCGGTCATAGACGCCAAAGTAGGAGGCATAGCGCGACTGATCATCAAAGCAGGACTCCATCGTGCGCTGAGCAGTGCTGAAGTTGGTTCGCACTGGCCCTGGTTGGATCAGCACGACGTGGATGCCAAAGGGCTTGAGTTCCACCCGCATACTGTCGCTCACCCCCTCCAGGGCGAACTTGCTGGCGGCGTAAGCACCGGAGAACGGGGGGGCGATCTTGCCCGCTATCGAACTGATGTTGATGATCTTGCCCTTGCCCTGCTGGTGCATAGCGTCTAGCACGGCCTTCGCGCAGGCAATTGCACCAAACACATTGGTCTCAAAAAGCTGGCGGAACTCGTCCAACGAAGTCTGCTCGACTGCGCCGAAGATGCCATAGCCAGCATTGTTGATCAGCACGTCGATCCGCCCCACTCTGCTACGCACCTCGTCTACTGCCGCACTGATCGAAGGCTCGCTGGTCACGTCCAGTGGCAGGGCGGTGATGTCGCTGCCTGCATAGTCGATCTTGCGGGGGTCACGAGCGGTGGCGAACACCTGCCAACCCCGACTGGCGAACTGCAAGGCGGTGGCCCGCCCGATCCCACTAGCCGCCACAGTAACAATCACCGTCTTCTTTGCCATGCTCTCCCCCTTCTCCTTCAGCTTTGTGTTGGGACACCAATTGTACAAACCACATTTCGTCCTGGCCCACCGCTACGCTTTGCTGCCAGCTACCAGCGGAGGTCGCCGGGGCCACGCTTACGGTCACTCTTGGAGGCACGGCGGCTGGGGCCACGCTTGCGCGTGCCACGCTGGGCGGGAGCTTCATCCGGCTCGTCCTTGTCCTTCACCCCCCCCTTACCCTGGCTGCGGAGGTTGGCGGCAACGCTGTGGCGGTGGCTAGATCGCTGCTGCTCCTGCGGTGCGAGGTTACTCAGGCGCGCGTCAAGGTCGTAGTAGCTGGCAGCTTCAGCCACCGCCTGGCGAATCTCGTTGTCGGCGGTGACAACAACCAGGCCAAGCTGGCGATTGCCGTCGGCCAGCAGGTCGGCAGCGATCCGCTTGATCACCTCGTCAGCGATCTGGCCGCTGGCCGAGTAGACAACACGTAGGCGAGGGCTGCGCCGCTCGATGCTGTCGCTGCTACGTCCTGGCACGTTGGCCGCATCAAAGACCACCGTCAACTCGTCGCGCTGTAGGCGGGCTGAGCCAGCCAGTCGAATCAGCAGCCCCTCGCGGGCGCGCTCCAGACCACCGGTGCCAGCCAGCAAGCGGCTGAGCGCAGGATCGCGGCGGATCACATTATAACCGTCAACAACGATGTGGCGCATGGTTTTTCACCCTGCTAAGTGATAGGTGACCTGTGGCTAGCGGCAGACTGCCTGCGCAGTCATGCTGTCTATAATGTATACCAACTTGTGGGCCACCGTCAAGGGGTGGTAGGCAAGGCGGCGGCTGCTTGTGCATTGTGCTATAATATGGTAGCAAGCAGCAAGGTGGAGGAGAGCGAGTGTTCCCCAATCAGAAGCGCAAGGGCCGCGAGACCGCTGAGAAACCAGTCATCTTCGGGCGTGAGCAGGAGGTGGCGACGATCACTGATTACCTCAACCGCCTGGGCAGCAAGCGTAACGGCTGCCTCGTCCTCGTCGGCGCAGAGGGGAGTGGCAAGGGTGTTATCCTCCGTCAGGCGGTCGCCGAGGCACGAGAGCGCGGCTTCCTGGTCTACGATGGGCGAGCCGATGAGGACGCAGATAGCAACCCCTACCAGCCGGTCTTCAACGCCCTCAATCTTGCCTTCGGCGAAGGGGGCGAACTGGTGCAGGGGGCTGACCAGAGCGAGAACATCACCGTCAGCATGGAGTCTATGAGTTCAGCCTTCCAGACGCTTTCGCTGCTCAGCAGCGCGATCCCCAACCCAATTGGCTTTGCCCTCGGTGTAGGCGCACTGGTTTCGCGCCTCAACCAGTACACCAAGAAGCAGCGCAAGGAGAAGGAGCAGAGCGGTGAACCGAGCGGCGGCAACAAGACCTTCCAGGCGGTACACGAGAAGCTGTTGGAAATCCACGGGAAGCACAAGCAGGCCCCGCTGCTGGTGGTGATCGAGGAGATGCAGTACGCGAAGGAGACGACCTTCAAGCTGCTGGACGCACTGGTGACACCCAGCTTCCCGATCCTGCTGCTGTTGGGTTGGAGCGGTGAGCAGGGTCAGATACCAGCCACCCTGCGGCGGGTGATCGCCCGCGTGCAGGGCGAGATCGTAGATGTGCGACCCCTGGATCAGGCAGCCAGCTTGCAGGTGATCGCCCAGATCGCTGGACTAGAACGCAACCGCCCCTTCAGCGCGGCGATCCTGGCGGTCGGCCAGCAGATCGCCCACTTTAGCGGCGGTTCGCCCGGGCTGATCAGCGACAGCATCGAGTACATCGTGCAGGGCGGTGATGCCCAGGTCTTCAACGACGTGGAGAGTGAGAGCGGCGACCTGCCGCGCAGTTCTGCCCTCGTTGGCGCGCTAACCAGCCGCTACCTGGCCGCTCTCAGCCCCGAAGTCTACAACTTGCTGGAATACGCCGCCGTGATCGGTCGCCGCTTCCCCATCGATCTGCTAGTCAACCCCAGCCTCAACGACTACCATAGCGTGGCCGGAGGTCGCCGCCTGCTGCTCAAGCAACTGGTGGAACTGGCTAGCCGCAAACAGGTGGTTGCCACCGACGAGAAGCAGCCTGAGATGTTCAGCTTCACTTCACCCTACATCTACAACCGCCTGCGGCAGAGCGTTGCCAGCCCGCTAGCCCGCAGCGACCACCGCGAGATCGCCCAGAGTTGGGAGAAGCTGGCCGAGGAGCAGGGCAAGCTGCAAGAGGTAGCCCTCGACCTGGCTGAACACTTTGCAGCGGCGGGGCTGCCAGAGCGAGCCTTGCGCTACTACCTGGCTGCGGGCGGCGATCTGTTCAACGATGCGGCCTACAGTGAGGCGGTAGAGGTCTACGCCGCTGCCCTTACCAGCCTGGATCGCCTGCCTGCCAGTCGCGAGAACCTGCTGGTGCGCCGCGAAGTGTTGACCACCCGCAGCCTCGCCCACGAGTCGCTGGGCAACACGCGGGCTGCTATCGACGACCTCGCAGCCGCCCTGCCGCTGGCGACTCTCGGCCTCGAAGGAGAGGAGAGTGGGGGCCAAAAGGAGCAGGCAAAGCTGGCCCTCGCGGAGATGCTGGGCCACCTTGGTTGGCTCTACTTCAAGCTGGGCGACTACGCCAGTGCAGAGGCCAACTATGGCGAGTGCGAGACGATCTATACCCTGGCGGGCGACCTGGACGGCATGGTGCGAGTGGGGGTCTACCGCGGCACGCTCCTCAGCCAGCAGCGCAACTACGGGGCGGCAATCGCGGCCTTGCAACACTGCCTTGACCTCTACGCCGGGGCGGGTATTACCGCCGAGCAGATCAGTGAGGTGCAAGCGAACCACGCGCAGCAAGTAGCCCAGGCGACTGACATTGACCGCGTTTACCTCGAACTAGGGCTGGTGCATAACAGGATGCGTAAACTGGGCGAAGCAGAGGGCTACCTGCGGAAGGCACTGGCGATCAGCGAAGCGCAGCACGACACCGCCAGCAACGTGCAGGGCAAGCACTATCTCGGCCAATGCCTCAGCTTCCAGGGCAAGGAGGAGGCGATCACCTACCTCAAGCAGGCCCAGGCCGCCGCTCGCGACCAACTGAAGGATCGCTACCTGCAAGCGAACATCAGCAACACGCTGGCCTATGCCTACCTCAATCTCGGCCACGAGCAGGAGGCGGCCCTGACCTTCCAGCAGTCGATCCCCGTCCTGGAAGGCTTGGGCGACAGCTACGGCCTGGGGGCAGCTTACGGTGGCCTGGGCGGACTGTACGCACGGATGTGGAAGGTGGAGGAGGCGATCCACTACCTGCAACAAGACCTTGACCTGGTCAATGCCGACCCGCAACCTTCGTTGGGCCTGGTGAGCAAGCTGACCAACCAGATCGCTGACCTGGAGCGGCTGCGCGAGAACTACACCGCCGCCCGCGGCAATCTCGCTGCCAGCCGCGAAGCCGCCATCCACCTGAGTGACCCGCAGGCGCAGAGCCACAGCGAGGGCTTTGTCGCCCTGACAGAGGCGCGCCTCAACCTTGACGAGGGACGCTTGGACGAGGCATTGGCGAGCCTGGCTGAAGCGAACAGCAAGCTGGCTGACATCCCAGATACCCGTGCTGCGATCCAGACGCTGGGCGGTACGCTGGCTCGCAAGCGGGGCGACTGGCGGGCGGCTAGCCAGTTCCTCACCGACAATCTAACCCGCCTGGGCAGCGATGGGGATAGCTACGAACTGGCAATGACTTACCTCGAACTGACCCGCCTGGCCCGCGACGCTGACGACCCCACCCGCGCCCGCCACTTCGCTGCCGAGACCGAGAAGTACGCCGCCAGATTGCACAACGAGCCGCTAGCGAAGCTGGTTCAAGCCGAAATAGCGTAGTCAACTATCGTACAAACCGCAAGCTACAGACTTACACGGGAGAGCCGGATGCCACCCAGACCAGATGCGATCATCCTAGACGAGTACCCCTACCCTCTTGCCCGCTCCTACCAGCGCGCCGCTCGTTCGACCCGCGACGATAGCCTGATCCATGACTA
>Ga0123339_10000782_pt1 | contig 23213 bp, 25 predicted proteins | sample lystaG_FD_89956 | JGI IMG/M metagenome (GOLD analysis project Ga0123339, IMG submission 89956) | Glacier valley bacterial and archeal communities from Borup Fiord, Nunavut, Canada, to study Microbial Dark Matter (Phase II) -... | ecosystem: Environmental > Aquatic > Freshwater > Ice > Glacier ...
GATGGTCAGCAGTCCCAGCAGGAGTCCTTTCAAAATCAGCTCGGACAGCGCGTAGCGACCCAAACCGCCCAGCACGGTGGGCAGTTGCAGTCCGATGAGGATGAAGGCCAGCCCGTTGAGCAAAAAGATGACTACCTCCCACACCGCACTCGCCTGTACTCGAGTGCGCGAACTCATGGTCCGCGCACTGGCCCGTCCGGTGAACAGTCCCAGCACCACGCAGGCCAGCACCCCGGAGACGTGCAGCCGCTCGGCGGTGAGGTAGGCGGCAAAACTGCTCACAAAGGTGAGCAGCACCTCCACCGGCGTGTCGTTGAGATAGCCCAGCAGGCGGTTCATGACCCAGCCCAGCGCCAGCCCCACCCCGGCCCCGCCCAGGACCACCCACACGAAATCCAGCCCCGCACCCCACAGCGAAAACCCCCCGCTGAGCGCGGCCAGCGCGGTTCTGAGCGAGATGAGTCCCGAGGCGTCGTTGATTAAGCCCTCGCCCTCGAGCACGGTGACGATGCGCTGCGGCAGGCCCAGCTTCTCGGCCACGCTGGTGGCGGCGATGGCGTCGGTGGGCGCGACCATAGCCCCAAACGCGAAGGCCGCCGCCAGCGGAATGGTGGGAATCAGGGCGTGTAGCGCGTAGCCCAGCCCCAGCACCGTGAACAGCACCAGTCCCAGCGAGAGCAGCAAGATAGGGCGCAGATTGGCCTGGATGTCGCGCACCGGAATAAAGAAGGCCGCCGAGGTCAAAATGGGCGGCAGGAACACGATGAAAACCACCTCTGGCTCGAGTTCCAGGCGGGGCAAACCGGGAATCAGGCCGATGCCCAGACCCGCCAGCACCAAAAAGATGGGATACGGCACCCAGGTCCGCCGCGCCACCCCGACCAGCCCGGTCATCACCAGCAACAGCGCGAAAATGAGTTCGATTTCACCCATAAGCACAGCCTACAGGCCCAACCCTCGAGAAAACACTGCCCTCATAGCCGGGTCGCGCGTGGGGTTTTCACGGCTCGAGTTTAACAAGTACGCCCACGCCTTCGAGCAAATGAAGCAACCGAACAGCTTTCAGAGATAAACTAGATTTCACAAGTTTGTACGAGCGCAAGCCGGATGGGGAACAAAAAATCCCCGTCAACGCTCGTGTGGATGAGTTTGGATTCACCCACCCGAGCGCGACCCGCCCGGCTAGGGAGGTGTGACCCCCATGCTCAAACTGACCCGGCGCAACAGGTCGGAGCCGATTTTGAGGATGTACACCGAGGTTTTGAGGCGGTCTCCTTTGGCATTGAAGCGCACCTCGCCGGTGAGGGTCTGGGTTTCACCGAGTTTGACGGTTCTCAAAGCCCGCTCCACCTGCTCTCGCGTGGGCTTGCCGCCCGCCCGAACGGTGGCGTCCTCGAGGGCACTGAGCGCCACGGTCATCGAGTCGTAGCCCATCACGCTGTAGCTGCTGGGGTCATGCCCGAACTTGGCCCGGTAAGCGTTGATAAAAGCCCCGGCTCGAGGGTAGGCGGCAGGTGGAGCCACCACGTTGGTGTAGTACACCCCCTCGGCCAGGGTTTTGAGTTCGCGGGTGAAAGCGGGATTGTCCAAGCCGTCAGTGCCCACCAGCACGCTCGAGAGCTTGGCCTCGCGCATCCTTTTGAGCAACCCTGTAGCCACGTCATAAAATCCGCTGAAGTACACCACGTCGGGCTTGGCTTTGACCAGCGGCTCGAGCGCCAATTTGAAGTCGCTGTACAGGTTGAGGCTCAGCTTTCCCAGCACCTTGACCCCCTTTTTGGCCAGGCGCTTTTCCACACTCTCTAGCGAATCCTTGCCCAGCGGGGTGCCATCGTCTACTAGATACGCGGTTTTAGCGCCCAACTGTCCGGCGATGAAGTCGGCGGCAGCCGGTCCCTGGGCGTCGTCCCTGGACACCATGCGGTTGACGTTGAGCAGTCCGGCCTCGGTAATCTGGGCGCTGGTGCTCATGGTGACTATCCCCAGGTGGGCTTTGGAAAAAAAAGCGGACACCGTCTGGGTTACGTTGGAGTTGATGGGGCCGACCAGCATGAGCACCTCGGGAAGGGCCAGAATGCGCTGAGCCTGTAAAAATCCCACGTCAACCGTGGCTTCGTCGTCGAAAGACTGCAAGCGCAGGCCGTATCCCAGCTTGTTGAAGCGGTCTCCGGCCTGGGTGAGCGCCAGCAGTGCGCCGTTGCGCTTCTCTTCACCCAGAGCTTTCAAACTGCCACTCAGCGGCCCCATGAAGGCCACGGTGAGCACGCTCTGCGCCTGAGCCGCACCCAAGGTCATCAAACCCAAAGCCACCAAGCCCAAAGTCATCAAACCCGAAGTGGTCCTGCACAGCCCTAGCGCGACACGCCCCTCGAACTTCTGTGTGTTCATAGCGATGCTCCCTCGAGTGGGTGAACTGTTTGTTATAGACCTAGACTCGAGCAAACCTGAAATTGAGTCAAAACAAGTCCTGTCTTGTCTAGGGTGGGCTGCCCGCCCCGGCTCACCCATTCCTGCTCGATAAATTCCTGAATTGCTTGTACTTTCTCAGGTATACAGCACAAATACTTAAGAGTCTGTGAAGAACTTATAAACTCAGAATGTGTACGCTCGAGCGCGCTGTTCAACGGATAAGTCGAGTGCCGAAGTTTCGCTCCACGCCCCCAACCACGCGCTTCAACCCAGCGGCTATGCTCGAGGGCATGAACACCGGCCTTTACACCGTTCACAAGTACTACGGCGAACTCTTGCAAATCGTCCCGCTGGCATTGCTGCTGTGGCACGCCCTGCGCGGCAAAACCCCGCTTCAGCGCGTCGCACCTATTTTGCTCGACATCGGCGTGGCGCTGGGCCTGATTCTATACCTGTTCGGGGGCGCACCGGTCTCGGTGTGGCACCCGGTGTGCATGTTCGCGGCCCTCGCCCTGGCGCACGCGGTGGCCCAAAGCTCGAGCAAACCCCTTGTTTATGGGGCCTGGAGCGGGGTTTTCGTCCTGCTGGTGCTGGGAATTCAAATCGCTCGAGGAACGGTGGCGCTCTAGCGGGGCAGGAGAGACCGTTCTATATTCAACATATTGTCTATCTAGTATGCACTATGTATACTCTTTTGATGCCGCTGGGTATCGGGAGGGTTACATGAAAGCACTGGTCACGGGAAGCACCGGAATGTTGGGCCACAATCTGGTGCGCGCACTGCTCGAGCGGGGTTGGCAAGTTCGCGCGCTGGTGCGCTCGCCGCAGAAGGCCAAGACACTCTTGGGCGATTTGTCCCTTGAGCGACTCGAGTTGGTGCAGGGCGATATGGAAAACGTGGCCGGGTTTGCCCACGCGCTCGAGGGGGTGGACGCGGTGTTTCACACCGCCGCTTACTTCCGCGAATACTACTCTGCCGGAAACCACTGGCCTTTACTCAAGCGCATCAACGTGGACGCCACCCTGGAACTCATCGCCGCAGCGGAGCAGCGGGGGGTCAAGACCTTTATTCACACCTCCTCGAGCGGCTCCCTGGCGGTGCCCACCGACCACGCTATCTGCGATGAATCCTCCAAGCTGGCCACCGACACCCAGAACCTCTACTTCAAGAGCAAGGTCGAAGGCGACCTAGCCATCGTGCGCTGGCTAAACGCCGCGCCCCGCGCCCTGAAACTGGTGAGCATTTTGCCGGGTTGGATGATTGCGCCCAGGGACGCCGCGCCCACCTCGGCAGGGAAGTTAGTCCTCGACTTCATGGCTCGCAAAATCCCTGGAATCATTCGAGCCGGAACCAGCACGGTGGACGCCCGAGACGTGGCCGATGCCATGATTGCAGCCGTCGAGCACGGCAAACACGCCGAAAAATACCTCGTGGCCGGACGCATGACCCTCTTCGCCGAGCTGTTCTCAATACTCGAGCAGCTAACGGGCGTCAAAGCCCCGACCCGAACCTTCCCGAACGGGCTGGTGCTGGCCCTGGCCCGCCTGGACACCTTCGTTTCCGGTCTGACCCGCAAGACGCCCACCCTGCCGCTGGACGGCATCAAAACCCTGCTGGCCCTGCACTCGCTCTCGAGCGCCAAAGCCGAGCGTGAACTGGGGGTGCGCTTTCGCCCGCTCGAGCACACCTTGCGCGACACGGTGGCGTGGTATCGGGAAAACGGATACCTCAAGCGTGAGCCTGCTTCCACTGGGGCCGTCTCGAGGGAGTGATGCCCCGCGCTCGAGCGCCGTATTTAGGGTAAGCAGTGTGTCCAGAGTGAGCGGTGTTCAAAGTAGACTGAGCGGATGACCCCCGCTGCTACCCCGCGCCAGCGCCGCGCCGCGCGCCGAAAAATCGAGATTCTCGAGGCGGCGCTGCGGGTGCTGTCCGAGGACGGTTACACCCAGGCCTCGATGGACAAGATTGCCGAGCAGGCGCTGCTGACCCGTGTGGGGCTGTACAAGCACTACAAAGACAAAAATACCCTGGTGGTAGCGCTGCGAGAACACAAGCTGCTCGAGCTGGCCGAGCGGGTTCAGGTCGCCATTGAAAACGAGCGTGGCTTCGAGGCCAGACTCCGGGTGGCGGTTCATGAAACGGTGCAGTATCAGCGGGAGCACCCCGGATTCTTTCGGGTGCTGCTGGCCTCGAGCTTCTCGAGCGACCTGGGGGCGGATTATTCGCTCAAGCCCTTTCTGCACACCCTGACCTCAATTTTCGAGCAGGGTCAGAGTGAAGGAACGATTTACCCCGGCGACCCGCTCGAGTACGCCGGTCTGCTGGCCACCGTGGTGTTTGAACCCAGCATCAAGCAAGCTTTCGTGCCCGAACCGCTGGGTCAGACCCCGCCAGAGCACATCGCACAGACCATCTCGAACATCTTCTTGTATGGCCTGATGCGCCCCAAGACCCTTTGACCCAGACACCCATTCTGGACCCCAAACCAACAATTAGATTTCACAAGTACTCTTCTGCATCCGCCCGATTCAGCCCACACACCAGGCCCCGAACCCGTACCATAAAGCCATGATTCTGGTTCTCAACGCTGGCTCGAGCAGCCTCAAATTCCAAATTCTCGACCTTGAGCGCAACACCGTGCCCCTGAGAGGTTTGGTCGAGCGGGTCGGTTCGAGCGACGCACCCTTTACCCTCAACGGTCAGAAATCTACTCTCGAGGCCCCCGACCTCCAAACTGCATTCAAAGCCATAGCTCAGCAGCTTCCGCTCGAGCAAATCACCGCCGTGGGCCACCGCATCGTCCACGGCGGTGAGCGGTTTCGACAGAGCACCCGGCTCACCCCTAACGTGCTCGAGGCCCTGGACCAACTCTCCCCGCTCGCGCCGCTGCACAACCCGGCCAATCTCGAGGGGGTCCGGGCTGCCCTCGCGCTGCTGCCCCACACCCCGATGGTCGGCGTGTTCGATACCGCCTTTCACGCCACCCTGCCACCGAAGGCGTACCTGTACGCTTTGCCACACGTATTGTACGAGCAGGACAAAATCCGGCGCTACGGCTTTCACGGCCCCAGTCACCAGTACGTGAGCCAGCGGGCCGCCGAATTCTTGAAACGTCCGCTGGAAAGCCTCAAACTCGTCACCCTGCACCTGGGCAACGGGGCCAGCGCCTGCGCGGTCTTACGCGGCGAGTCCATAGACACCAGCATGGGCTTCACGCCGCTCGAGGGCTTGATGATGGGCACCCGAAGCGGCGACCTCGACCCCAGCGTGGTTCTGGAATTGGTCAAGCGCGCAGGACTCGAGGGCGCGAGCGACCTGCTCAACAAAAAAAGTGGCCTGCTCGGTCTGAGCGGCGTGTCCAACGACTTGCGCGACGTTCACGCGAGCGCAGAAGCCGGAAACGAGTGGGCCGTCAAATCGCTAGAGGTCATGGCCTACCGCATCACCAAAATCATCGGGGCTTACGCAGCGGCGATGGGTGGCCTGGACGCGCTGGTGTTCACCGGCGGGGCAGGGGAGAACGACGCCGACCTGCGCGTCCGCGCCGTACAAAACCTCGAGTTTCTGGGCCTGGAACTCGACCCCGAAAAAAACGCCACCCGAGAGCAAACAGAAATCTCCACGGCACGCTCGAGAGTGCGAATTCTGGTCCTCGCCACCGACGAGGAACGCATGATTGCGCTCGAGACGGCGCGGGTTCTGGGCCTTTGAAAAGCCAGGACACCACCTTCTTGCTCAAGCAGGATTTCACAATCCTAAACCACGCAAACCCCACAGGGCCAGCATTCCCAAAAGCACCGTGTAGAGCACATTCTTGGTTTTCCAGGCGACCCACACCCCCAGCACCGCCGCCAAAATCTTGTCCCACTCGAGCGTGAACATGCCCGCTTTAGTAAGCACGTCCGGCCAGACGAGCGCCGCGAGCACCGCTGCGGGAACCAGACCCAGCGCCAGGCGTATGGAGGGTGGAAACTCTCCTTTCGAGAGAAACACAATGAAGCTCGAGCGCAGCAAGAAGGTAATCAAACTCATGCCCAAAATAAGCAGCGCGGTCACGAGCGCGCTTCCCAACGGCCCCAACGACTCGAGAAGCGCGTCATCAACAAGCCCACCGCGATGCCCACCGCCGCGCCGATGAGCAAGTTGAGTTTGAAGGGAAGACTCGCGGTCAGAACAGCGGCCAAGCCTCCGGCGCAGGCAGCGGCCAGGGTGGGACGGTCCTTAATCGCAGGCACGCCCAGCGCGATAAAGGTGAGCGTCACTGCGAAGTCCAGAGACCAGGCTCGAGGCAGGGTTTGGCCCAGCAGCGCCCCGAGCAAGGTGCAAACTTGCCACACCGCGTACATGAACAGGCCCGCGCCCAGCGTATAGGGCAGCCGCTCGCGCGGGACAACCCGCTCGAGCTTTTGAGAAAACAGCGCGAAGGTTTGGTCGGTGAGCAAAAACCCGTTCAAGGCCCGCCCCAGCCCTGAAAAGCCTCGAAAACGCTCGCGCAGCACCGCGCTGTACATGGCAAAGCGCAGGTTGACCACCGCTACGGCCAGCAAAATCAGCAGCAGCGGCGCGCCGCCCTGCACCATCTGCGAAGCCACCAGTTGAGCCGACCCTGCGTAACCCAGGGCGGACAGGCCCACCGACTCGAGCAAACTCATCCCGGCCTGGACCTGGGCCACGCCCACCACCAAGCCGAAGGGAATGGCTCCGGGCAAGATGGGCACAAACTCGAGCATTCCACGCAGGAAAGGGGAGAGGGTGGACCGGGGTGGGGGAGGGGAAGGCTTCATGGCTCGAGTATGCACCAAGCCCGCAAAGATACCTAAGCGGTCATGCCTAAGCGGTTTGCTCGAGCGTCACTTGTCCCAGGTTACGGGACACCCCGGTCTCAAGACAGGGGGACCGCGCCTGTCGCACCCTGGAGGTGCTTCGGCAGTCCCTCGCCCTTTCGCTCGAGCCGCGCCCCAGACCGCGAGGCTCGAGACCCATCCTGTGGAGACCCGCATGTGCAAATCCCTCCCCTCCCTGTCTCTGCTGGCCTCACCCCTGCTGGCGCTGTGCAGCGCCCTGACCCTGGCCGCCTGCAACCCCGGCAGCACCGGGGTTTTCGCACCCACCGACTTCACGCAACCCCGCGAACTTAAACGAATGGGTTTACGTGTCCGTTCCGGTTCGCTTGGTGGGTGAGCGCGACTTTGGTCCTCAGTCGCGCTTCACCGCCAACGCTTATTTCAAGCCAGGCTGGAACCAGTACGTCCTCACCGCCAAACAACTCATCTATGACCTCCGCAGCGTGGACGCCACCCAGACTACTTGGCAATGAATCCCTGTTGCGATTGCGCTCAATGTAGCATAGGATTTCACAAGTTTGGGTCCAAACTTAAACGCTCGAGTCGCTCGAACAGACATCCATCCCCGAACGACCCCCGACTGACTTGCGCTCGAGGCCGGGGCCAGTACAATAGGGGCGCTATGGAGCTGGTGTAAAATCCAGCGGAATACAGCATTTTTTCGGAGGCACTTATGAAAGTAGGCATCAATGGATTTGGGCGCATCGGACGGCAGGTTTACCGCATTCTCGAGGAGCGCGGCATCGAGGTGGCCGCCGTGAATGACCTCACCGACAACGCCATGCTGGCCCACCTGCTCAAATACGACTCCAACTACGGCAGGTACCCCGGCACGGTCTCGAGCGACGAGCAAAACCTGATTGTCAACGGCAAAAAAACTCGAGTGTTCGACGAAAAAGACCCCGCTCTGCTGCCGTGGGGCGAGGTGGGCGCAGATATTGTCATCGAAGCCACCGGGCGCTTCACCAAAGCCGAGCTGGCGGCGGCTCACCTCAAGGGCGGCGCTAAAAAAGTCATCATCAGCGCTCCAGCCAAAGGCGAGGACCTCACCATCGTGATGGGCGTGAATCACGACAAGTACGACTCGAGCACGCACCACATCGTCAGCAACGCGAGCTGCACCACCAACGGTTTGGCCCCGATGGCCAAAGTTCTGTTCGATACCTTCGGTATCGAGAAGGGCATTCTGACCACTGTTCACGCTTACACCGCCAGCCAGAGTCTGGTGGACGGCCCCAAAGGCGACGATCCCCGCGACTCGAGGGCGGCGGCGCTGAACATCGTGCCCAGCGCTACTGGAGCGGCGCGAGCGGTAGGTCTGGTCATCCCCGAGCTGCAAGGCAAGTTCACCGGCATGGCCTTCCGGGTTCCGACCCCCACGGTCAGTGTGGTGGATTTCACCGCCTTGCTGAGTCGCGACACATCGGTCGAGGAAATCAACGCGGCCATGAAAGCCGCCGCCGAGGGACCGCTCAAGGGCATTCTCGAGTACACCGAGGAGCCTTTGGTCAGCATCGACCTCAAGGGCAACCCACACTCGAGCATCTTCAGCGCGCTCGAGACGTTGGTGCTGGGCGGGAACTTCATCAAAGCTATTGCCTGGTATGACAACGAGTGGGGCTACAGCAACCGGGTGGCCGATTTGGCGGCGTATATGGGGCAGAAGCTCTGAGCCGTTAGCTTTCGACAGTTAGCGATTAGCTAGAAGCTGTGGCTCGCGCTAATCGCTAATTTTTTCGGAGGTTCGATGTCACCGATGGAACAGGCGGCCCTGGACTATGAACAGGCCGCACACGAACTCGAGCGGGCCACCGCACACTTGCGGGAAAGTGCAAAGCATATGCGGGAGCGGGAAGTGCCCCGCGCCTGTGCTCACGCTCTGGCAGCGTTGGGACATCTCAAGCAAGCTGAACAGCGCGTACACGCTCGAGCGATAGACCATGCAGGACGCTCCCATCTAAGAGGTGAAGCATGAACACCCTGGACAATTTCGATGTACACGGCAAGCGCGTGCTGGTGCGGGTGGATTACAACGTGCCGCTCGAGAACGGGGTGGTGCAGGACGATACCCGCATCGTTGCCTGCCTGCCGACTCTAAATAAACTGCTCGAGGGCGGGGCCAGCATCGTGCTGATGAGCCACCTGGGCCGTCCCAAAGGCGGACCGGACCCTAAATATTCGCTCGAAGCCCTCGTTCCGGCGCTCGAGAAAGCAGTCGGCAAAAGCATTAAATTCATCAAAACCTTACCCTCGAGTCCTGAGACCCTGAGCGCCGTTCAGAGCCTCAAGCCCGGTGAAATCGCGCTACTCGAGAACGTGCGCTTTGAAGCGGGTGAGGAAAAGAATGACGTGACCCTGAGCCAAACCCTGGCCAAACTGGGTGATGCCTTCGTGCTTGACGCCTTCGGCAGCGCTCACCGCGCCCACTCAAGTGTGTCGGGCATCGCGGAGTTTCTGCCCAGCGCGGCGGGCTACCTGCTCGAGAAAGAGGTGGGGGCACTGGATAAGCTGCTCGAGCACCCCGAAAGCCCTTATGTAGTCATCATCGGCGGGGCTAAAGTGAGCGACAAGCTCCAGGTCATCGAGAATTTACTTCCCAAAGTGGACCGGATGCTTATCGGCGGCGGCATGGCCTACACCTTCGTCAAGGCGCAGGGCGGACAAATTGGCAAGAGCATCCACGAGGACGACTTCCTCGAGAAAGCCCGTGAGCTGCTGCAAAAGTACCCCGGAAAAATCGTGCTGCCCAGTGACACGCTGTGTGGTGACGCATTTTCCAAAGATGCCCACACCCAGGTATTTCCCACCAATGCCATTCCTGCCGAGTGGGAAGGCATGGACATCGGGCCAGAGTCGCAAAAAGCCTTTGCGGCAGCGCTTGAGGGAGCTAAAACCGTGTTCTGGAACGGTCCGATGGGCGTGTTCGAGTTTGAGGCGTTCTCGAGCGGTACCAACGCGGTAGCAAAGGCGCTCTCCGAACTCGAGGGGGCGTACACCGTGGTGGGTGGCGGAGACTCGGTGAGCGCTATCAACAAAAGTGGCTTCGAGGATAAAATCTCGCACATCAGCACCGGAGGCGGGGCCAGTCTGGAGTTGCTCGAGGGCAAGCAGTTGCCGGGCGTGGTGGCGCTGGAGTGAGTCAGCTTTTTTTGCTTCTCAAACCTGAGCCAGAAGTGCTGAAACGCCCAATAGAGCTATTAACCGAACAAAACACTTTGAGTTTTGACAGTTTGGAGGTTGTTCGTTCTCTGTTGCTTCGAGCGTTCCCTTCAATCGAGTGGTCGGAACAGATTGGGCTGCTCACGCTTGAGGGTTGTTCAGCAGAAATTGAATTTGAGTCGCATTCTATAAGTCCTCGCCTAGTGGGACTCTGTGAAAATTGGTCCTGGCTAGAGCGCCTCTGTAGTGCTCTGGAGTGTCGAGCTTTCGATGTCCAGACAGGAGACTGGTTTGATGCTTTGGCTCAGGACAATTCACTTTCCTGGCGCAAATCAGTTTTGTAATTATTGGGTGATTTCAACAAAACAGCTTAACTTAACTTTACAGGAGATCCATTTTCATGCCCCAAACCCTGCTCGCGCTCAACTGGAAGATGAACAAAACCCCCACCGAAGCCGCCGCTTGGGCTAAGCGATTGCAAGAAGAGCTGCCTCCCTCGAGCGCCAGCCTCGCGGTGATGGTTCCGCACACCGCGCTCAGCTTGGTGGCCTCGGAGATATACGGCTCGAGCGCATACTTAGGTGCTCAGGACCTCAGCCAACATGAATCCGGCGCGTACACCGGCGAAACGAGCGCGGCCATGCTTGAAGACATAGGCGTGAAATACGTGCTCGTGGGCCACAGTGAGCGCCGTGAATATCACTTTGAAACCGACCAAATCGTGAACGCCAAAGCGAAAAAAGCACTCGAGCACGGCATCAAACCCATCGTGTGCGTGGGTGAAAAGCTCGAGGTACGTGATAAGGGAGAGCACGTCGAGTTCACCGTAAGGAGCCTCAAAGCCTCACTCGATAAAATAAAGATTTCACAACCTAGTGAATTAGTTGTCGCTTATGAACCCGTATGGGCCATCGGGACCGGGAAAACCGCCACCAGCGCAGACGCCGAGGAAATGGCAAAAGCCATTCGTAGGGTGCTCGAGCAACTCTACCCCCAGCACTCGAGCGAAATAGTCATCCAATACGGCGGCAGCGTCAAGCCGGACAACATCGCGGACATCTGCGGCCAACCTAACGTGAACGGCGCGCTGGTAGGCGGGGCGAGCTTGAACCTCGAGAGCGTGTTCGCGCTACTCGAGGCGCTGGGTGAAAAAAATCATACACAATCTTTCTAACCCAACCTCTGCCACAATCTTTCTAACCCAACTTCTGCATCTGCTCGAGCTTTTCCAGGGCCTCGAGACGGACTTCAGAATCCATCTTGGCGTAAATCGCGCTGGTGTTCACCGAGGCGTGACCCAGAATATCGGCTACAACGTGTAAATCTCGGGTAGCCCGGTAAAGGTGGGTGCCAGCGGTGCGGCGCAGGGTATGCAAGCCAAACAACTCGAGCGGCAACCCCAAAGCCGTGTAGTAGCGGGCGGCAATCTGGCGCGCTCCATTGGTGCTTAGACCCTGACCATACGCTCGAGGCTGGAAGGATACCAGGAGGGCGCTCGAGCCAACTTTCCCGGTCAGCTCGAGCGCCTTTCTCGCAGAGAGCCAGCGCTCGAGCGCGACCACCATGCTCGAGGCCAGCGGGACCAGGCGAGTTTTCCCGCCCTTACCGCGCACCACGAGGCGGTGCAGCCTGAGTTCGATATCGGCCAGCTCAAGGCCTACGATTTCAGCGGCCCGCAGACCCGCGCTGCCCCAGAGCATCAACAATAAAATATCCCGGCTGGCTCGAGCCACATCCTCGGGAAAGTGCTGAGCGGGCAACTCGAGCAGGCTTTTATAGACATCCACCGGAAGTGCACCTTTTTTGCTGTGCGCGGGTGTGGCGTCGCTGGGAGGTCGCACACTAGCGCTGGGGTCAGACCGAATCACCTCGGACCACAGCAGCGCGCGAAACAAGTTCCGCAGCGCGTACAGGTGACGGCGCACGCTTGAACCCGCCAGACCTTCGCTTTGCAACTCGAGCAGCCATAGCTCGAGGTCCTCGGGGGTGAGTTGCAGCAGGCTCAGACGTGGGCTGTCGCCAGGACCGGTGTAAAGCAAAAACTTACGCAGGGTTTCCTTGTAAGTAATCAAGGTTTTGGGACTGGTGCGGCCTTTGCGCGAGGACTTGAGCAGGATATAGCTTTCAAGCAGGTCGGCTAGCACCACCTCGTCCTGAGTGTGAGCTGCCCGCAGCGCTTCGCGGCGGCGGTTCTCGAGCGTGCGCCACTTGGAGGCGAGAACCAGTTGGGTCATGGGTGTAGGTTACAGGTTCTGGCGGTTAGACGACAGACGGCAGATTTCAGACGACAGAAAAAAAAGAATGGGGTGCTCAAGTCTATAACTTCGAGATGGGTTTCTAAAGTTAGGTCAGATTATTTTTTAACAGTGCATAATTTAGCTTGTGCACTGTTAACTGTTTTCAACGACGAAGTTCAAGTTGAATCTCGAGGGATTATTCTTTTTCTATCCTTCGAGGATTTTGCCCCCTAGCTGGAGTTCTTCCCGTTCACTCGAAACCCCTTAAAATCGATTCTACGAGGCGCACTCAAAAAGCACGTCTGAAACGGCGAAAGCTCGAGCTGTGTGTTCGAGCTTCATAAAACCTCTGCGTTCAGGCCCTAAATCGCCCGCCAAAACGCTCGAGCACCTGCTTCAACTCGTCGGGGTCCACTAAACTCTGCTCGAGGTCCAGCGAGATTTGGTAAAGTCCCGCATCCAACTCGTTGCGGTTGAAATCCGCATTCTGCATTTCACTGTCCGGCGAGTTATAACCTTCCATACCGCTGCCGATAAGTGCTCCAGACAGTGCAGGGTCCGCCGTCTGACCGCTCGAGAACTCACGGCTGGGCAGGGTCGTGTTGACATCCAACGGGAAACTCTGTTGAAGTGGCCTAGTTACCACCGGATGGGGGTCGCTGGGAACCCGAGCGCCCGAAGCACCGCTCAGTTCGGCCAGCTCGAGTTGGGTCTCGGGGACGCCCAACTCGAGCAGCGCGTCTCGAGCTTGCTGGGCCTGACGCACCGAATTGAAGGTTGCTTTCATTCGAGTGTGCCCATAAAAGGGTGTCCCTCGTTTTGACTGATGATTTGCCGCACCCCCGCTTCTTGCTCGTCCGCACCCAGCTCCACGCTCAAGACCGCGTGGCCCTGCGAAACCGCGCTCGAGTAGTATTCGGCCTCCGCAGGTGCGTAACCCGCCTGACCAAAGCCCTCGAGCGTGGCCGATAAAATAGGACCGCTCGAGTCTGAGTTCACCGGGATGTCGAGTGGGTGTGCGCTGTGGGCTGTCTCTCGCAGGAGGTCACTTCCCCGAGCCGGGGATTCTGCTCCCACAGCCGGGCTGCTGCCTAGTGGAATCAAAGCCGGACTGGCCACAACTCCACCGCCACCCCCCGAGCCAAACCCACCCACTCCACCCACGGGCGCGAGCAAGGGGGTCAGGAGCGAGGAACCACTTGTAGAGTTTCTCGCGCTGCTCGAGGTCGACTCATCGGTATGGGCGTTGACTTGACGGCTCGAGTCGGCCAGCAAACTGATGGCTCCCTGAGCCAAATTCAAGCCTCTCAGGGCGGCGTAGGCGGTTTCCGCCTCGGCTCGAGTTGGAAAAACTGCGGTGATGCGTTTCATTGGGAGTCCTCCAAAGCGTTGTGGAAGTTTTCTCTATTTTAAAAGGGTTGCTCTGCGCTGTTTCGGGATTGGTTCAAGGCGGTTTGAGCCATCCTTGAAGTTTTCTTGGTCAGGCCCGCAGTTTCGCCTCAGCTCGCGCTAATAGACACTCAGAAGTCTCGAGCGTCTACCGGTGGCTCAGGGCACACCAATCGCACCGCTCCCGGCACCACTCGAGCGGTGAACGGGGTCTGACCCCCAAAAGCGTCACCGTCGAGCTGGGTGTAAAGCGGCGGGTGCGTCTCGAGCCGCAGTTGGCGGCAGGTGTAAACCTCGAGTCGGTCCTCGAACAGCGGTTCAAAGCCAAATTTGCCCAGAACGGCGTCAAAAATATGCGGCAAAAAAGTGAGCGGAGAGCGCCCCTTCAGCACCATCACATGCAGCAGGCCGTCTTGGGGGTCAATGCCTCGCAAGATGGGCAAACCCAGGTTCGCCCGTCCAAAGTTAGCAATCAGTACCATGATGCCTCGGGTTCGTACCGTCACCCCGTCGAGTTCCAGACTCAGTTCGGCGTGCTGTGGACTGAGCTGCTTGAGACCTGCCAGCAGGTAGCCCATCACCCCCAGACTGGCCTTGAGCGCCTCGCTTTCACGGATGAGGTCGGCGTCGAACCCCGCGCCCGCCATCAGCAGAAAGCCGCTTTGCCCTGCTGCGCTGGAAAAGTCTACCCAATCAAAGCACTCCCAGTACCCCCGGTGACACACCTGGGCCAGCTCGAGCGGGTGGCGCGGCAGCTTCAGGTTCTGAAACACCAGGTTCCCGGTTCCACCTGGAAAAATCATCAGCGGCAGGCCGCTGACACGGGTCAGGCGTGCCACTGCTCCCACCGTGCCGTCTCCCCCGGAAACGATAATCTGCTTGAAGCGGTTCCACTCGAGCGTGTCAGACACTTTCTCGAGCGCCGCGAGTTCGTAGCGCTCGAAGTTCCAGCCCAAGCGCTCGAGCGCGTCCAGAAAACCCTCGAGCGCCGCAGGGTTGTGACTGCCCGAGCGCGGGTTGTACACCAGCAGCGCACGATGCGAACGGGGCGAATCTCTCTGCACAGGTGCGGGATGTGAAATTTTGCTTTGACTCGAAAGGGTTTTTAAGCTTACACTCATGGAGAACCCTGTTTATGGCACTTGCTTGAGGGTCGCACAGCCCAGTCTAACCGAGTTTCACCGTCGTTTAAGCGCCCTCGAGTGGATTTGAACGCATTTTTGCCGCGCCAACGCGTGACCCCCAGGAGATATCATGAAAAAACTCTTCACCCTTGCCCTGCTTTGCGGCTTTGCCGTCCCTACCTTGAGCGGCTGTATGCCCAGTGCCAGCACCGTCACCGTCACCCCGGTGCTCATCAAGGCCAGCGAGGCCGCAGCCCCTGGACAAAGCGTGGTGTTGCAGGGTCGCTACCTGGGTGGCCCCGCCAGCGGCACGGTTCGCCTGGGCGCAGACGAGAACGGCAAGGGTGGCTTTCTGCTCCCTGTCGCCTCGGTGGTGAGCTGGACCGACTCGCGTATCGAGTTCAAGCTGCCCAGCGGCGCAGCAGCCGGCGGCGGCTGGGTTTACGTCGAGGTCGCAGGCCGTCAATCCACCGGCCTGCCGTTCAGCATCAAAGCAGGCTGAGTTCTAGTTTTGGCTCGAGCGCACCGTAAAGGTGCGCTTTTTTCATGGATGCCCTCGAATTCGAGATGTTCAATAAGAAAAGGACAACCCACTTCCTACTTCCTATAACCGAAGACTGAAGACGGATTCCCCTATACTCGCTCCCATATGGCCCTCAAACGACCCAAAGGAACCTTCGACCTGCTTCCTCCCGGCAGCCCCGGTCTCGAGAAGCACAATGCCATGAATCGCCACCAGCTCGTGCTCGAGCAGGTGCGTGAAACCCTCGAGCGCGCCGGAGCTAAATTCATTCAAACCCCGCTGTTCGAGGCCCTCGAGTTGGTCAAGCGCGGGGTGGGTGAAACCACCGATGTGGTGCAAAAAGAGATGTACAGCGTTTCACACCGGGGGTCAGACGAAGGCTTCGTGCTGCGTCCCGAGGGCACCGCGCCTATCGTGCGCGCCTACCTCGAGAACGGACTCAAGCAGTTTCCCGCGCCCCTGAAGCTGTGGACCTACGGCCCCATGTTCCGCGCCGAGCGTCAGCAAGAAGGGCGTTACCGCCAGTTTCATCAAGTGGATTACGAGGTTCTAGGCTCCGACGACCCGCTGACCGACGCTGAAGCCATCGTGCTGATGTGGCAGGTGCTCGAGCGAGTGGGGCTTAAAAACCTCGAGATGAAGGTCAGTTCGCTGGGCGACCCGCCGGACCGTGAAGCGTACAGTACCTATCTGCGCGAAGTGTTTGCGCCACACCTCGAGCGGCTTTCTCCCCTATCCCTGTCCCGGCTCGAGCGCAATCCGCTGCGAATTCTCGATTCCAAAGAAGCTCAGGACATTGCCTTGATTGCCCAGTTGAGTCCCAAAAGTCTGCTCGAGTCGCTGGGTGAAAGCGCAAAAGTGCATCTGGATCGGGTTTGTGCTTATTTGACGGCCTGGGGGGTGACTTACGCGCTCGACCCCGGCATCGTGCGCGGCCTGGATTATTACCGCCGCACCGCCTGGGAGGTCCACCACACGGGTGTGGGAGCCAAAGCTGCGCTGGGCGGCGGAGGCCGCTACGACGGTCTGGCCGAGTTGCTGGGTGGTCCGCCCACCCCAGGGGTGGGCTGGGCGCTGGGCGTGGAACGAATACTCATCGCACTCGAGGCCGAAGCGGTTCCTGCTCCAGCGCTAGTGGGTCCCCTGCTTTACCTGGGGGCGCTCGAGGAGGGACTGCTCGAGAACGTCACCGGTCTGGCGCTCGAGTTGCGGCGCTCCGCAAGCTGTGAGTTCGGCTACCGCGCCAAAAAACCGGGCAAGCATCTCGAGGATGCGGTCAAAAAAGGCGCTGTGTTTCTAGGTTTGATAGGCCCTGATGAAGCTGACACTGGAACCCTTTCTTTGAAAAACCTCGAGCGTGGTGAGGGGTGGGTTTTACCTCGAGCCGAGCTGCCGGAATACTTACGAAACTACCTCTCGAGTCACTAGATTTCTATCTTTTACCCACCACTCACCACTCATAACTCACCACCTAACAAGGAAAACAATGAAACGCACCCACTACACCGGTCAGGTCTCCGCCTCACAAATCGGACAAAACGTTTTATTGCAAGGTTGGGTCTCGAGAACCCGAGTATTTCCCGACCAAATTTTCATCGTCTTGCGCGATAAAACCGGCATCATGCAGCTCACGGTGGAAAAGGGAAATCCCTGTTTCGAGGCGGCGCTCGAGCTGCGTTCCGAATACGTGCTCGAGGTGCAGGGCGTGGTGCGCGAGCGCGAATTCAAAAACCAGACGGCTGATTACGCCACCGGCGCGCTCGAGCTGGTTCCGAGTCGGCTCGAGGTGCTTTCCAGCGCACGCACCACGCCTTTTCCGGTGGACGGAACCCCGGTCAACGTGGGTGAGGACCTGCGGCTTAAGTACCGCTACCTCGACCTGCGCCGCCCTGAAGGCCAGAACATTTTGCGCCTGCGCCACAAGTTGACCGTGGCTCTCTATGAATTCCTCGATGCCGAGGGCTTTACCTCGGTAGAAACGCCCCTGCTCACTAAATCCACTCCCGAAGGCGCTCGAGATTTTTTGGTTCCAGCGCGCGCCAGTCCTGGCGAGTTCTACGCGCTGCCGCAGAGTCCGCAGCTTTTCAAGCAACTGCTGATGATGTCCGGCCTGGACCGCTATTTCCAGATTGCCCGCTGCTTTCGGGACGAAGATTTGCGCTCGGACCGCCAGCCGGACTTCACCCAGCTCGACATCGAGATGAGCTTCATCGAGATAGACGACCTGCTCGACATAGTCGAGCGCCTCATGGCCCACGTTTTCGCTCGAGTGTTGGGGGTGGAACTCAGTCTCCCCTTTCCCCGGCTCAAGTACGCGGATGCCCTGAACAAGTACGGCTCCGACAAGCCCGATTTGCGCTTCGGTTGTGAGATTGTCGAAGCGTCGGACGTGTTCGCGCATAGTGAGTTTAAAGCGTTTTCGGGTGCGCTCGAGAGTAACGGGGTAATTAAATTCTTGGTTGCCCCTGAATTGGGCCGCAAGCAAATCGAGGACCTCGAGCGGGTCGCCAAGCAAAACGGCGCGGCGGGTCTGGCCTGGGTGCGTCGCGAGGGTGCGGGTTTTGCCGGGGGCATCTCCAAATTTCTGAGTGAAACCGAAGTGGGAGTTCTGCTCGAGCGCTCCAGCGTATCAGAGGGCGGGGTTCTGTTTTTCGGAGCTGGACCTCATCACAAAGCGGTGAGCGCTCTGGGCGCGGTCAGACTAGCCCTGAGAGACCTGTTTGGATGGGTCCAACTTTCCAATTCTACCACGCCCTCGAGTTTCCACTTCCACTGGGTGGTGGACTTTCCCCTGCTCGAGCAGGACCCCGACACCGGGCGCTGGACATACATGCACCATCCTTTCACGGGTCCCATGCTCGAGGATTTGCCGCTGTTCGGCACCCCACGTCAGGGCGAGATGCGGGCGCAGGCTTACGACTTGGTGCTGAGCGGCTTCGAGGTGGGCGGGGGTTCAATTCGTATTCACCAGCAGGCGGTGCAACAGCAGATGTTCGAGGCGATTGGCTTTTCGCAAGACGATGCGCAGAACCGCTTTGGCTTCTTTCTCGACGCGCTCGAGTACGGCACGCCGCCACACGGGGGCATCGCTCTGGGCCTGGACCGCTTGGTGATGTTGATGGCCGGAGCCTCGAGCATCCGCGAGGTCATTGCCTTTCCCAAAAATAATCGCGGGGTGGACCTGATGGTGGACGCTCCCTCGAGCGTGGACGCCGCCCAGTTGGCTGAGCTGGGGTTGGGGGTTCTCGAGCGCTGAGGGTGGAAAGGGTGGATTTTTGTTGTATCAGACAAGTGCGTTCAAGTAACTGATGCTTTCTCTGTTGATATCTATCCTGAAATAACGAAGTTTTAAGAATGTGAAATCTATATTTAGCGTTTAAAGGGTACGATGGGTCAAACTTGAGGAGACTGACTATGAAAAATCTGTTTCTTGCTCTGAGACAGACGGTGTGAAGGCGGTGCGGTAAGTGTGGTTGACGCCCAACAAGTAAAAACTCTTTCCCCTATGCTTTTCGGCTCCATGTATTGCCAGGAAAGCGGTTCTCGAAACCGTCCTACCCTGCTGCTGATTCACGGCGGCGGGGCCAGCCACTGGGTCTGGAGCGGGGTGCTCGAGCACTTGGCCCAGCATTTTCATGTGCTGCTTCCCGACCTGCTCGAGCACGGGCGCAGCGGGGGTGAATTCTCGGTGGTTAACAGCGCGGATTTACTGGCCCAACTCGTGGCCACGCGGGGCGTCGGAGGTCGGGCGCACCTCGCCGGACTTTCGGTGGGTGCCGAGGTGGGCCTCGAGTTGGTAGCTCGCTATCCCGAACGGGTCTCGAGCGCGGTGCTCAGTGGACCCCTGATAGAGTGTCCCGCGTGGCTCGAGGTAGCCCGCAATCCGCGCTACGCGGGGTTGGCGCGCGCGGTTTATGGGGCGTATTTGCCGTTGCGGGCTTTTCCTCCGCTCACTTGGCTGCACACCGTGCTGCTGAGGATTCCGCCGCGCCACCGCGCCGAGTACTTTGCCGATGTGCGGCGCGAGACGGTGGCTGGATTCGCCCGCATGGTGCGCGAGTATCTGGACTATCGCGCTCCGGAGGGTCTCGAGCGCTCAACCGTTCCCACTTTGCTGCTCACCGGACCCTCTGAGCTGGGCGCGGTGAAAGCCTCGGTGGATAGGTTAGCTGCCCGGCTTCCCAATGCAGTATCAGCGACGGTTCCGGCGCTCGAGCACAACTGGCTGCTCGAGAACCCGGCGCTGTTCGCCCGGTCCATTATGCAGTGGGCGCTCGAGGGAAAGCTGGAGTCGGCGCTCGAGCGCCGGGTATGAGGTCAGAGTTTGAACCCCATCAAAAGGAGGGCCACCAAAGCGGGTATAGCCTGGATGTACAGGATTCGGCGGCTGACCGTGAATGCGCCATACACGCCCGCAACGGCAACGCAGAGCAGGAAGTAGACCTTGAACTCGAGGCTCAAGTTCAACACGCCTCACAGCAGGCCCACCGCTAAAAAGCCGTTGTATAGGCCCTGTTTGGCCGCCAGGGTGAGGGTCTGGGCGCTGAACTCGGGGGTCATGCCGAAGGCACGCTGTGCCCTGGAGGTGTTCCATAAAAACATCTCGAGCACAAGGAAATAGGCGTGCAGTGCGGCCACCAGCAGGGTGATGAGGTTGGCAATCATAAGGTCAGCTTACCGCCAATCTTTCTACACCATACTTCCCACTCAACACCTCTCAAGCTTGTGAAATCTGGTTTTTAATTTGGGTTTGTGGTCGGCATTGGGTAGACTCGAGGGCGTGTTAGACCTGATTTGTATTGACGTGGACGGAACGCTGGTCGGCTCGAGCGGGGATGTTTTGCCGCAGGTATGGAAAGCAGCGTCAGCGGCTCGAGCACGGGGACAGCATTTGGCGGTGTGTACCGGCAGGCCCGGCTTCGGAAAAGCGCTGGCCTGGGCGCGGCAGCTCGAGCCAGGTGGCTGGCACATCTTTCAGAACGGCGCTTCGCTGGCCAAAGTGGACGGGACCGAGACGCTCTCGAGCGGCCTGGGTGAGCGTTTTGATTTAGGTGCGCTCGAGGCCCAATCAAAGCAGCACGATTGGGCGCTCGAGCTGTATTCGGATTTCGATTGGGCCATAAACCGTGACGACGATTTGGCACTTAGACACGCCGAACTGCTGGGAGTTCCGCTCGAGTTCAAGGCTCTAAAGGAGGTTCGGGGCAAACTGGTGCGGGCGCAGTGGGTGGTCCGGCGTGAGGACGGCCCCGCGCTGCTGGCCTCTCCCCTGCCGGAACTGAGCTATCACCCGGCGGAGTCTCCGGTGATGCCCAACGCGCTTTTTGTCAGCATCACCCGTGAGGGGGTCAGCAAGGCCAGCGCGATTCGGACCCTGGCCCGTAAACTGGGAACCACGCTCGAGCGCACCATGATGGTCGGGGACGCCCGCAACGATGTGCAAGCCCTGAATGCGGTGGGCTTTCCGGTGGCGATGGGCAACGCTGACGAACACGCCAGGGCCGCCAGTCGTTTCCAGGTGGGGCATGTGGACGCGGGGGGACTGGTGGAAGCGCTCGAGCTTTCGGCGCGGCTGTAGGAGGTGCGGTTTTGGGATGGGATAAATGTTAACCTACTTCACTCATCTATGCTTGTGAAATCCTATGTTTGATTTTTAAATGTACTTCTTTGTCACAAAATGAATTCAAACGTCTGTCCTGGCCCATTTACCCCGTGCTATACTCGCGGGCATGGAAAAATTATGGCAGAAAGTTTGGGCCGCGCTCGAGCAGGCCCAGATTGAAGCGCTGTGGGTCACGACCCCTGAAAACGTGCGCTATCTGAGTGGTTTTACCGCACCCGAAGACGCTCGAGTGCTGCTGCTTCGGGGCGAGGCTACCTTGTTCACCGACACCCGTTACACCGTGCAGGCCGAGCAGGAGTCCACCTTGCCCAGCTTTGTCTGGCGGCAGGGCGACGAGTGGAAAGCCGAACTCAAAACGCGGCTCGAGGGGGTCAGGGTCGGCTTTGAAGCCTCCAGTCTGACCGTGGAAAAGCTTGAAGCGCTACAAAAAATAGGGGGGATAGTGTGGACCTCGAGCCTGGGCCTCATCGAAGGCTTGCGGGCGATTAAATCCAACGAAGAGGTGGCCCAGATTCGGGCGGCCTGCGCGCTCACCGACCAGGTTCTGGCCGAAGTGGTGCCGATGCTGGTTCCGGGGGCGCGCGAACTCGACATTGCGCTCGAGCTGGAGTTCAGGATGCGGCGCGCTGGGGCTGATAGTGCGGCGTTCGACATCATCGTGGCTTCGGGGCTGCGCTCGAGTATGCCGCACGGACGGGCCAGCGCCAAGCTGCTCGAGATGGGCGATTTGGTGACGATAGATTTGGGGGCCAAGCTGGGGGGCTATCACTCGGACATGACCCGCGCGTATCCGGTGGGCGAGGTGAGCGCGGAGCTGACCAAGCTTTACCGGACGGTCAAGCAGGCCAAGCGGCTGGCGCTCGAGGCGGCCAGGCCGGGAATGGGCAACCGGGCGCTCGACGCGGTGGCGCGGGACTACCTCAAAAGTGAGAGGTTTGAGACCGAGTTCGCCCACTCGCTGGGGCACGGGGTGGGGCTGGCCATTCACGAAGCGCCCAGGCTGTCGTTCAGGAGCGCTGAGAACGAGGCGCTCGAGGTCGGCAACGTGGTCACGCTCGAGCCGGGGCTGTACCTGCCGGGAGTGGGTGGGGTGCGGCTCGAGGATTTGGTGGTGATTACTGAAGGTGGGTGCGAGGTACTCACTAGGAGTGCGGAGGTGGATTTGTGAAAATGATTAGGCGAACTTTGGCGGTTTTGCTGATGATGATGGGCGCGCTCGAGGTACAGGCGCGGAATCTGATGCAAGCGGGCGTGGTGCAGCACGGACAAGCGGTTTACTACGGCGGGCGCTTTGATTCCTCCACCCGCATGACCGCCGCGCACCTGACCCTGCCGTTCGTCACCTGGGTGCGCGTGACCCATCAGGTCACTGGGCGCAGCGTACTGGTCAAAATCAACGACCGGGGACCGTGGGGAGTGCGCTCGAGAATTGTTGATTTGTCGCGCAGCGCCGCGCACGCTCTGGGGATTGAGAGCGAGGGCTTGGCGCGGGTAAAGCTCGAGGTGATTCGCTGAACTGGATTTGGCTTGTGTCTTCTGATGTCTGTCGCCTGCACGCTCATACGGTTTCCGCTAAGTTCCGTATTGTCGAGAACTGCACTTTCTTGGGCAAAGCGGCACCTTCTAGGCCTGACCGCCGAAAATACTGCATACCGCTGAAACCGTATGTTTTTCCCACTCGCTCCGTGTCTGTCTTGGCCCAACTACAGCACCTCACGGGCTGGGCCGCTTGGGTAGAACGGCACCTAGCGGGCCTGCCCGCCTCGGAAAATATCCGAATACTAAAGCATTTTGCAGAATCATAGAACCAGGAAACCTGAGTCTCTGAAGAAGTTACGGAGGTCTTGGAGGGTGAGGGTGTCCAAAGCGTGACGGATAGCTTGGGCCAAGTCTTCCAGGACGTA
>Ga0123339_10000783_pt1 | contig 23176 bp, 23 predicted proteins | sample lystaG_FD_89956 | JGI IMG/M metagenome (GOLD analysis project Ga0123339, IMG submission 89956) | Glacier valley bacterial and archeal communities from Borup Fiord, Nunavut, Canada, to study Microbial Dark Matter (Phase II) -... | ecosystem: Environmental > Aquatic > Freshwater > Ice > Glacier ...
AGACTCAGCCGACGGGGCCGCTTGCGGGCCTGACCGTGTTCGACCTGACCCGCGTGCTGGCCGGGCCGACCTGTGTGCAGATGCTGGGCGACCTGGGCGCCGACGTGATCAAGATCGAGAAGCCCGGCGCCGGGGACGACACCCGCGGCTTCGCCCCGCCGTTCATGCCGGGCACGCAGGAGAGCGCCTACTTCGTCGGCGTCAACCGCAACAAGCGCAGCGTCACGCTCGATATTGCCACGCCCGACATCCTGGCCGAGAACTTCAAGGGCGGCGCGCTGGCGAAGTATGGCCTGGGCTACGACCAGCTGCACGCCCGCTTCCCCGGCCTGGTCTATTGCAGCATCACCGGGTTCGGCCAGACCGGGCCGTATGCGCCGCGGCCCGGCTATGACAGCCTGGTGCAGGCCATGGGCGGGGTGATGAGCCTGACCGGGGAGCCGGACGGCCTGCCGCAGAAGGTAGGCGTGCCGGTCGCAGACTTGTTCGCCGGGCTGTACGGCTGCATCGGCATCTTGGCGGCGCTGCGCCACAAGGCATCGACAGGGCAGGGCCAGCAGGTCGATATTGGCATGCTGGACACGCATGTCGCCTGGCTGGCGAACCAGGGCATGAACTACCTGGCGACCGGCGAGAACCCGGTGCGGCTGGGCAACCAGCATCCCAACATCGTGCCCTACCAAGTGTTCCCGACCGCGGACGGCTATGTCGTGCTGTCCGTCGCCAACGACCCGACGTTCCAGCGGTTCTGCGAGAACTTCGGCCTGGCGCACCTGCTGGCGGACCCGCGCTTCGCCACCAACGCCGCCCGCGTCGGCAACCGGCAACTGGTGACGGACACCCTGACCCCCGTGCTGCGCGGGCAGCCGACGGCATGGTGGGTGGAGCGGCTGGAAGCCATGAAGATCGGCTGCGGCCCGATCAACACGCTGGAGCAGGTGTTCGCCGACCCGCAAGTGCAGGCGCGCGGCACGGTGGTGCATATGCCGCACGCGGCGACGCCGGACGGGGTGCGGGTGATCGCCAACCCGGTCCGGTTGTCAGAGACCCCGGTGGACTACCGCCGCCCGCCGCCGGTGCTGGGGCAGGACACGGACGACGTGCTGGGCCGCCGCCTGGGCCTGCCGGCGGCACGGCTGGCGGAGCTGCGGGACAAGGGCGTGATCTGATGCGCCTTCCCTTCTCCCTCTCCCTCCGGGAGAGGGTCGGGGTGAGGGGGTCTGTCCACCAGCACGACCGACTGGCGCTGGCAGCCACGGGTGTGCCTGATGCCGAACTTTCCGCCCCCAAGACCCCCTCACCCCGACCCTCTCCCGGGGGGAGAGGGAGAAGAGGCCTTCTCGCCTTGATGGTCGCCTGCTTAGCGTCGTCACCCGCAGCGTCGGAGACGGTGGCGATCCCCGCCGGAGCTGTTACCCTCAGTGCCGAGTTCGTCATGCCGTCCGGCCCTGTCCGTGCGCCGGCCGTCGTACTGCTGCACGGCTGCGGCGGGCCGTTCCCGGCGCGGGACGACCAGTGGCGGGACCATCTGCTGGCGTCGGGCCATCCCGTGCTGCTGCCGGACAGCTTCGGCTCGCGCGGCCTCGGCTCGCAGTGCCGGAACCCGTCCCGCATCGTCACCCCTGGCGCAGCCCGGCGCGACGACGCCATCGCCGCCGCTAAGTGGCTGCAAGCGCAGCCCGGCATCCCGCCGGGCGGTGTCGTTGTCATGGGCTGGTCCAATGGCGGCAGCACCGTGCTGGCCACCGCGCGCGCCGGACGAAACGACTTGCCGCCAGGACTGATACGCGGCTTCGTCGCATTCTATCCGGGGTGCCGCTTCTTCCTGGACGGCGGCGCCCGGCAGTGGGCGCCGGCTGCGCCCATGCTGCTGTTGATGGGCGAAAGCGACGACTGGACCGCCGCCGCACCGTGCCACACCCTCGCCGACGCGAACCCCGGCCGCGTCGAGGCGGTGTTCTACCCCGGCGCCTACCACGACTTCGATTCGCCGGGCCGCCCGGTCCGGCTCCGCGAGGGGCTGGCGTTCAGCGTCAACGGCGACGGCACCGCGCATGTCGGCACCGATCCGGCCGCCCGCGCCGACGCCCTGCGGCGCGTTCCTGCGTTCCTGGACGCCCTGCCATAACCAACATCTGGTTCCCGCGCGTACACGCCCATGTTATGCGCGTCGCCACGCACGGACCGGAAAGCACACTCCCATGAACGAGCAGACCCCGACCCCCACCCTGTCCCGCTTCTTCTCGGCGTCCCTTGCCGACGCCGACCCTGAGCTGTCCGCCGCCGTCACGTCCGAGCTGACGCGCCAGCAGGACGGGATCGAGCTGATCGCCAGCGAGAACATCGTCTCCGCCGCTGTGCTGGAGGCGCAGGGGTCCGTGCTGACCAACAAGTATGCCGAGGGCTACCCGGGCCGCCGCTACTACGGCGGCTGCGTCGAGGTGGACCGCGCCGAGGTCCTGGCCATCAACCGCGCCAAGGCGCTGTTCGGCTGCACCTACGCCAACGTGCAGCCGCACAGCGGCGCGCAGGCCAACCAGGCGGTGTTCCTGGCGCTGCTGACGCCGGGTGACACCATCCTGGGCATGAGCCTCGCGGCTGGCGGCCACCTGACGCACGGCGCCGCGCCGAACCTGTCCGGCAAGTGGTTCCGCGCCGTCCAATACGGCGTCGTGGAGGGCACAGGCCTGCTGGACTACGATGAGCTGGAGTCGCTGGCCCGCTCCGAGCGCCCCAAGATGATCATCGCCGGCGGGTCCGCCTACCCGCGCGTCATCGACTTTGCCCGCATCCGCCGGGTGGCGGACGAGGTCGGCGCGCTGTTCCTGGTCGATATGGCGCACTTCTCCGGCCTGGTGGCCGCAGGCGTCTATCCCACGCCGCTGCCGCACGCGCATGTGGTGACCACGACCACGCATAAGACGCTGCGCGGCCCGCGTGGCGGCATGATCCTGTCCAACGACGACGCCTTGGGCAAGAAGTTCAACTCCGCTGTGTTCCCCGGCCTGCAGGGCGGCCCGCTGATGCACGTGATCGCCGCCAAGGCCGTCGCTTTCGGGGAGGCGCTGCGGCCCGAGTTCCGCACCTACCAGCGCGCCGTGATCGACAACGCCCGCATGCTGGCCGAAACGCTGATGGAGCAGGGTTGCGACATTGTCACCGGCGGCACCGACAGCCATCTTATGCTGGTCGATCTGCGCCCCAAGCGCGTGACCGGCAAGCTGGCGGAGGCCAGCCTGGAGCGGGCGCACATCACCGCCAACAAGAACGCCATCCCGTTCGACCCCGAGAAGCCTGCCATCACCTCCGGCATCCGCCTCGGCACGCCCGCCGCCACCACGCGCGGCTTCGGGCTGGCCGAGTTCCGGGAGGTCGGCATGATGATCGGGGAGGTGCTGGAAGGCCTGGCCCGGTCCAACGACGGCAACAACGTGCAGGCCGAGCAGGCGGTGGCCGAACGGGTCATGGCGATGTGTGCGCGCTTCCCGATCTACACCGGTGCGCGCATGGGCGGCGGGGCGCACCTGGCGGGCTAGCTCCCGGTGCGCTGCCCGTTCTGCGGCCATGACGACACGCAGGTGAAGGACAGCCGGCCCACGGATGACGGGTCCGCCATCCGCCGCCGGCGGTTCTGCGGCGGCTGCGGGCAGCGTTTCACCACCATCGAGCGGGTGCAGCTCCGCGAGTTGACGATCCTGAAGAACGACGGCCGCCGCGTGCCGTTCGACCGTGACAAGCTGGCCCGCTCCATACGCATCGCGCTGCGCAAGCGCCCGGTGCAGGAGGAGCGGCTGGAGCGGATCGTGAACGGCATCGTCCGCCAACTCGAAGCGTCCGGCGAGAACGACATTCCGAGCAAGCAATTGGGTGAGCTGGTGATGGAGACGCTGAAGGAGGTGGACGCCGTGGCCTATGTCCGCTTCGCCAGCGTGTATCGCGACTTCCGCGAGGCCAAGGACTTCGAGGCCTTCCTGGGGTCCCTGGACGAGCCTACATAGCGCCCATGGACGACGAGCAGCACATGCGCGCGGCCCTGGCCCTGGGCCGGCGGGGGCTTGGCAGCACCTGGCCCAACCCGGCGGTCGGCTGCGTGCTGGTGCTCGACGGCCACGTGGTGGGCCGCGGCACGACCGCGCCGGGTGGACGGCCCCATGCGGAGGCCGTCGCGCTGGCGATGGCAGGCGGGTCGGCGCGTGGCGCAACCGCCTATGTGACGCTGGAGCCTTGCAGCCATCATGGCCAGACGCCGCCCTGCGCCGACGTGTTGATCGCCGCTGGCGTCGTGCGGGTCGTGGTGGCTGGGGCCGACCCGGACCCGCGTGTGAACGGCACGGGCATTGCCCGGCTGCGTGCGGCCGGGCTGGATGTCGCAACGGGCTGTCTGGCTGCTGAGGCTGACCGGCAACAGGCCGGGTTCCTGTCCCGCATCCGGCGCGGGCGTCCGCATGTGACGCTCAAGCTGGCGACGACGCTGGATGGCCGTATCGCAACGCGCAGCGGACAGAGCCGCTGGATCACCGGCCCTGCCGCCCGCCGGGCTGGCCACGCCATGCGGGGGACGCACGACGCCATCATGGTCGGTATCGGCACGGTGCTGGCGGACGATCCCGACCTGACGTGCCGCATTCCTGGCATCCGCAAGACGCCGTTGGTCCGGGTCGTCGCAGACAGCCACCTGCGAACTCCCCTGGCATCGCGCCTGGCAGTGACGGCGCAGGACGTGCCGACCTGGGTGCTGCACGCGGGGGAGGCCGACCCGGCGCGGCGCGAAGCGCTGGCGGACAAGGGCGTGCGGCTGTTTGAGGCTGGCACTGCCCGCGTGAACTTGGCTGCCGGGCTGCAATTACTGGGCGCCGCCGGGTTGACCCGGCTGATGGTGGAAGGCGGGGCAGGGATCGCCGCCGCCTTGCTGGCCGCGGGACTGGTGGACGGCGTGGCCTGGTTCCATGCGCCAGCCATAATGGGCGGCGACGGCCTGGCGGCGGTGCAGCCGTTCGGGGTAACGGGCCTGGACGGGATGCCGCGCTTCCGGCGCACCCGCTCCCAGGCACTTGGAGATGACATGCTGACCGAATTCGAGCGGGCCGCCTGATGTTCACCGGCATCATCACCGGCATGGGCCAGGTGCGCAGCCTGGTGCCGCTGGGCGGCGGGCAGGACATGCGCGTCGTCATCGCCGCACCCTGGCCGGACACCGGCAGCATCCCCGTAGGCGCCTCCGTCGCGTGCGGCGGTTGCTGCCTGACGGCGGTTGAGGTCGGGCCGGACTGGTTCGCGGTCGATGTGTCCGGGGAGACATTGTCGAAAACCAAGCTGGGCACCTGGGCACCGGGCAGCCCGATGAACCTGGAACGCTCGCTCCGCATGGGCGACGAACTGGGCGGGCACCTCGTGTCCGGCCACGTGGACGGGCTGGGCACCGTGCAGTCCGTCGTGTCCGAGAACGGGTCGTGGCGCGTCGGTATCGAGGTGCCGCGCGAGCTGTCCCGCTTCATCGCCAGCAAGGGCAGCGTGTCCGTCGATGGCGTGTCGCTGACGGTGAACGAGGTGGAGGGCACCCGCTTCGGCGTGAACATCATCCCGCATACCTGGACCGCCACCACGCTCGGCCAGTTGCAGCCCGGCCACCCCGTCCACATCGAGATTGACATGCTGGCCCGCTACGTCGCGCGCCTGGCGGAGACGCAATGAAGTCCGCTATCCTTTCCGACTACCTCGCTCCCGCCGCCGACCTGATCGAGGAGGCGCGGGCGGGCCGGATGTTCATCCTGGTCGATGACGAGGACCGGGAGAACGAGGGCGACCTGGTCATCCCCGCCCAGTTCGCCACGCCCGACGCCATCAACTTCATGGCCCGCCACGCCCGGGGCCTGATCTGCCTCGCCATGACCCGGCACCGCGTGGAGCAGCTCGGCCTGCCGCTCATGAGCCAGTCCAACAGCACCCGGCACCAGACGGCCTTCACCGTCAGCATCGAGGCGAAAGACGGCGTCACCACCGGCATCAGCGCCGCGGACCGGGCGCGCACCATCGGCGTCGCCATCAACCCGGAGACGGCGCGCGACGGCATCGTGACGCCGGGCCACGTGTTTCCGCTTGTGGCGCGGGAGGGCGGCACGCTGGTCCGCGCCGGGCACACCGAGGCCGCGGTCGATCTGGCCCGCCTGGCCGGGCTGAACCCGTCCGGCGTGATCTGCGAGATCATGAACGACGACGGCACCATGGCCCGGCTGCCGGACCTGTGCGCCTTTGCCCAGCACCACAACCTGAAGCTCGGCACCATCGCCGACCTGATCGCCCACCGGCGGCGCACCGAGAAGCTGGTGCGGCGGATCGAGGACACCACGCTGGAGCACGCGATCGGCGGCCAATGGCGGCTGAGCGTCTATGCGACGACGTTCGACTATGCCGAGCATGTCGTGCTGTCCAAGGGGAACCTTTCAGGCGACGAGCCGCCGCTGGTGCGCATGCAGGCCGTCGATATCGTGAACGACATCCTCGGCGGACCGTCGTGGCCGGTGCTATACGGGGCGATGCGGATGATCTCGGCGGCGGGCCGGGGTGCCGTGGTGATGATCCGGGACACGCGGCCCACAGCCGTATCCGACCGGGTGCGCGCCATGGCCGCCAGCCCGCGCCCAGGGCATTTCCTGCGGGACTACGGCATCGGCGCCCAGATCCTCACCGATTTGGGCGTGCGGGACATGGTGCTGCTGTCGAACACGCGCCGCACCGTGGTGGGGCTGGAGGGCTATGGCTTGAACATCATCGAACAGCGGCACATCGAGGGCACGCCGCCCGACGCGACGGCCGGGGAATGAGCACCGCCGACGCCCCGCTGCCGGCCGCACCCGCCGTGCCTGGCACGGCGCCGCGCATCCTGGTGATCCGCGCGCCCTACTACCGTGGCGTCGTGGACGGCATGACGCGCGGCGCCGCGCGCATTCTGGACGCAGCCGGCGCGATGCACGACGTGACGGATGTTGCCGGCGCGTTCGAGCTGGCACAGGCCGTGCGGATCGTGCTGCGCGGCGCCGCCGGGTTCGACGGCTACGTGGCGCTGGGCTGTATCGTGCGTGGGGAGACCGACCATTACGACCATATCTGCCGGGAAAGCATGGCGGGGCTGATGCAGGTGGCGTTGCAGTATGGCATCGCGCTCGGGACGGGGTTGCTGACGGTGCACGACATCGCCCAGGCCGCGGCCCGGTCGCGCGACGACGGCCACAACAAAGGCGCGGAGGCTGCTGCGGCGGCGCTGACCCAGGTGGCGCTGATGCGCGGGCTGGGGGCACGCTGATGGCACGCCCCCGACCCGCCGGCCGGCCTCGCACGGCCTCCCGAGTCGCTGCCGTGCAGGCCCTGTTCCAGAGCGAGCAGGGCGGCGAGACAGCCGAGACCGTCATTGACCAGTTCGTCCGCCATCGCCTGGGCGAGATGCCCGGCCCCGAGCACCAGGGCGGCGGCGGCTTCGAGGAAGGGCGGGTGCCCGACGCGCATGTTCCCCTGTTTCAGCGCATCGTCCGCACCGCGGTGCTGGAGCAGGACCGCCTGGACAAGCTGATCGCGGCCGCGCTGCCCGACGAATGGCCGATGACCCGGCTGGACCCCGTCCTGCGCGCCCTGCTGCGCGCCGGCTGTGCCGAGCTGTCGATGCCAGACGGCCCGCCGCCCCGCGTGGTCATCAACGAGTATCTGGACGTGGCCCACGGCTTCTTCACCGGGGAGGAGCCGCGGATGGTCAACGGTCTGCTGGACCGCCTGGCGCGTGAGTTGCGCCCTGGCGACTTCCCGGCGGAGGCCGCCCAGCCCGCATGACCCCGGGCGGCGATGCGCCGGCCGAGTTCGGCCTGATCGCCCGCCACTTCCGCCCGCTGGCAGGGGAGGGCGCGCTGGACCTGCTGGACGACGCCGCCGTGCTCGCGCCGCCACCAGGGCGGGAGCTGGTGTTCACCGCCGATGCCATGGTGGCGGGCGTGCATTTCCTGCCGGACGACCCGGCGGACACAATCGGCGCCAAGCTGCTGCGGGTGAACCTCTCCGACCTCGCGGCCATGGCGGCGACGCCCTGGGCCTACTTGCTGACGGTCTCGGCCCCGCGCAACACGCCGGATGCGTGGTTCCAGGGTTTCGCCGCCGGGCTGGCGCGGGACCAGGCACGGTTCGGCACCCGGCTGCTGGGGGGCGACACCACGTCCACGCCAGGCCCGGTCTCCCTGACCCTGACCTGCATCGGCCATGTCGCGCCGGGCTGCGCCCTGCGGCGGACCGGGGCGGCGGCAGGGGACGAGGTCTGGGTGACGGGGACCATCGGCGACGGCGCGCTGGGCCTGGCGGCGCTGCGCGGGGAGGTGGCCGACCCGGCGGGATGGATGGCGGGCCGCTACCGGATGCCCACACCGCGGCTCGGGCTTGCGCTGCATGGCGTCGCCTCGGCAGGGATGGATGTGTCCGACGGGCTGATGCAGGACCTCGCGCACCTGTGCCGCCTGGCTGGTGTGGGCGCACGGGTCGAGGCAGCCCGGGTGCCACTGTCCCCAGCCGCCGCCGCCGCCGGGCCGGGCTGGCGGGCCGCGTGCCTGACGGGCGGCGACGATTACGAGCTGCTGCTGGCCGTGCCGCCCGCCCATGCCGGCCGGCTGCGGCACGCAGCGGCGGCGCTGGGCGTAGCCGTGACCTGCATCGGTGCCTTCACGTCAGACCCCGGCGTGGTCGTCGTTGACGAGGCCGGCCGCAACATCCCGCTGGACCACGCGGGATGGAGCCACTTCTAACGCGGCTACAACCCGGAGTTGCCCGACGCGCCGCTGCCGCCCGGCGTCGTCTTGCTGCCGGTCGGGCCGCCGGCGTTGAACTTGCCGACGTTGCCCAGCAACTGCTGCATGAACGATGCCTCGCTGCCCGGGGACGGCGTGGCGCGGCTGACCACCGACACCTCGCGACCGTCCTCCTGGTTCAGCCTCTTCACCCCGCGCAGCACGCCGCCGGCATCGAAGCTCAGCACCACCACGTCCTGTTGCAGGATGCCCGGCGTGCGGCCGACACGGGTGCGCGTCGTCTCACCGATGTAAATCCAGGTGTTGTCGTCGAACGTCGCCTTCGCCGTCGGAGACCCCAAGGCGGCGGTCGCATCGGCGCGCGTCGAGGTGCCGACCACCATCTCCTTGAGTTGGTCGTTGTCCACGCGGTTGCCACGAAGCTGCTTCGGCGCCTCGACCACGCTGCACGCCGGCAGCAGCAGGAGGGCAAGCAGGAAGGAGGAGCGGATGCGGGCCACGGCTGGGTCTCTGGATGTGTGGTTGGGGTGGCGCCGCATTGATCGGGACGGCGCCGGGCCTATTTGACGGTGGGGTGTCACGGGCCACGGGCCGTGTCAATCAAGCCGTCGAGATGCAAGGGATCGGCAAGCGCATGGCCTTCTTCGGACTGTTCCGCCGCAAGCCGTATGAGCGGGCTGGCTTCGAGCTTTACACGGCTGCCGTGAAGGCGGCCCGCGACCCGTACTTCTTCCAGACGCTCGGCGTGCCGGACACGCTGGACGGACGGTTCGACATGGTGGGCCTGTATGTGTTCCTGGTGGTCCACCGGCTGCACACGGCGTCCGAGGAAGGCAAGCAGCTCGCGCAGGCCGTGTTCGACGCGATGTTCTCCGACATGGACATCAACCTGCGGGAGATCGGCATCAGCGACATGACGGTCGGCAAGAAGGTGCGCGCGATGTGGGAGGCGTTCAACGGGCGCTCCGCCGCCTATGGCGCCGCCGTGCAGGCCAACGACCCGGAGGCGCTGGCCACCGCCATCGCCCGCAACGTGTGGCGGGGCCGGGAGCCGGATGCCAATGCGCGGGCGCTGGCGCAGGTTGTGCTCCGCCAGGACCGGCATTTGGCTGCCCTGCCGATGGATGAGCTGTTCAAGGGCCAGGCCGGGTTCCTGCCCGTGGTGCAGGCCGCAGCGTGACGCCGGAGGTGCATCGCCCGGTGGCGCTGGACCGCATCGGGCCGCAGGGCACGGCCGTGCCGGTGGAGGCTGCAGCAGCCGAGCTTGCAGGGGTCGCCGCCCGGCTGGGCGTCCCTGCGGTGCATGCGGTGCGCTGCATGTTCAAGCTGCGCCGGATCGGCGGGATCATCGAGGCGGAAGGGGAGCTGCACGCCCGGCTGACCCAGGTGTGCGTGGTGTCGCTGGACGAGTTCGACGGCACGGTGGACGACCGCTTCACCGTCCATTTCGTCCCGGCAGGGACCGAGGACGAGGAGCCGGATCCCGACGCACCTGACCAGGTCCCGTTCGAGGGCAGTGCGATCGACCTGGGTGAAGCGGCGGTGGAGCAGCTTGCCCTTGCGCTCGACCCCTATCCCAGGCGCCCCGGCGCCGAGCTGCCGGCGGAGGCCCTGGACGGTCCGCATGGGTCGTTTGCCGCACTGGCCGCCCTGCGTGCCAAGCAGTAGGCGAGGTTGCGCGCCGTGCTTGCAGCAGCCGTACGGGTCTGCTAGACCCCGCGCCTCAATATCGTCCCGTAGCGCCGCTGCCGCACCCGTCGCGTGCCGTGTGCCCTGAAGCCCGGAGAGACGCGTTCCCATGGCTGTTCCCAAGAAGAAAACCTCCCCGTCCCGGCGCGGGATGCGCCGCAGCCACGATGCGCTGCGGACTGAGGCGCATGCCGACTGCTCCAATTGCGGCGAGTTGAAGCGCCCGCACCATCTGTGCAGCCATTGCGGCCATTATGACGGGCGCGAGGTCGTGGCGGCTGGCAAGGCGCTGAAGGGCGCTGTCCGCGTCTGACGGCAGCCGGCGTGCAGCCATGCGCGCAGCTCAACCGCCGAAGCCGTCCCGTGACATGACGAGGTCTGCCTGATGAGTGGGCCGTTCACTCTGGCCGTGGATGCCATGGGGGGCGACCATGCGCCGGACGTGGTGCTGGACGGCATCGCCATCGCGGCGGAGCGTCATCCCGCGGCCAGGTTCCTGCTGGTGGGCGACGAGGCCCGCCTGACGCCCATGGTCGCGGCCCGGAAGCGCGTCCTGGCGTCCTGTGTCATCCGCCATGCGCCTGCCGTGATCCCGAGCGAGATGAAGCCGACTGCGGCCCTGCGGGTCCGCGGCTCCTCGATGCGCGTCGCCATCGATGCCGTGGCGCATGGCGAGGCATCCGGCGTCGTATCGGCCGGCAACACCGGGGCGCTGCTGGCGCTTGCGAAGATCGTCATCAAGACGCTGCCCGGCATCGACCGCCCGGCCATGGCCGCCATCGCGCCGTCCGCCCGGGGCGATGTCGTCATGCTCGACCTTGGCGCCAACGTGCAATGCGATGCCCGCAACCTAGTCGAGTTCGCCATCATGGGCGACGTGTTCGCCCGCACGGTGCTGGGCCTGCCTGCGCCGACCATCGGGCTGCTGAACGTCGGGTCCGAGCAGTTGAAGGGCGACGAGCGGGTGCGGCAGGCGGCGGAGACGCTGCGGTGCAGCCACATCGGCCCGCAGTTCCACGGCTTCGTCGAGGGCGACGACATCGCCAAGGGCACGACCGACGTCATCGTCACCGATGGTTTCACTGGCAACGTGGCGCTGAAGACCGGGGAGGGCGCGCTGCGCCTTGTCGGCGACGTGCTGAAGCAGATTTTCCAGAGCAGCCTGCTCGGCAAGGTCGCATACCTGCTGGCCCGGCCCGGCCTGGACCGCATGCGGACATGGCTCGACCCGCGCCGCTACAATGGCGCCGTGATGCTCGGCCTGAACGGCGTCGTGGTGAAGTCCCACGGCGGCACGGACGCCGAGGGCTTCGCACACGCCGTCGATGTGGGAATAGACATGGTGGTGCACGGCTTCAACGGCAAAATCCGGGAGGGCTTGGCGCAGATCGAGGCATTGCGCCCGCCGCAGCTCGTGGTGGCCGTTTAGCCCATGCCGGCACGGAGCGTCATTGCGGGTCTGGGTGGCTACCTGCCCGAGCGGATCGTGTCGAACGAGGAGCTGTCGCGCCGGGTCGATACGTCGGACGCCTGGATACAGGAGCGTACCGGCATCCGGCAGCGCCACCTTGCGTCGCCGACCGAGACTTGTGCCCACATGGGCGCCCGTGCCGCGGCGGCGGCCCTGGCCGATGCCGGCTGCACCGCGGCGGACGTGGACGCGGTGATCCTGGCGACCAGCACGCCGGACCAGGCCTTCCCGGCGTCGGCGTTGCGGGTGCAGGCGGAATTAGGCGTCAAGCGCGGCTTCGGCTTCGACATCTCGGCGGCGTGCAGCGGCTTCGTGTATGCGCTGTCGGTGGCAGACGCCATGATCCGGGCCGGGCAGGCCGGTGGCGTGCTGGTGATCGGCAGCGAGGTGTATTCCCGCATCATGAACTGGGCGGACCGCGGCACCTGCGTGCTGTTCGGCGACGGGGCCGGCGCCGCCTTCGTGCGGACGGTCGATGCGGCGGACGAGGCGGGGGGCCGCGGCATCCTGTCCACGCACCTTCACGCCGACGGGACGTTGGGGGACCTGCTGTATGTCGATGGCGCCATCGGGCGGCCGGACCGGCCGGGCCACCTGGTGATGAACGGGCGGGAGGTGTTCCGCCACGCCGTGACCAAGCTGGCAGGCGCCGTCGATGAGGCGCTGGCCGCCAACGGGCTGGCGCAGGCCGACGTAGACTGGCTGGTGCCGCACCAGGCCAACCGCCGCATCATCGACGCGATGGGCCGCAAGCTGGGCCTGCCGCCGGAGCGCGTGGTGGTTACGGTGGACCGCCACGCCAACACCTCCGCCGCCTCGATCCCGCTGGCGATGGCCGAGGCCTACAACGATGGCCGTATCAAGCGGGGCGACCTGGTGCTGATGGAGGCCCTGGGCGGCGGCATGACCTGGGGCGCTGCGCTGGTGCGCCTGTAAACCGGGTTCAAGACCCCATTGTTTTCAGCGCCTTCGCTTGACGCTGCGCGCAGCCGCACCTAGCGTGCGCCGCATGAACACAGTCACCCGCGCGCAACTGGCCGAAACGATCTATGCCCAGGTCGGCCTGTCCAGGAACGACTCGGCGGACCTGCTGGAGACGGTGCTGGAACAGATTTCGGCTGCGCTGCAATCCGGCGACTCCGTCAAGATCAGCGGGTTCGGCACGTTCTCTGTCCGGCAGAAGGGCCGGCGCATCGGACGCAACCCGAAGACCGGGGTCGAGGTGCCGATCCTGCCGCGCCGCGTGCTGACGTTCCGGCCCAGCCAGGTACTGAAGGCCCACGTGAACGGCACCGCCATCCCCACCGACGGCGACATGGGGGATGAGGCATGAGCGACCCGTTCAAGGACGTGCCCGACGAGGACCTTGACGACGCGCAGCCCTTGTCCGACCCGGCCCGGCCCCGGGCCAAGAAGGCGCCCAACGCCTTCCGCACCATCAGCGAGGTCGCGGACGAGCTTCACATCCCGCAGCACGTCTTGCGGTTCTGGGAAACCAAGTTCCCGCAGATCAAGCCGCTGAAGCGCGGCGGCGGGCGGCGCTACTACCGCCCGGACGACATCCTGCTGCTGCGCCGCATCTCCGACCTGCTGTATATCCAGGGATACACCATCAAGGGCGTGCAGCGCCTGTTGCGGGAAGGCGGGGGTGCGTTGGCTGAGAACATCCCGCCCGCGACCGCCGCCGAGCGGGCTGCGGCAGAGGCGGAACATGCGGGGCCGGCAGACTTGTCGCAGGTGGCGGACGAGGAACTGGGCATGGACGCGCCGGAGGCCAGCCACGACGATGCCGCAGCACAGGAAGCTGCCCGGCTGCGTGCCGTGATACGGAATGTCCTGGATGAACTCGTGGACTTGCGCGCCATGCTCGCCTGAACAGGCGGCCTTGCGTTGCGGACCCGGCGGTGCCCTGCTATGAGGGCGCCCATGTCGGAGCGTGGCGCAGTCTGGTAGCGCACTTGTCTGGGGGACAAGGGGTCGTGGGTTCGAATCCCGCCGCTCCGACCATCCGGCCCTAGCCCGGCAGCAGCACCGTCGCCACCGCTTGCGCGGCGATGCCTTCGCCCCGCCCTGTGAAGCCCAGCCGCTCCGTCGTCGTGGCCTTCACCGACACCACGCCAGGCCCGACGCCCATCAAATCGGCAATGCGTGCCTCCATGGCAGCGGCATGGGGCGAGATCTTGGGCCGCTCGCAAATCAGCGTCACGTCGGCATTCGCCAGCCGCCCGCCCCGGGCCGCGATACGCCCGGCAGCATGCACCAGGAACCGGGCGCTGTCGGCGTCCTTCCACGTCGCCTCCGTAGGCGGGAAGTGCCGGCCGATGTCGCCCTCCGCCAGCGCACCGTAGATCGCGTCGCACAGGGCGTGCAGCCCCACATCGGCGTCGGAGTGCCCGGCCAGCCCGCGCTCATACGGCACGGTGATGCCGCACAGGACCAGCGGGCGCCCCGCCTCCAGCACATGCACGTCGAAGCCCGTGCCGACGCGCGGCAGCATGGGGGGCAGCAGCAGGCGTTCCAGGCGCACCAGGTCCTCCGGGTAGGTCAGCTTGATGTTGTCCTCATGGCCCGGCACCAGCCCCACCGGCAGCCCCGCCCGTTCCAGCAGCGACGCGTCATCGGTCGCGCCCGGCCCGGCGCTGCGGTGCAGGCCGAGCAGGGTCGTGAAGCGGAACGCCTGTGGCGTCTGCGCGCGATACAGGCCGTCCCGCGGCACGGTTTCACCAACCCTGCCGTCCTGCACCCGCTTCAACGTGTCCGCCACCGGCACGGCAGGGATGGCGCCGTGCAGGCTGCCAAGCGCGGCAATCAGCGCCTGCACCGTCCCGTGGCCCACATTGGGCCGGGCCGCATCATGCACCAGCACGAGGTCGGGCGCATGAGGCGCCAATGCCTCCAGCCCGGCACGCACGCTGTCCTGCCGCTCGGCGCCGCCGGGCACTGAGGGCAGGTGGTCCAGTCCGGCCAAAGCCGTGTCGAGCAGCCCGGGGTCCCCGACCGCCAGCAGCAGGCCCACATGCGGCGCCAACGCCTCGGCGGCCCACCGGACGACGGTCTTGCCCCCGATCACGGCGAACTGCTTGGGCTGGCCGGCGCCGAACCGGGAGCCTGACCCGGCCGCCACCAGGAGTGCTGCGATATTCATGCCGCCAGCTTTGGCCAGCCAGGGTGCAATCCGTCAACCCATCTGCCTCACGCCCGTGAGAGGTGATTGCACCGGGGCCACGCAGGCTTTAGTTTGCCCAAATGATGGGCAACCCGAATACCACACCCCGCTTGGCCCCGATCACCCTCGGCAGCGGCGCATACGCGGTCTGCCTCGATGTCCCGGTGATCCTGGCGCCGATGTCCGGCGTGACGGACCTGCCGTTCCGCCGGCTGGCGAAGCAGCAAGGCGCCGGGCTGGTGGTGTCGGAAATGATCGCATCCTGGGCGATGGTGCGCGAAAATCAGGCGACGCTCCGCATGGCGGATGTCGATGGCTGCGGTGGCCCGAGCGCCGTGCAGTTGGCAGGGTGCGAGCCGGCCGCGATGGCGGAGGCCGCGCGCATCGCCGTCGGGCATGGCGCGGACCTGATCGACATCAACTTCGGCTGCCCCGTGAAGAAGGTCGCCATCGGCCAAGCCGCCGGCAGCGCCCTGATGCGGGACGAGGTCGCGGCCGCCCGTATCCTGGAGGCGACGGTGCGCGCCGTCCCGGTGCCGGTGACGCTCAAGATGCGCATGGGCTGGGACCACGCCAACCTGAACGCGCCATCCTTGGCGCGCATCGCCGAGGCGTCCGGCATACAGATGGTGACGGTGCACGGCCGCACCCGGCAGCAGTTCTACACCGGCACCGCCGACTGGCGCTTCATCGCCGGGGTGAAGGACGCGGTCGGCCTGCCCGTGATCGCCAACGGCGACATCCTGACGGAGGACGACGCGGTGGAGGCGCTGCGGCAGTCCGGCGCCGACGGCGTGATGATCGGCCGTGGCTGCTACGGCCGCCCGTGGTTCCCCGCCCAGGTCGCCCGCTTCCTGATGACGGGCCAGCGCGGGACCGAGCCGGTGTTGGCTGAGCAGAAGGCGACCATGATGCAGCACTACCGCGCCATGCTGTCCCATTTCGGCACCGACGCCGGCGTGCGCCTGGCGCGCAAGCACCTGAGTTGGTATTCGCGCGGCCTGTTCGGCTCCGCCGAGTTCCGCTCCGCCGTCATGCGGACCGCCGACCCGGCCGCCGTCGTGGCGTTGATCGACAGCTTCTTCGACCCGCTTATTCAAGGTGGGATCCAGCGCGGCGCCGCCCGCATCGAGGAGGCCGCCGCTGCATGAGGGCAGCCATCGCCCGCGGGCGCCTCAAGCTTGTGGAGAAGCTGACGCCGCGGCCGCCGGCGCCCGAGGTCGATGCCCATGCCGTGCTGGGGGCGCTGCCGGTCCCGGTGCTGTTGCTGGACGCGGAGGACCGCTTCCGCTTCGTCAACCAGGCGGCCGAGCAGTTCCTGGGCGTGTCCCTGCTGCAATTGGGCCACATGACGCTGGGCACGCTCGTGCCGGCCGACAACCCGATCTTCTCCGTGCTGGCCCAGGTGCGGCGGCATGGCACCACGATCTCGGACCACGACCTGACGATTGACAGCCCGCGCTTGCACAAGCGCGGCATCACCGTCCAGGCCGCCCCGATGCTGGAGGAGCCGGGCTGCGTGCTGCTGACGCTGCAGGACAGCAGCGCGGCGCGGTCGCTGGACCGGCAGATGCTGTTCCGCGGCGCCGCCCGCAGCGTGACCGGCATGTCGGCGATCCTGGCGCATGAGGTGAAGAACCCGCTGTCCGGCATACGCGGCGCCGCGCAGCTTCTGGAGGCGAGCGTGGCGGAGTCCGACCGCGAGCTGACCGTGCTGATCCGTGACGAGGCCGACCGCATCCGGGACCTGGTGGACCGCATGGAGGTGTTCGGCGAGAAGCCGATCGAGCGCCGCCCCGTGAACATCCACCGCGTGCTGGAATATGTCCGCCGCCTGGCCGGCACCGGCTTTGCCGCGCACCTGCGCATCACCGAGAGCTATGACCCGTCGCTGCCCCCGGCCTTCGCCAACCGCGACCAGCTGGTGCAGGTCCTGCTGAACCTGGTGAAGAACGCCGCGGAGGCCGTCACGGACGACCCGGAGCTGACAGCCCGCGGCGGGGGGGAGATCGTGCTGACGACCTCCTACCAGCACGGCATGCGGCTGGCCGTCGCCGGCAGCGACCATCGGCTGGACCTGCCGCTGGTCGTCACCGTGCGCGACAACGGACCCGGCATCCCCGACGACATACGCCCGCATCTGTTCGAGCCGTTCGTGACCAGCAAGCCCGCCGGCAGCGGCCTGGGCCTTGCACTGGTGGCCAAGATCGTCGGCGACCACGGCGGCCTGATCGAGGTCGATAGCCGCCCGGGCCGCACCGAGTTCCGCCTCTGCCTGCCCGTCGTCACCGAGGCTGAAGCCGAAGCGCCTTAACCGGCGCTACCTGAAAGAGCAGCATGACCCCGCCCACCGTCCTGGTCGCCGACGACGACCGATCCATACGCACCGTGCTGACCCAGGCGCTGGGCCGCAGCGGCTACCAGGTCCGCTGCACCGGCAACGCCGCTACGTTGTGGCGCTGGGTCGAGGAAGGCGAGGGCGACCTGGTCATCACCGACGTGGTCATGCCCGACGAGAACGGGCTGGACCTGATCCCGCGCATCAAGCGCATCCGCCCAGAGCTGCGCGTGGTGGTCATGAGCGCGCAATCCACCCTTATGACCGCCGTGAAGGCCGCGCAGCGCGGCGCCTTCGAGTACCTGCCCAAGCCGTTCGACCTGAAGGAGTTGCTGTCCGTCGTCGCCCGCGCCCTGGCCGCCCCGCCGCCTGTGGCCGACGCCGTCCCGCCCGAACCCAAGGACGCCGAGGAACGCCTGCCGCTGATTGGCCGCAGCGTCGCCATGCAGGAGATCTACCGCAGCATCGCGCGGCTCACGACAACCGACCTTACGGTCATGGTCAACGGCGAGTCCGGCACCGGCAAGGAATTGGTGGCACGGGCACTCCACGACTACGGCCGCCGCCGCACCGGGCCGTTCGTCGCCATCAACATGGCCGCCATCCCGCGCGAGCTGATCGAGAGCGAGCTGTTCGGCCATGAGCGCGGCGCCTTCACCGGCGCCCTGAACCGCGCCCAGGGCCGGTTCGAGCAGGCCGCCGGCGGCACCCTGTTCCTGGACGAGATCGGCGACATGCCGGCCGAAGCACAGACCCGGCTGCTGCGCGTGCTGCAGGAAGGCGAGTTCACCACCGTAGGCGGCCGCCAGCCCATACGCGCCAACGTACGCATCGTCGCCGCCACGCACCGCGACCTGCGCCAGGCCATACGCGGCGGGCAGTTCCGGGAAGACCTGTTCTACCGCCTGAACGTCGTCCCCATCCGCCTGCCGCCGTTGCGAGAACGCCTGGAGGACATCCCCGTCCTGGCCCGGTATTTCCTGGAGAAGGCGCATAGCAGCGGCCTGCACGCCAAGACGCTGGACAACGCCGCCATGGAGCGCCTGCGCCAGCACCGCTGGCCCGGCAACGTGCGCGAGCTGGAGAACCTGATGCGCCGCCTGGCCGCCCTGTATCCGCAGGAGACCATCGGCGAGGAGGTGATCGCCGCCGAGCTGATGGAAAGCGGCCTGGACTCAGGCCTGCCCTCCGCCGGCGGCAGCCCCGAGCCGCTGGCGCTTGCGGTCGAACGCCACATACGCACCTTCCTGGCCGCCAGCCGCGACGGCATGCCGATGCGCGACATATATGACCAGGTGATCGCCGAGGTGGAGCGCCCGCTGATCCAGATGACCCTGTCCGCCACGCGCGGCAACCAGATCAAGGCCGCCGCCATGCTGGGCCTGAACCGCAACACGCTGCGCAAGAAGATCAGGGACCTCGACATCCCGGTCGTGCGCGGCATCGGCTGACCCGGCCGTGAACGCCGTTTCCAAGCGCGACGCCATGCAGCCGGCGGCGCCCCGGCGCTCCTTGATGCGCCGCGTGCTGGATGCGGCGCTGGGCAAGTTCGTCACGCTGCTCCTGGCCGCGCTGGCGCTGGGCATCGTCGTGGCGACCTTCGTGGTGCTGTCGGGCGGCATCCCCTTGGCGCTCAGCCCGAACCTGCTGGTCGCGATGTCCCTGGCCAACCTGGTGGTGCTGCTGCTGCTAGGCGCCGTTCTGGCCGGGCGCCTGACCCGGGTGTGGGTGGAACGGCGGCGCGGATCGGCCGGCTCCCGCCTTCATGTGCGGCTGGTGATGATGTTCAGCGTGGTCGCCGTCACGCCCACCATCGTGCTGGCGGTGATGGCGACGGTGTTCTTCAACCTGGGCATCCAGGCCTGGTTCAACGACCGCGTCCGCACCGCGCTGAACGAGGGGCTAGAGGCCTCACGCGGCTACCTGGAAGAGCACCGCAACAACATACGCGGCGACGCGCTGTCCATGGCCATCACGCTGTCCGCCCTGGCGCCGACCATGCAGCGCGACCCGTTCACTTTCAGCCAGCAGATGGACCTCCAAACCAACTTGCGCGGCTTGACGGAAGCCATCCTATTCGACCCAGTGACCAACGAGATAGCCGCCGCGGTGGGCGCCGTGGACGGGCAGGGGGTGGAACCGGCGCCGTGGGAGGAGACGGAGCGTGCGCGCAGCGGCGAGGTCGTGGTGATCGGCTCCCCGGACGGGCACCGGGTGCGCGCGGTGGTCCAGCTCAACACGACGCCGCCCATGATGCTGCTCATCAGCCGTCCCGTGGACCCTGCCATCCTGGAGCACCAATCGCGGACCGAGCAGGCGGTCGCGGAATACCAGCGGCTGGACGAGAACAGGTCGGTCCTGCAAGTCACCTTCGTGCTGATCTTCGCCCTCGTCGCCCTGCTGGTGCTGTCCGCTGCAGTCCTGATTGGCCTGGTGCTGGCCAACCAGATCGCCCGTCCGGTGGGGCGTCTGATCCTGGCGGCGGAGCGCGTGCGCGCCGGGGACCTGACGGTGCGCGTGCCGGAAATACAAAGCGAGGACGAGGTCGCCGGCCTGTCCCGCGCTTTTAACCGCATGACCGGCCAACTGGGCGCGCAGCGGTCCGAGCTGATGGACGCCTATAGTCAGATCGACGAGCGGCGCCGGTTCACTGAAACTGTGCTGGCCGGCGTGTCCGCCGGGGTGATCGGCCTGGACGCCGCCGGGCATGTGGAATTGCCCAACCGCGCCGCGGGCGAGCTTGTGGGGCTCGATCTTATGGCAGCCATCGGCGTGCCATTGAGCGAGGTGGTGCCCGAGTTCGCCCCCTTGCTGGCCGAAGCCGCGCAGTCGCAGGGCGCACGCACCGCGGAGGTCGAGATCGGCCCGGCGTCCCGCCGCCGCACCCTGCTGGTCCGCATCGGCACCGACGGCCGCGGCGCCCGGGCGGAGGGGTATGTCGTCACATTCGACGACATCACCGAACTGCAATTCGCCCAGCGCAAGGCTGCCTGGGCCGACGTGGCCCGGCGGATCGCGCATGAGATCAAGAATCCGCTGACTCCCATCCAGCTATCGGCCGAACGGCTGAAACGCCGCTTCACGAAGGAGATCACGTCGGACCCCGAGACCTTCGCCCAATGCGCCGACACCATCGTGCGCCACGTCGGCGACATCGGCCGCATGGTGGACGAGTTCTCGGCCTTCGCCCGCATGCCGCAGCCGGTGTTGCGGCCCGAGGACGTGGGCCGCATCGCGCGGGAGGCGCTGATCCTGCAACGCAGCGCCCGTCCGGAGATCGTCTGGTCCACCAGCATCCCCGACCGTGGCCCGATGGCCGTCTGCGACCGCCGACTGCTCGGCCAGGCGCTGACCAACCTGCTGCAGAACGCAGCCGACGCCGTCGCCATGCGCCCGCGCGCGCCCGGCGAGCCGGCCGGCCACATCGGGGTGGCCGTGCGCGTCCAGGGCGGCACGGTGTGGCTGGAGGTGCGTGACGACGGCATCGGCCTGCCGGAGGGCGACCACAACCGGCTGGCCGAACCCTATGTGACCCACAAGCCCAAAGGCACCGGGCTGGGCCTGGCCATCGTGAAGAAGGTGATGGAGGACCACGGCGGCGGCCTCAGCCTGGATGACCGTCCCGACGGACCCGGCGCAGTCGCCTCGCTGACGCTTCCGTTGATGGTCGACAGCACGGCAACGGCGTAAGACAGCAACATGGCCCATGAGATACTGATCGTTGACGACGAGCCTGACATCCGCATGCTGATCGAGGGCATCCTGGAGGACGAAGGCTATGCCGTCCGCCAGGCCGCCGACTCCGACTCGGCCATCGCCGCCTTCCGGCTGCGGCGCCCGTCGCTGGTCATCCTGGACATCTGGCTGCAAGGCTCCCGCCTTGACGGCCTGGGCATCCTGAATGCGATCCATTCGGAGGAGCCGCACGTCCCTGTCGTGATGATCAGCGGCCACGGCACCATCGAGACCGCCGTCGCCGCCATCCAGCATGGCGCCTACGACTTCATCGAGAAGCCGTTCAAGTCCGACCGCCTGCTGCTGATCATCCGCCGGGCGCTGGAAGCGGCGCGGCTGGCGCGGGAGAATGCCGAATTGCGGCTGCGCGCGGGCGTCGAAGCCGACCTGACCGGCCATAGCTCCGCGATCTCGGCGCTGCGCACGGCGGTGGAGCGGGTGGCGCCCACCGGGTCGCGCGTGCTCATCAGCGGGCCGGCCGGCTCGGGCAAGGAGGTCGTCGCGCGCATGGTCCATGCCCGGTCCCGCCGTGCGGACGGGCCGTTCGTGGCGCTGAATTGCGCCACCCTGGCGCCTGCCCGGTTCGAGGAAGAGCTGTTCGGCGTCGAGGCCGGGCCGGACGCCAACGCCTCCCCACGCCGGGCCGGGATGCTGGAACGCGCCCACGGCGGCACGCTGCTGCTCGACGAGGTGTCTGACATGCCCCTGGAGACTCAGGGCAAGATCGTCCGCGCCTTGCAGGACCAGACGTTCGAGCGGCTGGGCGGCACCTCCCGCGTGAAGGTCGATGTGCGCGTCCTGGCGACCACAAACCGCGACCTGCACGTCGAGATCAGCCACGCCCGGTTCCGCGAGGACCTGTATTACCGCCTGGCCGTCGTGCCGATCCGCATGCCGAGCCTGAAGGAGCGGCGGGAGGACGTGCCGGAGCTGGCCAAGCACTTCCTCGAACGCTCCGCCGAGACGTCCGGCATCCCGGGCCGAGAATTGTCCACCGATGCGATGACGGCGTTGCAGGCCTATGACTGGCCCGGCAACGTCCGCCAGTTGCGGAACCTGATGGACTGGCTGCTCATCATGGCGCCCGGCGGCCCTACCGACGCCATACGCGCCGAGATGCTGCCGACCGAGATCAGCCAGGGCGCCCCGGCATTGCTGAACTTCGACCCGACCGCCGACCTGATGGCGCTGCCGCTGCGGGAGGCACGGGACCTGTTCGAGACGCAATACTTGCAGGCCCAGCTCCTGCGTTTCGGCGGCAACATCAGCCGGACTGCCGGGTTCGTGGGCATGGAACGCAGCGCGCTGCACCGCAAGCTGAAGCAGCTTGGCGTCAACTCCGACGACCGCAACGGCGCATGAGCCGCATCGCCTACGTCAACGGGCGATACCTGCCCCAACGTGACGCCAGCGTGAACATCGAGGACCGGGGCTACCAGTTCGCGGATGGCATCTACGAGGTCGTCCACATGCACCGCGGCCGTTTCATCGACGCGGACCGCCACCTCGCGCGGCTGGAGCGTTCGTTGGGCGAGGTTCGCATCGCCGCACCGATGGCCCGGTCCGCGCTGATGCACGTGCTGGGGGAGGTCGCCCGGCGCAACCGGGTGCGGGACGGCCTGATCTACATGCAGGTCACCCGCGGCGTCGCCCGTCGCGACCACGCCTTCCCGGCGCAGCCTGTCGCGCCCGCCCTGGTCGTCACCGCCCGCCGCATCCCGCCCTATCCGTCCGACATCGGCGCATGGTCCGGCCGCGCCATCACCTATCCCGACGAGCGGTGGGCGCGTTGCGACATCAAGAGCACGGGCCTGCTGCCCAATGTGCTCGCCCGGCAGGCAGCACGGGAGCAGGGCGCCATCGAGGCCATCCTGATCGACGGGAACGGCATGGTGACGGAAGGGGCGGCCACGAGCCTGTGGATCGTCGATGCCCATGGGGTCGTGCGGACCCGGCACCTCGACCACGGCATCCTGCCGGGCTGCACCCGCGACGCCCTC
>Ga0123339_10000787_pt1 | contig 23126 bp, 20 predicted proteins | sample lystaG_FD_89956 | JGI IMG/M metagenome (GOLD analysis project Ga0123339, IMG submission 89956) | Glacier valley bacterial and archeal communities from Borup Fiord, Nunavut, Canada, to study Microbial Dark Matter (Phase II) -... | ecosystem: Environmental > Aquatic > Freshwater > Ice > Glacier ...
CCCGCCTGGGCCGCCATTGCCACTACTTGGCTGGGACTATAGGCACCGTCGGAGACGACGCTGTGGCAGTGCAGGTCAACCTGGCTGCGCCCCGCGCTGGGTACGCCGCCCACGTGCCGTTCGTTGCTTGTCAAACTTTGGTTGTCCATACTTTATTCTACGCACGCAGCCTTCCACTTGTTACAACTGAATATGGCCTGTTTGTCGGTTCCTGTTGTGCGCTAATCCTGAGGCTGTTCGGCGGTGACAGGCTTGCTCTCTAGCAGGGTGCGAGTGACGATGAAGCGGATGGCAGTGCGCTCGTGTTCGCCAATGTTCACATCGGTGAACATCGGCACGCAGGCGATGTCGATCCCCTCTGGCAGCAGGTAGTTGCGGGCAGTAGCGACCGCCTTGATCGCCTGGTAGCAGGCTGCCGCGCCAATGGCCTGCACTTCTGCCTTATCCTGTTGGCGGAGGACGCGGGCGATGGCCCCGGCTACTGCGCTGTGGCGCGACTGCGAGGAGACCTTCAGCACTCCCTCCTCATTGCCCGCGACGCTGGCCCCCGGCTCTGCCGTACTACGCTCTGGGCGAGGGGTATCGTTGCGTTCGGGGCGGGGGGGCGGACTATATTTGCTGCGCTCTGCATTGCTGCGCTCTGGGCGAGGGGCATAGCTGCTGGGCTGGCTGCGCTCTGGCTGCTCGGCGTAGCTACTAGGCTGGCTGCGCTCTGGGCGGGGGGCATAGCTGTTGGGCTGGCTGCGCTCTGGCTGGGGGGTGTAGCTGGCTGGATCGTCGCTATCCTGCTCCTCCCTGCCCGCAGTCTCCGTGTCGGGCATGGTGGCGGCTGCGGTGCCTTCGTCAACATCAGTGGTAGGTTGCTCGGCAGCAGCGGCGTTCGCGCCACCCTCGGCGGGGAAGCGGGAACCGGCCCCCACTTTGATTTGGCTGAGGTCGAGGTCTTGAAACATCTTGTCCATGACGTGGCTTCTCCTGTACTGAAAGATGGTTATTCGGTTGAGCGGTCTACGCGCCGGATGGCGGTGGCGCGATGGCTCTGCGGGTCGGTCTCAATCAGCACTGCGTTGAAGATCGCTGGCCCCTCAATCACTACCCCGCGCCCGCCAGGGGTCTGGAAGCGCATCTGGCGGATGCTGTTTTCGATGTTGGCCCCGATGATCGAGTCTCGCGGGCCGCTCATGCCCAGGTCGCTGACGAAGGCGCAGCCGGGTGGGAGCAGGCGAGGGTCGGCGGTCGCTACGTGCGTATGGGTGCCGACTACTGCGCTGACTCGTCCAGCCAGGTACCAGGCAAGGGCGGCCTTCTCTGCCGTCGCCTCGGCATGAAAGTCTACAAAGACAGGTATTGTCAGCGGCCCCGCCCCTGCGCGGGGGCCAAGCACCTCGTCGGCGGCCTCGAAGGGGCTACGCAGGTTCTGGGGCATGAACACCTGCCCTTGCAGGTTCAGCACTGCCACCGGCTGGCTGCTACCATCGGCCAGTGTGATCGGGTGGACGATATAGCCACGTCCAGGCAGCCCTGCACTGTAGTTGTGGGGGCGCAAGACTGGCACATCCTCGGCCACATAGGTGAAGGCCTCCTTCTGATCCCAGATGTGGTTGCCACTGGTGATCACGTCCACGCCCGCCGCGAACAGGTCTTCTGCGGTCTGGCGGGAGAGGCCGAAGCCACCGGCGGCGTTCTCGCCATTGGCGATCACCATATCCAGGCTCAACTCGGCCCGCAGGCCAGGCAGCAGCTGGCCGACCGTCTGCCGCCCCAACCTACCCACCACGTCGCCAATCATTAGTACGCGCACACGCCCCGTTCCCTCAGCTTTTCTACGATTTCTGCCATTATAACACATAACAAAAAGAGGAGTCGTGCGTTATACACAACTCCTCTACTTGTGCCTACCTTGCCCCTCACAAGGAGAGAGCTTAGCGAGCGTAGTCGGTGGCGCGAGTTTCGCGGATCACCGTTACTTTGATTTGGCCGGGGTACTCAAGGCTCTCCTCGATCTTCTTTACTACGTCGCGGGCTAGCTTTGCCATGCCCAGGTCGTCTAGTGCCTCAGGCCTGACCAGGATGCGGACTTCGCGGCCCGCCTGGATGGCGAAGCTGCGTTCGACGGCCTCGAACGAGTTAGCGACTTCCTCCAGCCGCTCTAGACGTTTGATGTAGTTCTCGACACTCTCGCGGCGTGCGCCAGGGCGTGCGCCAGAGATCGCATCGGCGGCCATGACGATCCAGGCTTCGACGGTGGTCGGCTCCTCGTCCATATGGTGAGCAGCGATGGCGTGGACGATTTTGGGCGAGCGACCGAGCCGTTTGGCGATGTCTGCACCGATCAGGGCGTGTGGGCCTTCCACTTCGTGGTCAACTGCCTTGCCAATGTCGTGCAAGAGGCCAGCAGTCTTGGAGATGTTAACGTCGGCACCGAGTTCGGCGGCAACTGCGCCTGCGACGATGGACGTTTCTATCGCGTGTTGTAGCTGGTTCTGGCCGTAGCTGTAGCGGTAGCGCAGGCGACCGAGCAGCTTGATCAGGTCGGGATGCAGACCTTGCACGCCGACTTCGAGGGCGGCCCGTTCGCCTTCCTCGCGCAGGTTGGCTTCCACTTCCGTCCACGATTTAGCAACGAGGTCTTCGATGCGGGCGGGGTGAATGCGACCATCCTGGATCAGCTTGGTCAGGGCGCGGCGGGCCACTTCGCGGCGCACGGGGTCAAAGCAGGAGAGGGTGACAGCCTCCGGGGTATCATCAATGATCAGGTCAACGCCGGTGGCTTGTTCGAGCGAGCGGATGTTGCGGCCCTCGCGCCCGATGATGCGGCCCTTCATCTCGTCGTTGGGGAGGGGAACGGTAGTGACGGTGATCTCTGGTACGTACTCGCTAGCGACGCGGGCGGCGGCGATAGCCAGGATACCACGCACGCGGGTATCAGCATCTTCGCGGGTATCGGCCTCGATCTCCCGGATTTTGCGAGCAGCGTCGGCGCGGTAGTCTTGCTCGATCTGCCCGATCAACTCGGCCTTCGCCTGGTCTGCGGTCAGGCCCGCCACCCGTTCAAGCTCGTGCAGCTTGATCGTATAAGCCTGGTCGATCTCCGCACGAATGCGCTCGGCTTCGCGCTCCTTGCCCTGCAACGAACGGTCGCGGCGTTCTAGCGTCTCGATCTTGGCATCAAACTGCTCCTCTTTCTGCTGCATTCGCCGCTCGATGCGCTGTGCTTCGTTGCGCCGCTCGCGCGCTTCCTGCTCGACCTGCTCGCGCATCTTCAGCACCTCATCTTTGGCATCAAGGATGATTTGCTTCTGTTGGGTGCGCGCATTGTCCAGGATGCGGACGGCTTCCTCCTCAGCCTGCTTGTGAGCAACTACCTGACTCTCCTTCAGGCGGCGCATTTCCTCCTCCACTCGGCGCACATCATCGCCATGTCGCTGTTGCTGGGCGGCGGCTGCCGTCTTCGCGTTGTTGCTAGCGACGTAGTAGAGTGCGCCACCGATCACCAGACCGACGACCAGGCCCACGACACCGAGCAAAAGGCTGCCCAGGTCGAAGCCAGTATCAGCGAGGAGGATGTAAGGCAGACTGCTCCCCTGGCCGCCAGCAAAGGCCGACAGCCATGTTAGCATAAACATAGGGAACCTCCTATTGGGTTGTTAAGGTTCACGCCGACACAGGCGGTGGCAGCGCAGTTCACCCTAGAGGGTGAATTGTGAAAGTTGGGCTGATAGGATCGCGTTCAAAGAGCTAGCGACCCTTCGATTCGATAGGTGAAGCTGGCCTGCCGGGTTGCTGCATTGCAGCGCGCCCACGCAAGCGATCCCGCTCCGCTGGCTAGAACTAAAGCAGGGGGGAGCGGAGGTCTGTGGCTCTGCTATGCCTGCCACAAGTAGCGGCCAGTAAAGCAGAACAGAGGACAGCGATTCTGTCCCTTGTTTAAGGATACGACTTTTGGCTGATTCTGTCAAGCAGCAAGCTACAAACCCAGCCTGCAAATCTGCCACTCGCCGAAGGGGGCGAAGCCGAGTCTACGGTAGAGGGCTGCGGCTGGTTCATTGCTGCTGAGGTAGAACAGGCAAACGCGCTGTACCCCCTTGCTGAGCAGGTGGGCGCAGAGCGCAGCCACACAGGCAGCAGCATAGCCCCGCCCCCGCTGCTGATTGAGGGTCGCTACTCCACCGATCATCGCATGGTCTTCTGTCTCTGCGCTGCATTGAGCCGCAGCCACTACCTGCCCTTTGACCACAATGATCATTGTGTCACGTTTGAGCAGTTGGTTGAGCAACCGCTGCCGCCAGAGCAGGCGGTTGGGTAGCTGGGTCAGCGTGTAGAAGTTGTGCTGATAGAAATCCACCAGCATCTCGATGTCAGAGAGGACAGCAAGGCGTGGGGTAGGTAGGTTAGGGTTGGGCAGGCTGAAGCGCAGTTCGCTGTCTGGCCCAACCGCGCAGAGGGTACAGCGGTCGCGGCCCAGCACTGCTGTGGAGCCAAGAGCTGTGACTAGCGGCTCCACCTGCTCACGGATGCCGCTCACTACGCTGGGGCGTAGGGAGAGTACCTGCTCGACAAGGGCTGGCAAGTCGGTAGGGTCGGGGCAGTAGAGGGCCAGGCTGTTGTTGTAGGTGGTCACTTCAGCGACCAGCCCCCGGCTGCGATATGCTCCCCAAGAGCGCAGCGTATCGGGGGCATCCGTGCTGCTAAGGCCATGTTCGCGCAGGCGGGCTAGCTGAAAGAGGTTGGCAGCGGGCGCAGGGGTAAGCAGGCGGCGGAGGTCAGCTTCGTCGGTGGGGTCCAGTGGACGGAGGGTGGTGGCCGTTGGCTGCATCGTGTTTGCCTAATGAGGAGGTTGGTCGCCGTTGACCGCTGCACGTAGCTGGCTAATCGCCTCGGCCACACTCTGCTGCTGGTTGTAGACAGCCGAGCCAGCCACCAGCACGTTCGCCCCGGCCTCGGCGCAGGCAAGGATGTTGCTCAACTTGACCCCACCATCTACCTCCAGGTCGGCACGCTGGCCGCTGGGGGTCTGCGGTTCGCAACTGTCGATCATCTGGCGCAGGTGGGCGATCTTCCGCAAGCTGGTGGGGATGAAGCTCTGGCCGCCAAAGCCTGGGTTGACGCTCATCACCAACACCAGGTCAACGTAGGGGATGATCTCCTCCAGTGTGGCAACGGGCGTAGCCGGGTTGATCGTCACGCCCGCTCGCTTGCCGAGGTCGTGGATTTGCTGCACGGCACGGTGCAGATGGTTGGTGGCCTCGGCGTGGATATTGAGGATGTCGCCGCCAGCCTCAGCGAAGTCGCGCAGGTAGCGTTCGGGGCGGACGATCATCAGGTGGATATCGAGCGGCAGGTGGGTGTGGGCGCGGATGGCGGCTACCATCTGAGGGCCGAAGGTGATGTTTGGCACGAACTCACCATCCATGATGTCCACGTGCAGATAGTCTGCGCCGCCAGCCTCGGCCCGCGCCACTTCAGCTCCGATCTCTGCGAAGTCAGCAGCGAGGATCGAAGGGGCGATCTTTATCTGGTAGCCGTTGCTCATGCCACTATTATAGGATGCAGGCAGCGGCCTTGTCAACAAAACAAATGTTCTGCAATCTGGCAAAGGAGAAGGGCTGCACTACAAGGCCAGCCCTCAAGTCCAAGTGTGATTTGTAGCCTAGAGGCGGGCATTACCCCCGTTGCTGCCGGCGTTGCCGCCCCCACCACGCAGGAAAAAGGCGACTCCACCAACCAGGGCAACTGCCGCGACCACCACGAGGATGATCAGCACAAGGCCGTTGTTGCCGCTGTCGGCGTTACCGCTAGCTGGGGCCGCTGTGCTGGTGGCAGTGGCCTGCGCTACAATACTGGGTATGGCAGCGGCAGGGCTGGTTGGTGAGGAAGCAGCAGGTGGTGCATTCGTCACCGTCGGTTCGAGGATGCCGCCACCACTACCAGAGGTGCTGGTTGGTAGGGGCGCACCGGTTGGGGTGGGGGCAAAGGTGGCTGGCACCGGTGTAGCTGGCGCGGCTGCATTGGCCTTGAACTGCTCTGCCGCCCGCTTCACCGCACCGTACACCGGGTTGATGCTGAAGTCAGGGTTGACGAGGGCGAAGTAAAACTGTGCGTCGTTGTCTGCAATGCGTTGCCCATCCTGCCGCAGATACCAGATGAAGAACACGCCTGCCCAGGGCCAGTTCTGGCGGGCATACTTGATGCCGTCCACTGTGTATTGAGCCTGCTGCTCTGGCGTGACCTGGCGGTAGTAGTCGGTCTGCTCCTGGCTCAACTTTGGCGGGCCGGGGTTGGCATTCCAGCCGTACTCGTTGAACCAGATTTGCTTGTTGCCATCGCCGTTGTTCTCCATCACCTGATGGAGCAACTCTACGCGGCGAAAGTTGAGCTTGCCTGCGTCGGGGGCGACATCGGGCGCGTCAGCAAGGCCGTAGGCGTTGGCCGAGGCCACGTCGAACGCATCCTTCGCGCCCGCCTTGTACATCCCCTGCCAGTAGGTAAGCTCGTTCATCCCCCGTACGCTACCCTCTGGCTCAGTGGTGGCGGCCATCGGCGCAGAGAGGACGATAATGCTGGGGTCTAGCTGCTTGATGCGTTGGTAGGCACCACGCAGGTAGCTGGTGTAGGCGGCGGGGTCTGGCACCTGCCCATCCAACCACTCGGCACTGAGGTTTGGCTCGTTCCAGACCTGGATGTACTTGATCCGCCCCTTGTAGTGCTTGATGAAGGCTTCGATGAAGTCATAGTAAGCAGCAGCATTGCCTGGCACCCCGCCTGCCCACTGCGGAGCCTTGTCCAGCCGGGCGACGACGTTCAGTTTGTACTGCTCGGCGTAGCCCACGATGCGGTCATACTTGTCCCACGCACTTTTGCTGCCGCCCCCGCGAGTGTCGTTGAAGTCGCCCTTTGCGTTAATCTCAATATCCTGCCAGGGAAACTCCTGCTTGATCCAGCCCATGTTCGCGTCAGCGGCCAGGAAGATGGTTCGCTCCACCTTGACCGCCTCCACCTCGGTGTCGAGCAGCAGGTTGACCCCGAAAGGGTTGAGCGTATTGGCAGGCGGCACTCCGCCACCGTTGCTAGTTTGGGCAAAGCTGCGGCCCGCCAGCGGCCCACTGAGCAGCAGTAGCAGCAGGGTGAGCAGTAGCGTGCGTGCCTTGATCGTTGTTCGCAAGATAGCACTTCCTCCTTTGGTTTCTGTAAGTAGTAGGTAGCCAGGGCGCAAACCCTTCAGCCAACCACTAGGATACCCCTTCTAGCCGAAATGTGCAAGGCCAGAAATGGCCCAAATCTTGCATGATAAAGGGTATTAGGCAAGTAGGGCGAGAGATTGGTGTTCCACGTGGAACATAACCTTCCTTCTGCTCTGCTCGCCACGTTCCACGTGAAACAAAACAGGGGGGTAGCAGTAGATGGATAGTGACGCAGCGGTAATGTACAGCGACACCTGGCTCTACGAGTTGGAGAACAAGGAGTCGCGGGACGATCTTGGCTTCTGGCAGCGGGTTGTTGAGCAGTACCAGGCAAAGCGAGTGCTAGAACTGGCGGTTGGTACTGGGCGCATCCTCCTGCACCTTGCCCGCCACTTCAGCGGCAACGAGTACCAGTTCACTGGTCTCGACGCTTCGGCCCCAATGATCGCTAAGGCGCAGGAGAAGCTAGCGGGAGAGCGGGTGGAGGTGCAGCAGCGTGTGCGCCTGCTAGTTGGCGACATGACCAGCTTCTGTACCGACGATGCGGGCGGCTCATACGACCTGATCTACGTTCCCTACAACTCAATGGCCCACATCCACGATATCAGAAACCAAATCTCTACCTTTCGCAACGCGGCTGCCTGCCTCGCGCCGGGTGGTCATTTCGTGGTGGATGTGTTCCACCCCAACATCGTGCAGTTGGCCGAGAGCAAGCCACCCACTATCATGCGTCTCGACCTCGACCTGAGCAGCCCCACAGTGGGAGTTAGCCGTCTGCTGCGCTATATTACCCGCCAGTACACGCCCGATAGTCAGCGCGAACGCATCACCTTCGTCTACGAGCAGTACCTGGAGGACGGCCACACCCACAAGTCAGTTGCCACTTTCGACAGCCATACCTACTTCCCCCGCGAACTAGAACTGCTGCTCACTGCTGCTGGCCTGACGATCAGTGAACGCTGGGGCAGCTACTACGGCGATCCTTTCACCGACACTAGCCCGCTAATGATCTTTGGCACCACAGTTGACTGATGGGGGCTAGCGCAAGGGGAGTGTTCCACGTGGAATACTCCCCTCTTGTCGTCAAGCAGATGTTGCACGTGGAACATAGGGCCGCTAGTTCGTCAACCAATGTTGCACGTGGAACATAGGTAGTGTTGGTTCGCCAAATACTGTTCCACGTGCAACATCTGCTTGCCCCTTCAACCCTCCATGATCGTTTTGAGGGTGTGCAGACCGCGTTCAAGCGTACCCCCGAACATTATGTTTAGTAGGAAGCTCGCAACTTGCGCACTAAGAGCCACCTGTACTGTGCTTTGCTCCTCACCGCTGGGGTCAACTCGCAGTTCGATGTATATACCCTCCCCCTCATTGCTGAGGCGGATGTAGGTCGGTGCGCCTACCTCATAGCGGTCGATAATCAGCGGCAATGACTGCTCCATGCCAGCAATGCTCATGCGGAAGGTGGCACTGCTACCAAGCAATGTCTCGCTGCTGGTGTGCTGGATGTTGCTAACCTCATGCACGTCGGGGATGTAGGTGGTGATGTGGTTCAGGTCGCTAATGTAGGCTGCCACTGCGCCCAGCGGGGCGGTGACTTCGATGCTCTTGCTTACCGTACTCATGTTCGTCTCCTCTCAAGTGTTTGGCTATTATAGCACGTGCCGCCAACTGTGCTTGTGTGCCACGAGTGGGCGTGCTATAATAGGCTGCGCGATGAGATTGCACGTAAGGAGTGACCAAATGAAGATAATCGCCCGTTTCTTGATCGGGGCTGCTGTTGGCCTGCTGGTGGGTTGGCTCTGGGGCCGCCTGAACGAGGAGGAGTTCTACGACGATGAGTTTGATGACGAGGTGGTAGAAATTGAGCTGGACAAGCCAGAGCAGGCCACTGCTGCCTGAGCAGCACACCTCAGCAATGGGTGGATTAACGATGCCAATCATCCCCAACTTCTTTGGCAGGCGGCAGACAGGTGATGACTCCACCATCGCCCTCGATGAGGAGCTAGCTAGCCTACCAACCGCCGCTGACCTAGCAGGCAACGATGTTGCACGTGAAACACTGCTAGCCGCCTTGCACAGCCCCCATTGGCAAGTACGGGCGAGTGCGGTGGCGATGCTGGCAGAGACCATGACGGATACCGTAGTAGCTGCTGCCCTTGTTGAACTGGAGGATGATCCCAGCCTGGCTGTGCGCTGGCAGGTCGCCAGCCTGCTCCAGGACGGGGAGTGGCAGGAGAGGCTGCTGGTCGAACTGCTAGCCGCCCTGCAAGCAGGCGACGCAGAACGTTGGCAAGCGACAGAGTTGGCCGCCAGCCTCTCCCCTGCCAGCCTAGTCAACAACCACGCTACCAGCCTCCGCCTTGCCCTTCTTGCCCTAATCAGTGACCCCCACGCAGCAGTACGCTATGCGGCCAGCACCGCCCTCATTGCCCTGGCCGACCAAACCACCGCCGCCCACCTACGCCTGCTCTTGCGCGCCAGCAACCCGCTTGGGCGGCGCACTGCCGCTGCCACTCTCGCTGGGCTGCGTGATACTACCGCTGCCAGCGACCTCCGCCGCCTGCTGCGCGACCCTGACAGCGGCGTGCGCCAAAGTGCCGCTGAAGCCCTCGGCCAGATCGCCGACCCTCAAGCGGGGTTGCCGCTCCTGGTTGCCCTGGCCGACGACCACGCCTGGGTGCGGGCTGCGGCTGCTACCAGCCTCGGCCAGATCGCCGACCCAGCTACCCTCTCCGCTCTACTCAAGGTAGCCGCCCACGACGAGAGCCTGACCGTGCGCCGGGCCAGCCTCGTGGCCCTCACTCACTTCCTTGACAACCCCACAATAGTCGCTGCGATGATTGGCACACTGCAAGTAGATGACCCAGCCAGCCGTGTTTACGCCACCCAGTACCTTGTGGCTAGCAACAGCACAGAGGCGACCAATCCCCTGCGCGCCCTGCTGCACGACCGGCGCACTGTCTTTGGCCGCAGCGTTGCTAGCGTTGCAGCCACTGCGTTGGAGCGGCTCGGCAAGCGGTTGTGATAAACATCACAAGCAGCAGGGTAACTTGGCAGCACCCTGCAACAGCAAGGCGCACTAACTTCTCATCAAAACTGACCCCTTCGTTCGCTTGACTCTGCTGGGAGCGGGGTTTATAATGGTTCAATCAGCGAGAGAAATCAGCCAGAGTTTTACGTTGGAGCGGAGGGGCCATGCTATGGTCAGCAAGCATCCACCCACAATCGTATACCTGTCAGCCCGACCGACCACACCAGGCAGCCGCCTGCTGGTCGGTCGCTTTGTTTCTGCTGAGGAGGAGGATTGTTCTTCGAGCATACTCTGACCGCCACCGCTGGGCAGCGGCTAGGCGGCCCTCACCCCAGGCGCGCAGCCTGGCACACCATGAGGAGGTACCGACCCTATGTATTCCAGCTTGATTAGCAAGATCGAGAAGGCCAAGCTCTATGCGGAAGAACCCGACCGCGCTCGCATGACCGACATCAGCGTAGACTTTCGCGGCGAAAATGACAGCCACAAGGTGACACTCACCACTGGCACCTGGCACTGCACCTGCTCCTTCTTTGAGCGGGAGGGCTACAACACCTGCTGTCACGTAATGGCGATGCAACGTCTGCTCGAACCAATGCTCTCCGAGGAGGTACGCTCACACGGCCTACCTAGCGGCGTGTGGGAACATGGCATGACCGTCGCTCGTTGACAAGCTGCCAACTTCAGTTATAATGGGCTGTCGGAGCGATCCGGCGGCCCATTCCCTTGCCTATCCCCTTCAGGAGCAACCTATGATCCTTGGCGGCACCTTGCTCAACGCACTCACCGTCCTCCTCGGCGGCATCTGCGGCACCCTGCTAGGCAACAGGCTGCCAGAACGCTACCAGCGCATCATATTGCAGAGCCTCGGCTTGACCACCATCCTGTTTAGCATCCAAATGATGAGCAGCACCAAAAACGCCTTGATCCCCCTCGGTGCGTTGATGTTCGGCGCACTAAGCGGCGAGTGGTTGCGCCTCGAACAGCGGCTTGAGCAACTGGGCAACTGGCTACAGGCGACCACTGCTCGCAGGCTGGGCCAGCAGGTTGAGGCTGACCCCAACACCCCACCCCGGCGCGGTCTGGCTACCATATCGCAAGCCTTCATCACCACCAGTCTCGTCTTCTGCGTTGGCCCGCTAACCATCCTCGGCTCGATCCAGAACGGCATCAACCCCAACGACATCCAGTTGCTCGCCCTCAAGTCCACCCTCGACGGCTTTGCTGCCATCGCATTCGCCGCTAGTCTTGGCTACGGGGTGCTGTTCACCGTCGTCACTATCCTTATGGTGCAAGGTGGCATCAGCCTGCTAGCAGCGGTAGTTGGCAGCGGCCTGCTCACCACCTTGCAGATCAACGAGATGACGGCGGTTGGCGGCCTGACCGTGCTGGCGGTTGCCCTCAAGTTGTTGGAGATCAAGCAGCTACCAATCGCCAACTTCTTGCCCGCCCTGCTCTACGCCCCGCTCCTGGTTGCCATCCTACAGGCGGTAGGGGTGAAGATCGGCTAGCAGCCCGCCCTAAGCTCGCGCCACCGCCCCTGCCGCGTCCATCTGCGGCATGACGAAAGCAAGGTCGTCCTCGCAGATCAGCAGCAGTTCGCCCGCTTGCAGAGCAGCCAGCGTCTCCTTGTACGCCTGGTCGAGGTCGGTGTACATCAGCACCTCGCGCTCCGGGTGGATGCGTAGTGCGCCCTCGCGGATCAGCCCCGACACCTCAGCTCGCCTGCGCCCGCGTCGGTTGTTCACATCTTTGGCGATCACCTGGTCGAACCAGCGGGCCGCTTCTTCGCCCAGCAGCCGAATGTCCTCGTCGCGGCGGTCGCCAGCGGTCGCCACCATCACGATCCGCCGCGTGGCGGGCAGGTTAGCCGCCGCCTGACCGAGGGCGCGCAGTGCCGCTGCGTTGTGGCCGTAGTCGAGGATCACGGTTGCGCCACGCAGGTCGAAGAAGTTGAAGCGACCATGACTCATCGCCATGTCGCCCTTGAAAGTAGCCAGCCCATTAACGATCTTGTCCAGTGGCATATCGCCCGCCCAGGCTGCTGCTACCGCCGCCAGCGCATTCTGCACCTGGAAGCCAAGTGCGCCGCCGAGGGTCACTGGTACTGCACTCAGGTTAGTGAGCTGCTCCTCGTGCTGGCCCCAGCCGAGCATGATCGCGTTGCCAGCCCGATAGACCGCCCGCCCACCCCGCTTCAGGTGGTCGGTGACTGCCGCTTTGTCGAGCGCGAAGTAGATCGTCTCCGCCTTCGTGCGCCGAGCCATCGCTGCCACCAGCCCATCCTCCGCATTCAGTACCGCTGCGCCATCGGGAGCGAGCGCATCAACCAACACCCCCTTGACCTCGGCCAACTCCTCCACTGTGTTGATCCCGCGCAGACCCAAGTGGTCAGCAGCGACGTTGGTCACCACCGCCACATCCGCCTGGTCGAAGGCCAGACCCTCGCGCAAGATACCGCCCCGTGCCGTCTCCAACACGGCGATCTCCACTTCAGGGTTGAGCAGCACATCCCGCGCACTCTTTGGCCCCGCATTGTCGCCATCCTCGAACAGCTTGCCGTTGATGTAAGTACCCTCGGTGCTGGTGAAACCAACCACCTCGCCCCCTGTTGCGTAGAGGTGGGCGATCAGGCGGGAGGTAGTGGTTTTGCCATTGGTGCCAGTGACCGCAACGATGAACTTGCCGCTCTGCCGCGCCCGCACCTCATCAGTCGGCTCAGTCGGCTGGGGGATCGCCTTCAGTTCGGCGATCTCGTTTGCGCCCAGGGACTCACCGTTCGCCTCCCGCATTGCCAACTCCACCGCTGCTCGCGCTCGCGCCTCGTTGTCGTAGGCGATTGCCAGGCGGTAGGTGCCAGCCAGCGGGCGGCTCATTACCTTGCTGCTGTCTGGCAGCGGGCCAGCTTCGCGCTGCAAGGCCATAATGCGTTCAGCGAACGCCTGCACCGCCCAGTAGCTCTCATCGCCCTCTGCCTCTGCGTCCACTACCAACTCGATCATCGGCCACGTAGCGTAACGGTTGGGGCCACGCAACACCTGCACCTGAGTAACGATCATCGCGCTCTCCCTGTTTCGTAGTCTTCAGCTTTTCTTCGTATCCGGGTTTGGGCCTCCGACCTAGCTTGCTCCATTCTCCTGCTCGTCGTCGGCCAGTTTCCGCACATCCTCCAGGGTGTTGATCTCGCTTACTGGTTTGTCCTCGCGGAGGCGGATGATGCGGGGGAAGCGCAGCGCAAAGCCGCTCTTGTGTCGGGGGCTGCGCTGCACCCGGTCGAAGGCAATCTCGATCACGATCTTTGGCTCTACCAGCCGCACCTTGCCATGCGCGAACTCTTGCAAGGTGTGGGCCTTGAACCACTCGGTTAGCTCGGCTATCTCTGCATCGGTCAGGCCGGAGTAGGCTTTGCCCACGTTCAGCAACGCACCATCTGCCCCCTGCACGGCAAAGGTGTAGTCGCTGAGGACGGTATGCCGCCGCCCGTAACCCCACTCCACTGCCGTGACCACCACATCCAGGGTCGCCAACGCCTTCTTCACCTTCAGCCAGGTCTTGCCGCGCTTGCCAGGGGCGTAGAGAGAAGAAGGTAGCTTGATCATCAGCCCCTCATTGCCCCGCGCCCGTGCCGCCACGAAGTAGCGGTCAAGCTCCTCGGCTTGGGGGCCAAGCTGCGCGCGAGTCGGCTCGTCGTGTTCGGCCAGGCGCAGCCCCGCTGCTGCCCCGCTGAACAGGCGCACCAGCCCCGCCCAGCGTTCGCGCAAAGGCTGATCGAGCAGCACTGCGCCATCATTGTACAATAGATCGAAGGCGACGAAGATCACTGGAATACTAGCCAACATCTCGTCTGTCACCTGCTTGCGGCCTAGCCTCTGCTGCAAGAGGCTGAAGGGCAAGAACACTCCGCCCTCGTAGGCGACCACCTCGCCGTCCAGGATAAAGTCGCCGGGGAGGGCAGCCAGGGCAGCGACTACTTCGGGGAAGCGGTGCGTAACCAGGTCCAGGGTGCGCGAGTAGAGTTCGACCCGCCCGCCCACCTTGTGCGCCTGCGCCCGCACGCCGTCGTACTTGTCCTCGACGATCACCGTCGGCTCCGCTTCCTTCAGCACGTCACCCGGCTTCTCCACTGGGCTGGCTAGCATGGACTTGAGGGGTTGGAAAAGGACCATCTGGGCCTCCCCTAGCGTGCCATGCCGCGCCCGTAGAGCGACCGCGCCAATGTCGCCCAGCAGCATATTGACGCGCTGCAACTCGGCCACCTTCAGCCCGCTCACCCGCGCCAGTGCGTCTTCTACCATGCTCTCGCGCAGGCCAGTGCGTAGCTCATTGGTTACGATCTTGAGCAGATACTTTGCCACCAGCGGGTCGGCACGACGCAGCAACCCCTCCAGGATCGCCGCCTTGCGCCCCGGCCCACCCTTGCCGCTGGTTGCTGCGATCTCGGCATAGGCAGCCATCGTCTCGGTCAGGCTGAGCGGCGCGCCCTCTGGCTGGTGCTTGGCGGCGGTGAAGGCTTGCTCTGCCACTTCGCCGTAGTCGCCCAGCCGCACCAGCGTGTTGTTCACCTCGTCGAGTGACAGGCCGCTGACAGTAGCGATCAGCCCGCTGATCGCGCTGCCACCCACCTGCAAGACGCGCTGATCGGCGGTGGGGAAGGGGTTGCCGCTGAGGAAGCGGCAGGCGATAGGCAGGCTTTCGTCGTCCAGGGCTGCCAGGTAGTCCCCCAGGATCGCCCCCTTCGCCAGCCGCTTGCTGGTCGCCCCCGCCTGCTCGCTAGCTTCGGCGAAGGCGGCCATGCTATTTGCTGCGCTCACGTTGTTCCTCCTCGGCCAGGGCGATCACCCGCTCGTAGTCGGCAGAACTGTTGATCGCCATGAAGGTTCGCAGGTCAGGGTCGTTCGCCAACAACTCCTCGCGGCTGACGTACAGTATCTTCAGTCGGTCGCGCAGGTCGGCCAGCCGCTTGCTGCCCTTCGCTAGCACCGCCTCGGCCACCGCTGCCACCCGCTGGTGGTAGACAGCACAGAGCGGCTGCGCGTAGCCCGGCTGCGGCACGGGAACGACCGCATCGTAGTCGCGGTAGGCAAGATTACGCAGGTGGATGAGGACGGCAGCCCGCACCAGGGGGAACTCGCAGCCGATCACCAGGTTCCACTCCTGTTCGCTCTGGCGCAAGCCGCTGTAGAGACCGACTAGCGGCCCCTGCCCCGGCAGGATGTCTGGCACCACGGCTAGCCCCAGCCCCTCGTACAGGCCAGGCTTACCGACCACCACCACATCGAGTGGGTCGGCAACGCGGCAGGCTGCCAGCACGATTCGCTGGATCGCCGGTCGCCCGCCGATTGGGATCGGCAGCAACGCCTTGTCCAGTCCCATCCGACGGCTCACCCCACCTGCCAGGATCAACGCCCCACAACTTGTTGCCATTCAGTTCCTTGCTCTGTTCAAAGCTAGAGGTAGTGCGATAATTGCGCTTTGGCTATCAACATCCTGCCATGCGCCCCTCAATCCCGGTGCCTCGGTACTGGCTGCTTGCGGGCAAGATAGCGGTAGATTTGCTCGCCGTTCATCTCACTGGCCCGCCCGCGGATGCGGCGCAACTCGGCCAGGAAGTTCTCCTGCAAGTCCACCCCAGTTGCCGCCTTGTGGTAGTCCAGGGCGCGGGCAGCGTAGGCGATAGCATTACTCGGCTCGATGCGGGCGAACTCCTCGAAGAAGAAGGCGCAACTGGTGTACATAAGCAGGCGGTAGTATTGCGCTTCCAAGAAGGCCGCCGCCCGTGCCTGCTCCGCGTCGTCCAGTTGGTGCGAGGCGTGGCGGTCTAGCAACTGGGCTACTGGCTCATAGCCTTGCCGCACCTGGATGTAATCGTTGCGCGCCGCCCAGGGGTCGCGCAGTAGTTCGCCACCAGCTACCTCGAAGTAGTCGTCGATGGCCGCCGCCAGGTTGTCCAGGGCGCGGCGGAATGGCGCCTTCCACTCGCCCAGGCCAGGGTAGCAGCCACACTCCTTCTGCCAGCGGTCGATGCCGTGGTAGCAACTCCAGGCCGTGCGCTCGGCCAGCCGCACGGTATTGACCGCCGGGTGGTCGCGCAGGTAGCTGCTCAGGCTGGTCACCTGCCAGCCGTTGGCCGGGGCAACTGTGTGTAGGAGGTTGCTCATGAACAGGTCGCGCCCCTTGTAGTGGTGGCCGAAGTATTCGCCGTCGGTGGCGACCAGCACCAGTTGATCCTCGTCGCGCTTGAACTTGTCCCACTTGGTCGAAATCTGCATTGCAACCTCGGCGTACTCCTGCACATCCTCGCTGATGCGTGGCACGTGGTTGGTGCTGCGTGATAGCCCCTCGTCAAAGAAGAAGACCGTCATCTGCTTGCCGTTGGGCAGGGCAATCAGTTGTGGCTCGCTGCTGTCCACCGCGCTATGCTCGGCCTGCCAGGGCGCAAGGATGGTGAAGCGCACCCCCTGCTCCTGCATTACGGTCAGGGTCTCCAAGTCTACCGCGCACTCGGCCAGCCACATCCCCTCGGCCACCCGCCCATAGCGATGGCGGAAGTCGGCCAACCCCCAGGCCACCTGCGTCTCCTTGTCGCGCCGGGTCGCCAGCGGCATCAACATATGATTGTAGACCTGGGCGATGGCGTTGCCCACCCCCTGCCGCTGGGCGTGGTTGCGGTCAGCCTGCAAGATGCGCTGGTACACATCAGGTGCGTTGACCTCCATCCAGGCTGCCAGGGTGGGGCCAAGATTGAAGCTGATCAGGTCGAACACGCCAAGCTCGGCCAGCGGGCGATAGCACTCGGCGGTGATCCGCTCGTTCCAGTCGTGGTAGGGGTCGGCTCCAAACTCCTTTGGCAGTACTCCCGTGAAGGGGTCTTCACGTGGCGGCTGGTAGAAGTGGCCGTGATAGCAGAAGTAGCGCATCAGTCTGTTCTCCACAGTAGTCCCTGGTCTGGGCCAAGCTGAGGGCGGCTTGCACCCCCGCCGCCGCTCTGTTATAGTCTAGCAGCCTTTAGTACCTTTTACGCCCTCATTATAGCATAGAGGATCGCAGCTTATTGCCACACTCACTTCCCTCTCCCGCTCCCCTTGACCCAGCGCAGCGCAAATGGTGGCTGCCAGGGGTGTTTGCCCTCGGCCTGCTGCTACGCCTGCTGCTCACCTGGGGCGATGGCACGTTGGATGTGAACTCCTGGAAGGCCTGGGCCTGGGCAGCAGCGACCGACGGCGCACAACGCATCTACGGCAGCAACGAGCCGATCCCACCCACGCTAGCGGGGGCAGCGGCTGCTCTCAGCGGCGAGACGGTCAACCGCAAGGTGGTCTATCGCGGGGTCAAGTATTACGTAGACTATCCGCCACTGACCATGTACTATCTGGCTATCGCGGGTAAGCTCTACCTCGCCAGCGACCCTGCCTTCGCCCATGCCGACCGCCCTGGCTACCTGGAGCGACCGCTGCTCAACTTCCTGGTGCGCCTGCCTAGCCTGCTCAGCGATATCGCCGTCTTTGCGCTGCTCTGGCTGGTCAGCGGGCGGTGGCGGCGTGGCGAAGCAGGTACAGAGGTTGACCGCTCACGCCGACCTACAATCAAGCTGCTAGCCGCTTACTGGTTCAACCCCGCCCTGATCCTCGCCCTCAGTCTTGGCTACCTGGATGCAACCTTCACCCTACCACTGTTGGGGGCGGTTGTACTGCTAATGGAGTCGCGCTACGCACTTGCCTGGCTGCTCTTTGCCGCCTCCGTGCTGACGAAGCTACAGGGGGTGTTTCTGCTGCCGCTGCTGCTCGTCGTCAGCCTGGCCCGCTGGCGGCGGTTGCCTGGCTACCTCCTGACCGCCAGCGCAACAGTCGCTGCCCTGCTCACTCCCTACTTCTTCAGCGGTCGGCTGCTCGATCTGCTAGCTGGGCTATCCTACAACGGGCGGGAGAACTTCGTTTCTGGCAACAACGCGAATGGCTGGTGGCTGCTCAGTTACCTCCACGCGGCCCAGAAGGGTGGCTTTGGCGTGCGAACTGACTTGCTGCCGCTCGATTTGCTGAGCAGCGAGTGGGCTGGCCTCTCACCCCGGCTGCTAGGCCTGCTACTCTACGCCGCCTACGCTCTGCTACTCCTCACCTGGTACTGGCGCAAGCGCGGGTCAGCCGTCAACATACCGCTGGCCGGGGCGTTGCTCTACTATGGCTATACTATCTTCCTCACTCAGGTACATGAGAACCACCTTTACCCCGTCTTCGCCCTGCTCAGCCTAGCGATGCTGTTCCCTACTCTAGAGCGGCGCGGGCTGGGGGCGGCATACGTTGCCTTGAGCGTGGTCTACTTCCTCAATATGTTTCTGTTCTATGGCTTGGGGCGTGGGAGTTGGCTGGATGGCGAGGGTGGCGGCCTGCGGATGCTGCCCGGCTTCGATCTCAGTGTGCCGCTGGCGGTCGCCAACCTGCTGCTCTTTGGCTGGCTCAACTGGCTGCTGTTGCAAGAGGGCGACGCAGGTTATTACAGGCAGTTGCCACGGCGGTCGATCAAGTAGCGGCTGCTGTGCTGCGTCTTGAGGTAGCGTTTGATGTTACTGGCAATAGCCGAGGCCTGGGCGAAGCTGCTCAGGCTGCCTTTACAGTTCGTTACTCCTGCAATGCTGATCGTCATGATCGGGAAGCGGGTGATCGCGTCAGCGCGGTCGTGGGCGATAATGTAGCCCCGATCACGGTCGGCGTGGGCGTAGTAGGGGGGGATACGCTCGTCGAAGCGGCTGATGATCGCCTGGCAGATCGCTTCCACTCGCGTCAATCCTATGATGAAGATAAAGTCGTCGCCCCCCACATGGCCCACAAAGTCACTCTCCGCCCCCATCTCGTCCACTGCCCCGGCCACCACCTGGCCGGTGAGTTGCAGCACGCGGTTGCCGTGCGCGATGCCGTAGGTGTCGTTGAAGGCCTTGAAGTTGGCAAGGTCAGAGTAGCAGACAGCGAACTCCTGGCTCTCATGCAGTCTGCGCTCGACCTCATACTCGATCTCCACATTGCCGGGTAGCCCCGTCAGCGGGCTGGCCTGGCGCGCCCGTTCCAAGCGGGTCAGTACCATCTCGATGCGGGCGTGTAGCTGGGTGAGGTCGTAGGGTTTGATCAGGTAGTCATCAGCCCCGGCGCGGATGCACTCGATCAGCAGGCTGGTGTCGCTGCTAGGGGTGATGAAGATCAGTGGCACGGCGGCGGTGGTGCGCATCTGCTTGAGGTTGCGACAAATCTCGGCTGGTTCGTCGTCTGCCCCAGCATGGTTGATCAGCACCACATCGGGCTGCTGCTTACGCACCTGCGTCACGATCTGCTGGCTATCAGTGACGGTGGCGACCTGGTAGCCCATTGCTTGCAGGTAGACGCTGAAGGCAGAGGCCACATCCAGCCGCCGATCCAGGATCAGCACCCTGCGTGGGCGGCTGATCGTCTCTACCTGGGAGAAGCTGTCAAGCTGGCTGGCCGAAAGCGGGCGAGTGGCGCGGGCAATGCGCGGGTCGGCGCGGCCCTGCGTCTCGTAGTCGCTATCTGGCAACGGGTATGCGGGGTTGGCAGCCGTGCCATCAAGGCTGCCAACCCTCACCTCTCGCTCACGTCCAAGCAGCTTGTCTAGCCGTTGCTTGCCATAACTTGCAGCCCGGCCATCCGCCTCATTCGTGCTACGCTCCAACATAAACATTTGCCTTGAGACCCAGGCTGCTCTGGCAACCGAGGGCCAAAATACCCTATCCGTTCCCCCACGCTGTCCAAATCCCGCCCTGCCGCTTCCAGACGAGCAGCGCACCATGCCACTTAGCCGCTTGGCAGGCGGCTGAGGGCAAAAGCAAAGAGGGCGATCAGCAGCAGCGCGAAGCTGGCAAGCGTCGCCAGTTGTAGCCCCGGTTGGCTGCGAACTACCGCCTCTCTCTCTCCCCTACCCTCCGCCTCAACCTCCTGCCGCACTACATACGCGGGGGCTAGCAGTAGCCCCAACAAAAGGCCGCCGATCAGTCCACCTGTGTGCGCCCAGTTGTCGATCCTGGCTACGCTGGTGCTGAGGGCCATGTTCAGTACGATTACCAGGATGATGTTGAAGAAACGGCTGCGCCCTGCCGCCCCCAGGTCGTTGCGATGCCGCCAGTAGTAGCCTGCTAGCAGGCCGATAGCCCCGAAGATCGCCCCACTCGCCCCCACCGATAGTTCGGGCCTGTTGATCAGCAGGCTGGCGATGCTGCCACCCAGCCCGGAGAGCAGGTAGTAGAGTAGAAACTTCCAACGACCAAAGAGCGACTCGGCCTCGCCACCCAGCACGATCAAGGCCCACGAGTTGAAGCCCAGGTGGATGATGCCCGCGTGTAGGAACATGACGGTGAAGATGCGCCACCACTGCCCCTCGGCGATCAGGCTGCTATCCATCCCCCCGAAGCGGCGCAGGGCTACTTCCAGGCCCAAGCCATCACCCATCGCCGCAGTACCAAGCGGCGTTTTGTAGTTGAACACCGCATAGAAGGTGGTCAGCAGCCAAACCAGCACATTGATCGCTGTCAGTACGTAGACGACGAGGGGGCGCGCCAACGGGATTGCCAGCGGTGCTGTGCGTGGGCCGAGGTCTCTGGCCGCTGGTGAGCCAACTACGATTTGGGTTTCAACCCAGCCCATGCCCTGATCCTGATTAGCCTGCATAAATTACCTACCTGTAACATTTGCAGCAAATGATCGCAATGTGCGATCAGCCATGTTTGGTTTACGGAGTTAAGCCAGTATAACACTAGCCCTTCCCCTTTGTCAAAGTGCGCTATAATAGCCTTGAATATGCAAAGGAGGCCGCAAAGATGTTGACGGTAGATGAAGCTCTGGGCCTAATCCTGGCCGACCTCACGCCGCTGGCTGCTGAAGAAGTGGACCTGCAAGCGGCCCTGGGCCGGGTGCTACGCGAGGATGTGTACGCCAGCGCGAACGTGCCGCCCTTCGCCAACTCGTCTATGGACGGCTATGCGGTGCGGGCGGTTGATACTACTGCTGCTCAGCAGGATACACCAGTCAGCCTACGCGTGGTTGGCAACCTGGCGGCGGGCTATCGCTCGGCCCGCAGCCTCGGTGTGGGCGAGACGATGCGGATCATGACTGGTGCGCCGCTCCCCCCTGGGGCTGATGCCGTGGTGCGCTTTGAGGATAGTAGCGACGCACCGACTCTTGATCACCGCCACTATCGCGGGCTGGATGGGGTAGGCAGCGCACCGGGGAGCGACAGTCCACCTGCCACTGTGCAGGTGATGGTGGCGGTCGGGCCGGGCGACTACACACGGGTGGCTGGCGAAGACATTCGGCTGGGCGAACTGGTGTTGATCGCTGGCACCCGCCTACGGCCAGCAGAGCTAGGCGTATTGGCCTCGCTCGGTCGCGCCCATGTGCAGGTGGCCCGCCGCCCTCGCGTAGCGATCCTGGCGACCGGCGACGAACTGGTAGCCGCCGACGGCGTATTGGACGCGACGCGGGGACAGATATACGACAGCAACGGCTACAGTTTGGTGGCGGCGGTGCAGCAGCTTGGCGGCGAGCCGCTCTCGCTCGGCATTGCCCGCGACAACGTAGCCGACCTCGCCGCTAAGTTTGATCTAGGCATAGCAGCCGGGACTGACCTCTTTATCACCGCAGGCGGGGTTAGCTATGGCGACTACGACATCGTAAAGAATATGCTGATCGAGCGCGGCAAGATGAACTTCTGGCAGGTTAGCTTGCGCCCCGGCAAGCCTTTGGTCTTCGGACGGCTGCAAGGGGTGCCGCTGCTGGGGCTGCCCGGCAACCCCGTCTCTGCTCTGGTCAGCTTCGATGTGTTTGCCCGCCCTGCCATCCTCGCGCTGATGGGCGGCCCACCCCGTCCACTTGTCAGTGTCCCCGCTACCCTGCTGGAAGATGTGCAGAACGGAGGCGGTCGTCGCTTCTACTGCCGCATGGTTGCCAGCTACGACCCGGCTAGCGGCTACACCGCCCGCAGCAGCGGCGCGCAAGGCAGCGGCATTCTCACCAGCATCAGCCGCGCCAACGCCTACCTGGTCGTGCCAGAGGATGTGTCGCTGGTAACAGCCGGTAGCCAGGTTAACCTGCTGCTGTTCGAGCAATGAGCCAGGCCGCTCCTGCGCAGCAGCATTATAGTTGAACAGCGAGAGGAGAAGGGGGATTGCTATGAGTAGTAGCAGAAGGGGTGGTGGAAGAAGTGCGCTTGAACATAGACCCCTCCTTTGTTGGTTGAGATCGCAGACGGTTCACAACAGCAACCCCATTGCAGCACATGATCTGACGCATTGCAACAGGTTTGTTGGCACCTTCTTGAAGTGATTTATTACGGCAGATTAACTTTAGTGATGCTATTTGATAGCTAGCCTCCGCCTACCTGTCCTCCGGCCAGATCGCCTGCAAGACCACCCACTGCTCTGGCGTGCGAGCAATAAACTGCTCCATCGTCGTGGCGACCTTGCGGAGGTTGATGGCAGTATCACGCTCCAGATCGCCAGTATGCTCAAGCTGCATCGGCGGGTAGATGATCGCGTGCGAACTATTGTCGGGGCGGCGGTAGATGTGGGCTGGGATCAGCGGCACGTTGAGGCGAGCGGCTAGCTGCACGGTGCCGACGGGCAACACCGCCTCTGCATCGAACATCATCACCGCCTGCCCGCTGTTGGTCACGTCGCGGTCAGCGGCAATGCCGAGGATTTCGTTGCGCTTGAGGGCGCGGATCGCCTGCATGATTGCGGGGCCACCGACGGGGATTAGCTTCGCCCCATGCGACTCGCGCATTTCGGTGAGGAAGGCGTACAACTCTGGCGGCTCGACCGGCTCGGCCAGCAGGTTGAACTTGTAGCCCAGGGCGGTCGGCAACTGGATGATCAGGTTGAAGTTGCCCAGGTGCGCCGTATACATGATCACCCCGCG
>Ga0123339_10000795_pt1 | contig 22992 bp, 14 predicted proteins | sample lystaG_FD_89956 | JGI IMG/M metagenome (GOLD analysis project Ga0123339, IMG submission 89956) | Glacier valley bacterial and archeal communities from Borup Fiord, Nunavut, Canada, to study Microbial Dark Matter (Phase II) -... | ecosystem: Environmental > Aquatic > Freshwater > Ice > Glacier ...
CCGGCCAGCGTGGCGCAAACCAAATCAGCAGCGCGGGCGTCGTCGCGTTTCCGCACCGCAGCCATATCACGCTGCACCCGGTGGACCGCGACAACCTCACGAAATCTCGGTCCTTCGTAATGATCACCGCGCCAGCCGAAAACTGGACGATCTGCGCGTCAGCCGAGGCCGGATGCATGATCTCCGCGACATGGTCCGCCGGGTGCCCGCGCCGCCGTAGCCAATCGCGCAGCGCGCGCGGAAGTTGCGCGTCCACGACAAACTTCACTCAGCGGCGAGCAGGACGGGCGCGGCGATAGGCCTTTCAAGCACCTGCGCGGCAAACATCAGACATGCACGAATGTCGTCCAACGTTACATAATCAAAGTCGGCGAGAATCTCCGCCTCGCTGGCACCCGCGCCCAGCATTTCGAGAATATCGCAAACCCTCATGCGCGTGCCATCGATGCGCGGCTTGCCGAAGCAAATGGCAGGATCGACGTCGATTCGTGGATGGCCGGGGAAGATCATGGATGGAAAGGCGCGTGCGCCCCACTCAAAGTCAAGCGCTCACAGCCCCTCTGCGCGCAGCAGCGCGAGCAGCGCCGCGCGGCTCTGCGCATCCCACACCCCGTCCACGCGCGAAGGGCGGAAATGGCGCTGGAATGCAACCAGCGCGGCCTTTGTTTCGGCCACCCCATAGCCGTAGCGGCCGAGCGCGAGCGTCGCGCCCGCATCAGTCCAGCCCGGATCGGGTGCCGCTTCGAACCCATTTGGTGTTCCACGTGGAACATTATCCAACACGGGCACGCGCGCCGCCAACCCTGCCGCCGCCAGCATGGGCCACGGGAACAGCTCCCCCGGATCGTCCTTGCGTGTCGGCGCAAGATCGCTGTGGCCGATCACATTGGCCGGGCGGATCGCATAACGCGCGAAGGCACCGCGTAACAGGCTCACCAATGCGGCGATCTGCGGCTCGGGAAAGGGGGTGTAGCCAAACTCGGATCCCGGGTTGACGAGCTCATAGCCGACGCTCGCGCTGTTGACGTCGGTGATGCCGCGCCACTCGCCCGCCCCCGCGTGCCAGGCGCGTTTGCCCTCGTCCACCAGCGCGAACACCGTGCCGTCCTCGGCGATCATATAATGCGAACTCACGCCCGAGGCCGGGCTGGTCAGCGTATCGAGTGCGGCGTCGGCGGTGCGCATACCCGTATAGTGGATCACCGCCATGGTGACCGGCAGCTTGCGGTCGCCGAAATTGGGGCTGGGGCGCAGGATCATCGCCGGGGTTTACTCGCACGCGCGCGATTGGCGAAGCCGCCGCATCGCCCCTACGATGCGCGTGTGCCCGCCACCCCCGCCCCGCCCGCGATCGCGTTCGATCGTGCCTGCAAACGCTTTAGTAATGCGCAACCCGCGCTCGCCCCGCTAAGCCTCGATATCGCACCCGGCAGTTTCGTTGCGCTGGTGGGCGCATCGGGCTCGGGCAAGACGACCACGCTCAAGCTCGTCAACCGCCTCGTCGATCCCTCCAGCGGCAGGGTGCGTGTGGAGGGAGAGGATGTTGCCGCCCTCCCCGCTGCGCAGCTACGCCGCCGCATCGGCTATGTGTTCCAGGGCATCGGCCTGTTCCCGCACCTGAGTGTCGGCGAGAACATCGGTATTGTCCCACGCCTGCTCGGCCGCGAGCGCGCATGGATCGCAGCGCGGGTGGCAGAACTTCTGGCGATGGTGGCGCTGCCACCGGACTATGCCGCGCGCGTGCCCGCGCAGCTTTCGGGCGGCGAGCGCCAGCGTATCGGCATCGCGCGCGCGCTCGCGGCGGGGCCGAAGATCGTGCTGATGGACGAACCAATGGGCGCGCTCGATCCGGTCACGCGCGACCGGTTGGGCCGCGACTACCGCGCGCTGCACGATGCGCAGCGGCTGACCACGCTGATGGTGACGCACGATATCCAGGAGGCGTTGCTGCTCGCCGACCGCGTGGTGGTGATGGCGCGCGGGCAGGTGGTGGCAGACGATAGGCCGGGCGCGCTGCTCGGAGGAGCGGGGGGTGCCGAGGCGGCAGCGCTGATCGCGGTCCCGCGCGAACAGGCGGAGCGGATCGCAGCGATGCGGGACGCGGGCACGCGGCATGGATGATCGCCTGACCGCCGCGCTTGCCGCGCTGCCCATCGATCTTGCGTGGCATGTGCTGCTTAGCGCGGCCGCGCTGGCGTTCGGTGCGACGGTCGCGCTGCCGCTCGCCGTCGCCGCCGCGCGCCGCCCCGGCTTGCGCGCGGTGTCGCTCGGGCTGGCCAGCGCAATCCAGACGATCCCCGCGCTCGCGCTGCTCGCGCTCTTCTATCCGCTGCTGCTGCTTGCCGCGCGTATCACCGGCGGCGTGCTCCCCGCGCTCGGCTTTCTGCCCGCGCTGCTGGCGCTCGCGCTGTTTGCGCTGTTGCCGATGCTGCGCAACGCGGTCGAGGGGCTGACCGGGCTGGATCCCGCGATCCTCGAAGCCGCCGACGGAGTGGGCATGACGCCGGGGCAGCGGCTGCGCCTGATCGAAATCCCGCTCGCCGCCCCCGTGGTGATGGCAGGCGTTCGCACTGCCGCCGTGTGGACGATCGGCACCGCGACGCTGGCCACCACGGTGGGACAGCCGTGCCTGGGCAATCTGATCTTCTCGGGGTTGCAGACCGAGGATTGGGTGACGGTGCTGGTCGGCTGCGCTGCGTCGGCCGCGCTCGCGCTCGGAGTGGATGCGCTGCTCGGGCTGGTGCAATCCGGGGTGGCGCGCCGCCTTCCCGTTCGGATCGCCATCGGGGGCGCGCTGCTCGCGGCGGGTATCGCGGCGGCCGCTTTCGCGCTGGCGCCCGGCTCCGCGCGGGCCACCTACACCCTCGGCGCGAAGAACTTTGGCGAGCAATTCATCCTCGCCCGCCTGATCGGCGCGCGGCTCGAAGCGACGGGTGCGCGCGTGCAATATCGCGAAGGGCTGGGATCGGCGGTTGCATTCCGCGCGCTCGCAGCGTCCGACATCGACGTTTATGTCGATTATTCGGGCACGCTTTGGACCAACCAGATGGCGCGCGCCGATACGCCCGCGCCCGCAGCGATGCGTGGCGAGATCGTGCGCTGGCTGGCAGTGCACGGCGGCATCGGCGTCGCGGGCGCGCTCGGCTTCGAGAATGCCTATGCGTTGGCGATGCGGCGCGACCAGGCGGCCGCGCTGGGGGTACGCTCGATCGCCGATCTTGCGCGCGCAGCGCCGGGGCTCGTGCTCGGCGCGGACCTCGAGTTTCTGTCGCGTCCCGAATGGCGTGCGATCCGCACCGCCTACGATCTCCACTTCCGCGAAACCCGCGCGTTTGCGCCCACCTTCATGTATCGCGCGATCGCGGACCGTTCGGTCGATGCGATCTCGGCCTTCTCCAGCGACGGGCGCATCGCGGCGGACGATCTGGTCGTGCTGACCGATCCCGCCCACGCGATCCCGTCCTATGACGCGCTGCTGCTGGTTTCGCCCCGGCGTGCGCGCGACCCCCGCCTCGCGGCCGCACTCGCGCCGCTGGTGGGCGCGATCCCGGTCGAAGCGATGCGCGCAGCGAACCTGATGGTGGACCGCGACCAAGACAAGCAATCGCCGCAAGCCGCCGCGCGCTGGCTCGCGACCCATCTTGCGCGCCCCGCACCGCCCGTTACGCTTGCCCCTGCCAAGGGAGGCCAGCCATGATTTCACGCCGTTCGTTCGTCGCCACCGCAGCCCTTGCCGGGGCTGCGCCGATGCTGCCCGTTGCGGTCCGGGCTGCCGTCCCGATGGACGCGGACACGCGGCTTCACACGCTGTTCGACACGATGTTTCAGGAGGGTCTGCGCCAGCGGCCCGAAGGCGCGACGCAGCTCGGGCTCGACAAGGGTGCGAACGCCGATCTGCGCGCCAGACTGGGCGATGACAGCGCAGCCGGGATCGCGGCGGCCAAGGCGCTCACGCAAAGCCAGCTCGTGCGGTTGGAGGCGATCCCGCGCGCGGCGCTAACGCCGGACGCGCAGATCGATTACGATTGCGTGCTCTACACGCGCCGCTCGGCGGCAGCGGTGCAGCGCTTCGATTTCGGCGGCAATAGCTACGGGCCTTCCCCCTATGTCGTCAGCCAGTTGACCGGCGCGTATCAGAGCGTGCCCGATTTCCTCGACACCAAGCACCCCATCGAAACGCGCGCGGATGCGGACGCCTTCATCAGCCGCCTGCGCCAGTTCGGCGATCAGCTCGACGCGAATACGGACAGGATGCGCCACGATGCGGGCGTGGGCGTGGTGCCGCCCGATTTCCTGCTCGATACCGCGCTGACGCAAATGACCAAGACGCGCGTGGCGGCCGAGGAGGCGGTGCCGGTGCGATCGATCGCGCGGCGCGCGTCGGTCAAGGGGCTGGGGGACAGCTATGCGCGCGACGCGGCGAGCATTTGGACCACGCGTATCCTCCCCGCGCTCGACCGGCAGATCGAACTCGCGCGGCAGCTGCGCGTGCGCGCCACGCACGATGCCGGTGTGTGGAAGCTGCCACAGGGCCGCGATTTTTATGCGGTTGCGCTACAAACCACCACGACTACACGCTACACGCCCGACGAGGTACACAAGATCGGGCTGGATCAGGCGCGCGAGATTTCAGCCCGGCTCGACCGTGAACTGCGCACGATGGGGCTGACCACGGGCACGGTCGGCGAGCGCGTGCGGCAGCTCTATGCCGATCCCGCGCAGCTTTACGCCAATACGGACGCGGGCAAGGTCGACGCGATCGCCTATTGCAACGGGCGGCTCGATGCGATCCGCAGCCGCCTGCCGCAAGCGTTCACGCGCACGCCGCCCTACCGCTTCGAGGTGCGCCGCGTGCCGCCGCAGACCGAGGCGGGCGCGGCGAACGCGTTTTCGCAGACGCCCGCATTGGACGGATCGCGTCCGGGGCTGGTGTATTTCAACCTGCACGATGCCGCCGAATGGCCCAAGCTCGCGCTCGCCACCACCACCTTCCACGAGGGACTGCCGGGTCACCAGATGGAGGGCGGGCTGGCGCTGGCGAACGCGCGGCTGCCGCTGATCCGCAAGGCGAGCGGCTTTTCGGGCTATGGCGAGGGGTGGGCGCTGTATGCCGAACAGCTCGCCGACGAACTGGGAATGTACGATGACGATCCTGCCGGCCGCGTAGGCTATCTGAAGGCGCAGCTTTTCCGCGCCAACCGCTGCGTGGTGGACACTGGCATCCACCACCTCAAATGGAGCCGCGAACAGGCGATCGACTATTTCATCGCGCAGGAGGGCGACGCGCGCGGCAACATCACGCGCGAGGTGGAGCGATATTGCGCCACGCCGGGGCAGGCGTGCAGTTACAAGCTCGGCCACACGGTGTTCACCGGATTGCGTGGCGACGCGAAGGCGAAGCTCGGCGCGCGGTTCGACATCAAGGCGTGGCACGATGCAGTGCTCGGCTGCGGGCGGGTGCCGCTCGAAGTGTTGCAGCGCGTAGGCGACGACTGGACGCGCACGCAGCTCGCCCGCGCTTGAGCGAGGCGGCGGGATCGCTCGCGGTCGCGCTCGGCCACGGCGAGCGGCTGCTGGCCGCCGCGCCTGCGATGGCGGCGCAGCAGGCGCGCGAGATTCTGGCGATGGTGCCCGGCGAGCCGGCTGCGCTGGATCTGCTCGCGCGTGCGCTGGCGCGCGCGCCGGAGGATCCCGAGGGCTGGCGGATACTGGCCGACGCGCGCTTCGCGGCGGGCGACGGTGCCGGTGCGGACCGTGCCTATAACGCCGCCGTGCGCACCGCCGTGCACGATCCCGCAATGCGCGAGGCGGCGGCCGCGCTGGCGGGCGGGCGGATCGCGGTTGCCGAACCGATCCTGCGCAGCCAGCTCAAGCGTGCGCCGACCGACGTGGCCGCGATGCGGATGCTCGCCGAGATCGCGGGGCGGCTGGGGCGATATGCCGATGCGGAGGCGCTGCTGACGCGCGCGGTGGAACTTGCGCCCGGCTTCGGCGCCGCGCGGCAAAATCTGGTGCTGATGCTCTACCGGCAGAACAAGGCGGCGGACGCGCTGCCGCATCTGGAACGGCTGCTGGCGGACGCACCCGACGACGCGGGGCTGCGCAACCTGCACGCGGCTGCGCTCGGCCAGGTGGGCGAATATGACCGCGCGGTGGGGATCTGGCAGGCGCTGCTCGCCGCGCACCCCGATCAGCCCAAGGCGTGGATGAGCTATGGCCATGTGCTCAAGACGGTGGGGCGCGCGGGCGACAGCGCGGATGCGTATGCGCGCGCAGTGACGCTCGCGCCGGGGCTGGGCGAGGCGTGGTGGAGCCTGGCCAACCTCAAGACGTGGCGGTTCGATGCGGCGCAAATCGCGACGATGAGGGGCCGGCTCGCGGGCGCGCTGGAGGACGAGGACCGGCTCCATCTCGAATTCGCGCTGGGCAAAGCGGCCGAGGACGCGGGCGACGCTGCGCAAGCGTTCGCCCACTATGCGCGCGGCAACGCGATCGGCCACGCGCGCGGCGGCTACAACCCGGACGAGACCGCGCGCCTTGCCGATCGCAGCGCCGCGCTGTTCACCCCCGCCTTCTTTGCCGCGCACGGCGCGGGGGGCGATCCCGCGCCCGATCCGATCTTTGTGGTGGGGATGCCGCGCGCGGGATCGACGCTGATCGAGCAGATCCTTTCCAGTCACCAGCTGGTGGAAGGGACGATGGAGCTGCCCGAGATGGTGGCGATCGCGCGGCGGCTGGGCGGCAAGGACAAGCGCTATCCCGATGCGCTGGCGGGTCTGGGTGTCGAAGAGCGCAGCGCGCTGGGCCACGAATATATCGCTGCCACGCGCATTTACCGTAAGACCGACCGGCCCTTTTTCATCGACAAGATGCCCAACAACTGGGCGCACGCCGGGCTGATCGCGCTGATCCTGCCCAATGCAAAGATCATCGACGCGCGCCGTCATCCGATGGCGAACGGCTTTTCCGCGTGGAAGCAGCATTTCGCGCGCGGGCAGGGTTTCACCTACGATCTGGGCGAGCTGGGCCGCTACATCCGCGATTATACGCGCACGATGGCGGCGCTGGACCGCGCGCTGCCGGGGCGGGTCCACCGCGTGATTTACGAGGCGATGGTGGCGGATACAGAGGCGCAGGTGCGCGCGCTGCTGGACTATTGCGGCCTGCCCTTCGATCCCGCATGCTTCGCGTTCCATGAAACGAAGCGCGCGGTGCGCACGCCATCGGCGGAGCAGGTGCGCCAGCCGATCTACGCGCGCGCTGTGGACGAATGGCAACAGTATGACACCATGTTGCACCCGCTAAGAGCCGCGCTCGGCGATGTGCTTGACGCCTATCCCGGCGTGCCCGACGACATGTGACGGAAACGTTTCGAAGGGATTGGCGTGGCTGCATATGATCATGGCGCACCGCGCGCGCTCAGGCTGGCGCTATTGTGCGGCGTATCGCTGCTGACCCCGCTCGCGGCGACCGCGCAGACGCAGACCACCACGAATGCGCCGGGCGGGAGCCAGACGGCGGTCAACGCGCCCGGGGACACGTCGCAGAGCGGCCCCGCGAACGAGGTGCAGGAGATCGTGGTCACCGCGCAGAAGCGCGCCGAGAATTTGCAGCGTGTGCCGATCAGCATCCAGGCGATCGGCACGAAGAAATTGTCCGAGCTCAATATCACGCAGGCGGCCGACCTCGTGAAGTTCCTGCCTTCGGTAGCAACGCAGACGGCGGGTCCGGGCGCGACGCGCTATTATTTCCGCGGGATCGCGTCTGCCGACAACGCGAACCATTCGGGGCCGCAGCCCACAGTGGGCATTTACTTCGACGAGCAGCCGGTCACGACGGTGCAGGGCACGCCCGATCTGCACTTGTACGATATTGCGCGCATCGAGGCGCTCGCCGGACCGCAGGGCACGCTCTACGGCGCGTCCGCCGAAGCGGGCGTGCTGCGGATCATCACCAACAAACCCGATCCACGCAAGTTCGAGGCGGGTTACGATCTGGAGGGCAATGCGGTCTCGAAGGGCGCGCTCGGCTACAAGGCCGAAGCGTTCGCCAACGTCCCGCTGAGCGATCGTGCCGCGATCCGGCTGGTTGGCTGGTACGAGCGCGACGCGGGCTTCATCGATAACGTGCCGGGAACGCGGACCTACCCGGTCTCGGGCGTGACGATCGCGACGACACCGCGCAAGGACATCAACCAGGTCGATACCTATGGCGGGCGCGCCGCGCTGAAGATCGACCTCAACGATAGCTGGACGATCACGCCGAGCGTGCAGGCGCAGGAACAGATTTCGGGCGGACGCTTCGGTTACGATCCCAAGGCGGGCGATCTCGCGGTCCAGGTCTATTATCCCGAGCGTGCGAGCGACTTTTTCTATCAGGCCGCCGCCACGATCGAGGGCAAAATCCACGATTTCGATCTGGTTTATTCGGGTTCTTATTTGCACCGCACGGTGCACAGCTTGCAGGATTATACCGACTATTCGATCGCCTACGATAATCTGTTCGGCTCGGGCGCATCGATCACCGACGCCAGCGGCAAGACGATCAACCCCTCGCAGCGTGTCACCGGCAACGATCACTTTAACAAGCAAAGCCATGAGCTACGGCTGAGCACCCCGCAGGGTGCGCGCATCCGTGGCCTGATCGGACTTTTCTACCAGCGTCAGCAGCACGATATCGAGCAGCTCTACAATATTACCGGGTTCGATCCCTTCTATTCGAACACCAACCGCCCTGGTGTTATCTGGCTGACCGAACAGAAGCGTGTGGACCGGGATTATGCGGCCTTCGGCGAAGTTTCGGCGGATATTGTCCCCGATCACCTCACGCTGACAGGCGGCGCGCGCGTCTTCAAATACGATAATACGCTCTACGGTTTCTTCGGTTATGGTCAGAATTTCAGTTCGCATACCGGTGAATCGCAATGCATCGCGGGCAGGGCACCGCTGAGCGGGGCGTTTTGCACCAACCTCGATCAGCGCGCGAAGGGCGACGGCATCATCCCGCGCGTCAACCTGACGTGGAAGTTCGACAAGGACCACCTCGTCTACGGCACCTACTCGCGCGGTTTCCGCCCCGGCGGAGTCAACCGACGCGGCGGCACGCCCTATACGCCCGATTTCCTGACCAATTTCGAGATCGGATCGAAGAACAGCTTCTTCGATCGTCGGCTGACGCTGAACGCAACCGTATTCTACGAGAGTTGGAAGAATTTCCAGTTCGGTTTCCTGGGCGAAAACGGATTGACTGTGATCCGCAACCTCGTGGGCAAGGCCGAAGTCTATGGTGTCGAAGCGGACGCGACCGTGGTTCCCTTTCGCGGCCTGACGGTCAACGGCGGCCTCGCGTATACCGATGCCACGACATCCAACGTCTATTGCGGCGTGCTCATCTCCGGCACGCAAACGCCGCTCACCAATTGCCCTGCCCCGCTCGATACGCTGCTCGGCCCGCAGGCGCTTGCGGGCACGCGGCTGCCAGTGACGCCGCAGTTCAAGTTCAACCTTACCGGCCGCTATGCGTGGGACATGCGCGGCGTGAAGATGCACGTGCAGGGATCGGTGGTGCACCAGAGTTCGAGCTTCGACGATCTGCGCAACGCCGAGCGAACCATACAAGGCGCGCTGCCGGGCTACGAGACCGCCGATTTCAGCATCGGCGGTGAGGTGCGACGGATCACGTTCGAAGTGTTCGTCAAGAACGCTTTCGATTCGCGTGGCAACATTTCGCGCTACAGCGAATGCGCGACCGTCTTGCGCGATAACGTCACTGGCGTGCCGCAGCGTGGAGCGAACGGCGCGTTCGTGCCGATCTGCGGCTTCAACACCTACATCGTGCCCACGCAGCCCCAAACCTTCGGCATCCGCTTGGGCCAGCGCTTCTAGGCGCGCGCGTGCGCGCTCGCGTTCTGTCTACCGCTGGCGCAGCGCTCACGATCGTCGCGAGTGGCTGAACGCCGCCCCGCCGGCACCATGGGCCTGTGGGCGGCGATCGCGCTTGTGGTGGGGAATCAGCTTGGCACGGGGGTGTTCACGCTGCCCGCCAGTCTCGCGCCCTATGGCTGGAACGCGCTCGCGGGCTGGGCGGCGACCATCGCGGGCGCGCTCGCGCTCGCGCATGTGTTCGGGCGGCTTTCGGTGGTGGTGCCGGGTTCCGGCGGGCCGCATGCCTATACGCGCGCGGCCTTCGGCGAGGCGCCGGGGTTCGTGGTGGCGTGGAGCTACTGGATGAACCAGTGGGTCGGCAATGCGGGTATCGCGGTCGCGGTGCTGGGCTATCTCGCCGTGTTCGTGCCCGCGCTCGCGCACGACCGGATCGCGTCCACCCTGCTCGCCATCGGCAGCATATGGGTCTTCACCGGGGTCAATCTGCTCGGTGTCGGCGCGGCGGGGCGCGTGGCGGTGGTGACCACGGTGCTCAAGCTCGTGCCGATGCTGGGCGCGGTCGGGCTGGCGGCGTGGGTGCTGCTGCATCATGGCGTGGGCGTTCTCACCCCCGCCGCCGTTCCGCTCGGCCTGCACGCGACCGCGGCCTCCGCAACGCTCAGCGTCTGGGCGATCATGGGCCTCGAATCCGCCACCGTGCCCGGCGGCAAGGTGCACGATCCCGCGCGCACCATCCCACGCGCAACCATGTGGGGCACGGGTTTTGCGGGCGTGGTCAGCCTCGCGCTGGCGTCAGGCGTCATGCTACTGCTGCCGCCGGGCGAGGCCGCGCGCTCAGCCGCACCCGTCGCCGATTTCGTGGCGCGTTGGCTGGGCGGCGATTGGGCCGCGCCCATCGCCGCCTTCGCCATCGTCTCGGGGCTGGGCACGCTCAGCGGCTGGGTGCTGATCCAGGGCGAGATGCCCGCGGCGATGGCGCGCGCGGGCGTCTTCCCGCGCGCACTCGCGCGGGCGGACGCGCGCGGCACGCCGTGGGTGGCGCATCTGGTTGCGTCCACCATGCTTTCGGGCGTGCTGCTGATGAACGCATCCGGCTCACTGATCGGGCTGTTCGATTTCGTCGTGCAGGTCTCGGGGCTGGCGGTGCTGGTGGCGTACGGGGCGTGCGCCTTCGCTGCGATCCGGCTGCGCGCGGGCGGGCGGGGGTTCGTGGGGGTGGCGCTGTTCGCCGCCGCCTATTCGCTCTGGGCGCTGACGGGGGCGGATGCGAAATCGCTCGCATGGTTCGCGGGACTGATGTTGGCAGGCTTGCCGGTCTACGCGTTCATGCGCTGGAGGAGCGGCGTGACCAGCCCGGCGGCGGCGACGACTCCCGCCGCGACTCGGGGATGAGGTCGCGGATCCGCGCGGCAAAGGCGCGCAGCGCGGGCTCGTTGGTGCTCAGCGGGCCGGGGCGGTAGGCACCGCTTTCCATCCCCGCCTGCACGCGCGCGATCAGCACATGATCCTCCGCGTTGACCAGCCGGTTGATCCGGCCGTTCAGATAGCGCGCCCCGCGCATCGCGCGCGCCTCGCCGGGCAGCGCGTAGCTGATGTCGCGCAGCATCGTCAGCGTCGGCGAAACCGGCAGCCACTGCATGAAGGCGACCTGATCGGGATAGAGTTCGAGCGCGGTGTTCGGCCACAGCTTCAGGTAAAGCCACAGACGCTGCTTGTCTTGGGGAAGATGCGCCGCGCGCGGCAATAAGTGCTGGTAGGCGCGCTCGGAGATATTGGCCGAGGGACGATCGGAGAGCACGCCCGACATCCGGTCCACATGCCGGGTCGATTCGACCGCATAGCTGCGGCCGAGCAGGCGCGTGAGGCCGGGGTGGCCGACAGGAATGTGCAGCGCGTCCGAATAATTGTCCCCCACATTCTTCCAGTTGACCTTGCGCGGCCGCTGCACCAGCGGGCTGACCGCGCGAACATCCTCCAGCCGGTAGGGCGCAACCTCCGCCTCATAAGGGGCCATCATCGCGGCCACCGACGGGCCGCCGCTCTCCAGCCGCACGAACAGGAAACCGCGCCATTGCTCCATCTCGACGGGCAGCAGGCCGTTGGCGGCGGGATCGAGGCCGGGATAGTCGGCGCGTTCGGGGATGCCTGTCAGGCGTCCGTCCGCCTCATAAACCCACGCGTGGTAAGGGCAGACGAGCTTGCGCGCGCATCCCCCCGTCCCATCGACGATCCGCGAGCCGCGATGGCGGCACACGTTGTGAAAAGCGCGCACCACGCCGTCCGCGCCACGGATGACGATCGCACTTTCGCCGATCCAGTCGAGCGTGCGCCAGTCTCCCGCCGCCGCGATGTCGCTCTCATGGCAGACGATCTGCCACGCGGGCCGCATCACGCGCGCCATCTCGACCGCGTGATATTCGGGATCGTGATACAGCCAGCCGGGCAGGCTCATGTCCGCCAGCGGGTCGGGCCGCTCGATCCTTTGCGCTGCGCTCGCCATTCGTCCCTACCTCGCCCATGCGTGACTAAACCAGCGCGGACGTGCATGGAAGCGACTGCGGGAGGAACAATGCGCGAAACCGACGTCGTCATTATCGGAGGCGGCCATAACGGCCTCGTCTGCTCGGCCTATCTTGCGGCTGCGGGCCTCAAGGTCACCGTGCTCGAACGCCGGTCGATCGTCGGCGGCGCAGCGGTGACCGAGGAGTTTCACCCCGGCTTCCGCAATTCGGTCGCGAGCTACACGGTCAGCCTGCTGAACGAAAAAGTGATCGCGGACCTCGATCTGCACGCGCACGGGCTGAAGATCATCCACCGTCCGCTCGCCAATTTCCTGCCCACCGCAGACGGTGGCTATCTCAAAGTCGGCGGCGGCAAGACGGTGGCCGAAGTCGCAAAGTTCAGCGCACGCGACGCTGCCGTCCACGATGAATATCACGCCAAGCTCGATGGCATCGCGGACATCATCCGCGATCTGGTCCTCGAAACCCCGCCCAATGTCAGCATGGCGGGATTTGGCTCGGCGCTGCCCGATCTGCTGGGCGCGGCGCGGCTCGGCAACCGGATGCGGCGGCTGACGATGGAGGAGCGGCGGATGCTGCTCGATCTCTTCACGCGCTCGGCGGGCGAATATCTCGAAGGCTGGTTCGAGAGCGATCCGGTGAAAGCGGTTTACGGCTACGACGGGATCGTGGGCAATTACGCCTCCCCCTATGCGCCCGGTTCCGCCTATGTGCTGCTGCACCACGTGTTCGGCGTCGTGAACGGCGTGAAGGGCGTGTGGGGCCATGCGATGGGCGGCATGGGCGCGATCACGCAGGCGATGGCGCGCTCGGCCGCCGCGCGTGGCGTGGACATCCGCACTGACGCGGGCGTGGCCGAGGTGATCGTAGAGAAGGGCCGCGCGGTCGGCGTGGTCACCACCGGGGGCGAGACGGTGCGCGCGCGCGCGGTGGCGGCCAACGTGCATCCGGCGATGCTCTACCGCCAGCTGATCGATGCCGCCGTGCTTCCGGCCGATTTCAACGCGCGAATCGCGCAATATCGCTCGGGCTCGGGCACGTTCCGCATGAACGTCGCGCTGTCCGAACTGCCCGACTGGACGTGCCTGCCCGGCAAGGCGGCAGCCGAGCACCACATGGCGGGCACGATCCTCGCCCCCACGCTTGCCTACATGGACAAGGCGTATCAGGACGCGCGCGCGAAGGGCTGGTCCGACGAGCCTGTGATCGAGATACTGATCCCGTCCACGATGGACGACAGCCTCGCGCCGCCGGGCCAGCATGTCGCCAGCCTCTTCTGCCAGCAGGTCGCCCCCGTGCTCCCCGGCGGCGCAAGCTGGGACGAGCACCGCGAGCAGGTCGCCGATCATATGATCGACACCGTGACGAAATGGGCCCCCAATTTCAGGGCGAGCGTGATCGCGCGCCAAATCAATTCGCCGCTCGATCTGGAGCGCACCTTCGGGCTGATCGGCGGCGATATTTTCCACGGCCGCCTGAGCCTCGAGCAGCTCTTCTCGGCGCGCCCCATGCTGGGCCACGGCGATTACCGCGGACCGCTCGCGGGCCTCTACATGTGCGGCTCGGGGACGCATCCGGGCGGCGGCGTGACCGGCGCGCCGGGGCACAATGCGGCGCGCGAGATCGTGAAAGACTTCCGGCGAGGACGCCTCAGGCGCGCGGCATAAGGCCTGCGTTACATCAGCAACTTGGCCAGGGCCGCTCCCGCGCCGATCAGCGCCGCCATCGCGAGCGCACCCTGGAAGAACATCTGCGGCGTGGCGAGCTTGATATTTTGCGTCAACTTCTGCGTCTTGACCATCGTCTCATCGAGCTCCGCCTGCATCTTGCGAATGCGGATGATCTGCTCATCGACATAGGACTGGGGATCGGAAGGGATGCTCGCCATACCCTTAATATAGCGTGCGCCCACGCGCTTGCGAAGGTGAAAAGCCTTACCCTGCTCGCGCCATCTTGCGCGTGCGGTGCCACACGAACCACGCGATCGCTGCCACTACTGCCACTACGATCGCCGCGTCGGCCCTGTGCATCACTGCCTTCACGCGCGGATCGGTGTCCCACGCGTGGCCGAGCTTCATCCCCACCCACGCGAGCGCGAAGCACCACGGCCACGATCCCAGGAACGTGTAAAGATGGAACCGCCCCAGCGGCATCCGCGCGATCCCGGCGGGCACCGCGATGAAACTTCGCACCACGGGGAGCAGGCGACACACGAGCACCGCCAGCCCGCCATAGCGCTTGAAGAACCCCTCCGCGCGGTCCAGGTCGCAAACGTCGACCAGCACATAGCGGCCGTATTTGGCGACGAACGCGCGGCCGCCGCGCTTGCCCAGTTCATAGGCAACCACCGAGCCGATGTTGCACCCGATCGCGCCGGCGGTCGCCACCCAGAACAGGTTCAACTGCCCGGTCGAAACCAGATAGCCGCCGAACGGCATGATGACTTCGGACGGCAGGGGCAGGCACGCGCTCTCGATCGCCATCAGCAGCGCGATGCCGACATAGCCGGTCGCGGAGATGATCGAGACGATCCACGCGGCGAGCATGGCGAGAAGGTGGGAAGGGCTGGGCATTGCAAAGCTGTTCGGGGTTAAGGCGCGCGCTGGCAAGCCTTCAGCGCGCGCTCCGCACTGGCGGATCCGCCACGCCCGTGCTCCAGCCGCCGCCCAGCGCCTGGATCAGCCGGGCAGCCGCCGCCTGGCCGTTGAAGCCCGCCTGGATTGCCGCGCGCCGCGCAGAAAGCGCGGTGGTCTCCGCGACGATCACGTTGGTAAAGCCCACCTGTCCCGCCTTATACTGGTTGCGCGTCAACTGCTCGGCCTCGCTCGATGCGGCTGCACTGCGTGATTGCAACCGATATTCGTCGCCCAGCAAGCGCACGCCCAGCAATTGATCCTCAACCTCGCGGAACGCGGCGAGCGTCACCGAGCGATATTGCGCCACCGTCTGGTCGTAGGCCGCACGCGCCTGCGCCACGCGCGCGCGGCGTGCGCCGAAATCGAGCAATGTCTGTGCGATGCTGGCCCCCAGCGACCACACATTCGCCGCCGTGCCGAACAATGAGCCGATGCCGCCTGCGGACTGCGTACCCGAAGCGCTGAGCGTAATGTTGGGATAATAGGCCGCCACCGCCACGCCGATCCGCTCGTTCTGCGCCGCGACGCGCCGCTCGGCGGCTGCGATATCGGGCCGCCGCTCGAGCAATCCAGACGGGATACCCGGCGGCGGCGCGGGCGTGACCGGGGTCCACCCGGCGCGCGGCGCGATCGTCAGATCGCCCGGCGCACGCCCCGCGAGCACGGCGATCGCATGTTCGAGCACACCGCGTTGCCGCACCAGATCCGCGCTCGATACCTGCGCGTTCAGTAGTTGCGTTTCCGCTTGCAACACGTCGGTCTTGGCGGCCACGCCCACCTTGTAGCGGTTGTCGGTAATCTCGAGGTCGCGTTTGTAGGCGACGATCGTCGCATCCAGCACCGCGCGCTCGGCATCGAACGATCGGAGCTGGAGGTAATCCACCACCAGTTCGCCCTGAAGCGTGAGGCGCAGATTGGCGAGATCGGCCGCGCTTGCCTCGGCGCTGCGGCGCACCGCATCCACCCCCCGGCGCGTGCCGCCGAAAATGTCGGGCGTCCACGATGCGTTCGCGCCGAACTCGAACCGGTCGTTCGAACGGCTGCCCGAAGATATCGAGGTGCCCGTGCCGGTGCCGGTGCTGCCCGTGCCGGTGCCGCCGATGCCGCCGGTCCCGGTCGTGGTCACCACCGTGCCGTTGCCCAGCGTGCCGCTGCGCGTATATCCGCCGCTCACGCCCAATGTGGGGAACAGCGCCGCGCGCTGCTCGCGCACCAGCCCCAGCGCCTCGCGGTAGGTCGCCGCCGAAGCGATCACGTCCTGGTTCGCCCGCGCCACCTGCGCGGCCAGCGCATCCAGATCGGGATCGCCGAACAGCGTCCACCAGTGCCCCCGGTCCATGGCGTCCGCAGGCGTCGCGGGGCGAAACAGCGCCGCTTCCTTGTACGCTGTCGAGGAGATCGGCGCGGGCCGAACATACGTCGGCCCGACCTTGCAGGCGGAGAGCGCGAGGCAGGCGAGCAGCGAGGATCGGAGTGCGGACGTCTTCATGGCTACTCGGCAGGCGCGAACTGGGGAACGAGCGGGCGCACGGGTTCGGCGGCTAACGGGCCGCGCGCAGCCCGGCGCACACGACTGCGCTCGGCGCGGCGCGCGTTCCAGCCGCGCGCGCGGTCGAGATAAAGATAAACCACGGGCGTCGTGAACAGGGTGAGCAACTGGCTCGCGATCAGCCCGCCGATGATCGCCACGCCCAGCGGCTGGCGCAGCTCGCTCCCCTCGCCGAAGCCGATCGCCAGCGGCAGCGCGCCGAAGATCGCCGCGAGCGTGGTCATGATGATCGGGCGGAAGCGCTTGAGCGCGCCTTCATAGATCGCATCATGGCTCGAAAGCCCGCGCTCGCGTTCGGCGGTAAGGGCGAAATCGATAATCAGGATGGCGTTCTTTTTGACGATGCCGATCAGGAGCACGATTCCGATAATGCCGATGATGTCGAGCTGCATCCCCATCGCCAGCAGCGCCATCAGCGCCCCCACCCCCGCGCTCGGCAGCGTGGAAAGCACGGTCAGCGGGTGGATCAGGCTTTCGTAGAGGATGCCCAGCGTTAAATAGATAACGCCCAGCGCGGTCAGGAACAGGATCGGCACATTGGCGAAGCTCTGCGCGAACACCTTGGCCGTCCCCGCATCGCTCGCGCGCACCCTGGTCGGCATGCCGATCTCCGCCTGCACCCGCTCGAACTCCTTCTTGCCGTCCGAGAGTGCCTTGCCCGGGGCCAGATTGTAGCTGATCGTCGCGGCCGCATCGGTGTTCTGGTGATTGACCGAGGTAGGGGCGGACGCGAGCGCGGGGGACGCCAGCACCGAAAGCGGGATCGATCGCTGCGCGGTAGTAGAAATCGCGCGCCCGTTCGAAGCCCCCGCCCCCGCGGTCGCCAGCGCGGGGGCGAGCACGTTCGATGGCCCCGCGCCCGGCTGCGGGATCGCCGGCCCTGCCGAAACAGCGGACGCTGCCGCGCCGTTGTTTCCCACCTGGAACGCGGACGCGCTGATCCCGCTTGCCGAAGCCCCGCTGATGTAGATGTTCTGCAACGCGGACGGATCGCGCGCAAATTGCGGTGCCACCTCCATCACCACCTTATATTGGTTGATTTCGTTGTAGATCGTGGCGACCTGCCGCTGACCGAACGCATCGTAGAGCGTGTTCGAGATCGCGCGGTTGCTGATCCCCAACCGCGCGGCCGCATCGTAATCGATCGTCAGGCGCGTCTCGACGCCCTTGTCCTCCAGATCGGTATCGACATCGGTGATGATCTTCGACGTCTTGAGCGCCGCCGCCAGCTTCGCGGTCCACACGCGCAGCGCGGGCAGATCGTCGCTCACCAGCGTATATTGATAGCTCGCATTGCCCTGCCGCCCGCCCACGCGCAGATCCTGCACGGGGTTCAGGAACAGCGTCGCGCCGGTCACCCGCATCAATTTGGGCCGCAGCCGCGCCACCACCGCTTCGGAGTCCGGCCGCTGCCCCTTGGGCTTCAGCGTCACGAACACGAACCCGCTCCCCCCGCGCCGCCCGCCGGTGAACGCCACCACATTGTCCACTGCGGGATCGTGCTTCACGATCCCCACGATGGTGTGCAGCTTGCCCTGCAACGCCTCGAACGAGATCGATTGATCCGCGCGCAGCCCGCCCGCGAGCTGCCCCGTATCCTGCGTCGGGAAGAGCCCCGCAGGCGTGTTCGCATACAGGAAAAAGTTAAGTCCTATCGCCGCGAAGAACATCAGCATCACCAGCCGCTTGTGATCCAGCGACCAATCGAGCCCGCGCGCATAAGCCCGCTCGGTCCGCGCAAACCCCGCCTCGAACGCGCGCGCCATCCGGCTCGGCCGCACCGGCCGCAACAGCCGCGCGGCAAGCATCGGCGTTGTCGTCAGCGAGATCACCAGGCTGAAGATGATCGACAGCGTCAGCACCATCGCAAACTCGAAGAACAGTCGCCCCACCAGCCCACCGAAAAACAGGAGCGGAATAAACACTGCGATCAGCGAGACCGACATCGCGACCACGGTAAACCCCACCTCGCGCGCGCCCTGCAGCGCGGCCTCCATCCGGGGCATCCCGTCCTCCACATGGCGCGCGATATTCTCGAGCACCACGATCGCATCGTCCACGACGAAGCCGGTCGCCACCACCAGCGCCATTAGCGACAGGTTATCCAGGCTAAACCCCAGCAGATACATTGCGGCCAGCGTGCCCATCAACGATGCCACGATCGCGACCGCAGGCACGATGGTCGCGCGCCACGAGCGCAGGAATGCGGCCACCACCAGCACCACGAGCACGATGGCGATGCCCAGGCTGATCTCCACATCGCGCAGCGATGCGCGGATCGTGCGCGTGCGTTCGGATGCAACTTCGAGTTTGATATCGGGCGGCAGCGCGGCTTGCAGTCCAGGCACCTGCGCACGGATCGCGTCCACCGTCTGGATGATGTTCGCGCCCGGCGATTTGGTGATGACCGCCAGCACGGCGGGCTGACCGTTCAGCAGCCCCGTGGTGCGCAAATCCTCCGGCCCGTCCACCACTTCGGCCACATCCTGCAGCCGCACCGGCGCGCCATTGTGATATGCCACCACGAGCGGGCGATATTCGGCTGCAAGCCGCGCGGTATCGTTGGTGTAAATCTGATAGCGCTGGTTCCCCGCCTCCACCGTGCCCTTGGGCCGGTTGCCGTTCGCCGAGGCGACCGCTGCGCGCACATCCTCCAGCCCGATCCCCAGCCGTGCCAGCGCGAACGGGTTCAGCTCGATGCGCACCGCCGGCAGCGCGCCGCCGCCCAACTGGATGTCTCCGACGCCCGGCACCTGGAGGATGCGCTGCTGGATGATATTCGATGCCGCATCGTAAATCTGCTGCGACGTGCGCGTCTTGCTGGTCAGCGCGAGGATGATCACCGGCTGGTCCGCCGGATTGAACTTGCGGTAACTGGGGTTCGCCCGCAGCGTCGCGGGGAGGTCCGCGCGCGCGGCATTGATTGCCGCCATCACGTCGCGCGCGGCACCGTCGATATCGCGCCCCAGCCCGAACTGCATCACGATCTGCGTCGCGCCCTGATTGGACGAAGACGTCATCTCGGTCACGTCCGCAATCGTCCCCAGCCGCCGTTCGAGCGGGGTGGCGACCGAGGACGCCATCGTTGTGGGGCTGGCACCGGGCAGGTTCGCGCTCACCCCGATCGTCGCCAGGTCCACCTGCGGCAGCGGCGCGATGGGCAGGGACAGGAACGCGCCCACGCCCGCGATCAGCAAGCCGATGGTGAGCAGGATCGTCGCCACCGGGCGGCGGATGAAGGGGCCGGAGATGTTCATTCCGCCGGAACCGCGCCCGGCACTGCAACCGGCCGGTCCCCGCCCGCCGCGCCCGGCTTGCGGCCGAAGCGTGCCGCGAGATTATCGAACGCGATGTAGATCACCGGCGTCGTGAACAGGGTGAGCAACTGGCTCAGCAGCAGCCCGCCCACGATCGCCAGTCCCAGCGGGCGGCGCAGCTCCGCCCCCTCGCCCGCACCCAGCATCAGCGGCAACGCACCGCCGATCGCCGCCAGCGTGGTCATCAGGATCGGCCGGAAGCGCAGCAGTGCGGCCTGATGGATCGCCTGCACCGCGCCCAGCCCCTCGTGCCGCTCGGCCTCCAGCGCGAAATCGATCATCATGATCGCGTTCTTCTTCACGATGCCGATCAGCAGCACGATGCCGATCACGCCGATGATCCCCAGATCCTCGCCCGCGATCCACAGTGCGAGCAGCGCCCCCACGCCCGCGCTCGGCAAGGTGGAAAGGATCGTCAGCGGATGGACGAAGCTCTCGTACAAAACACCCAGCACGATATACACCACCACGATCGCTGCCAGCAGCAGCCAGAGCGTGCCGGATAACGAAGACTGGAACGCATCCGCCGCGCCCAGAAAGCTCGTCTGCACCGAAGACGGGATGTTCAGCCGCGCCTCCGCCGCGCGGATCGCCGCAACCGCCGCGCCGAGCGATCCGCCGGGCGCGGTATCGAAACTGATGCCCACCGCAGGAAACTGGCCGACATGCTCCACCGATAGCGGCGCGGTCCCCTGTCGCACGCTGGCGAACGCGCTCAGCGGAATAGGCTGCCCCGAAGACGATGTCAGATACAGGTTGCGCAGCGATTCCGGCCCGTTCAGCGTCTTGCCGCTCTCCAGGATCACGCGGCTCTGGCTCGTCTGCGTAAAGATCGTCGAGATGATACGCTGGCCGAACGCATCGTAGAGCGCGTCGTCCACCGCCTGCGCCGTCACGCCCAGCCGCGCGGCCGAATCGCGGTCCACGTCAACGAACAGCGCCAGCCCGCCGTTCTGCACCGTGCTCGATGCATTGCGCACTTCGGGCAGCCGGTTCATTGCATCGACCAGCCGGACCGCCTGCGTGCCCAGCTCCGCGCCCGATACGCCCTGCAGCGCCATCTGATATTGCGCGCGGCCCTGCGTCGCGTCGATCGTCAGATCCTGCACCGGCTGGACCGAGAGCGTCAGCCCCGCCACGCCCGCCGCCCGCGCACGCAGCCGCGTCATGATCGCGGCCTGGTTGCCCGATCGCTGCACCTTCGGCTTGAGCGCGATTAGCACGCGCGCGCTGTTAAGCGTCGCGTTCGATCCGTCCACGCCGGTATAGCTCGATATCGCCGCCACATCGGCGTCTGCCATCAGCGCCCGGTCGAGCGCGGTCACCTGCACGCCGATCTGTCCGAAACTCACCGATTGGTCCGCCGTCACGATTCCCTGCAACAACCCGGTATCCTGTGTGGGGAACAGCCCCTTGGGGATGAACACATACAGCGCGGCGGTCACCGCGAGCGTCAGCGCGAACGTCAGCAGCGTCAGCGTCCGCCGTGCGAGCACCCATGTGAGCGCGCGGTCGTAACGCGCCTGCACGCGCTCGAACGTTCGCCTGGACGCACGCGCCACCCGGCTTTCGGACTTGTGCGATTTAAGCCAGCGCGCGCTCAGCATCGGCACCATCGTCAGCGCCACCACGGCGGAGATGACGATCGTCACCGCGAGCGTGATCGCAAATTCGCGGAACAGCCGCCCGACCACATCGCCCATGAAGAGCAGCGGAATCAGCACCGCGATCAGGCTGACAGTCAGCGACACGATAGTGAAGCCGATCTGCCGCGCCCCCGCCAGCGCGGCGTCGAACGGCTTTATCCCTTCCTCGATCAGCCGCTCGATATTCTCGATCATCACGATCGCATCATCCACGACGAAACCCGAGGCGATCACGAGCGCCATCAGCGTGAGATTGTTCAGCGAAGAGCCGATCAGATGCATCGCGGCAAACGTGCCCACGATCGAGAGCGGCACCGCCAGCCCCGCGATGAGCGTCGCCTGAACGCTTCCCAGGAACAGGAAGATCACCAGCACAACCAGCACCACCGCGAGCACCAGTTCGAACTCCGCGTCGCTCACCGACGCGCGGATGCTGGTGGTGCGATCGCTCAGCACCGCCACGTCGATCGCGGGCGGGATCGAGGACTGGAGATCGGGCAGCTCCGCCTTGATCGCATCAACCGTGGCGACGACGTTCGCGCCCGGCTGGCGCTGCACGTTGAGCACGATCGCGGGCACCGCGCCCACGCTCGCACCGAGCACGCTGTTCTCCGCGCCGTTCACCGTCAGCGCCACATCGCGCAGCCGCACCGGCGAGCCGTTGCGATAGGCGACGATCAGGTCGCGGTATTGATCGATGGTGAGCAGTTGATCGTTCGCATCGATCGTATAGCTGCGGGCGGGCCCGTCGAGCGTGCCCTTTGCGCCATTGGCATTCGCGCCGCCGATCGCCGAGCGCAGCGTTTCCAGCGAAAGCCCATAGGCGGTCAGCGCGGGCTGGTTCGCCTGAATGCGCACCGCAGGGCGCTGGCCTCCCGCGAGCGTCACCAGCCCCACGCCGGGCAACTGGCTGATCTTCTGCGCAAGGCGGTTGTAGGCGATTTGCTGAACCTCGGTCAGCGGCAGCGTCTTGGATGTGAGCGCCAGCGTCAGGATCGGCGCATCGGCGGGGTTCACCTTGGCGTAGACCGGCGGCGCGGGCAGATCGGCGGGGAGCAGGTTCTGCCCCGCGTTGATCGCCGCCTGCACTTCCTGCTCGGCCACGTCCAGCGGCAGAGACAGGTTGAACTGGAGCGTGATCACGCTCGCCCCGCTGGCACTCGTGCTGCTCATCCGCGCCAGATTGGACATCTGCCCGAACTGGACTTCGAGCGGCGCGGTGACGTTGGTCGCCATCACGTCCGGCGAGGCGCCGGGATAGTAGGTCGTCACCTGGATCGTCGGATAATCGACCTGCGGCAGCGCGGAGAGCGGCAGCAGGCGGAACGACACGAGACCCGCGAGGAAGATCGCCACCATGAGCAGGCTCGTCGCCACGGGCCGCCGGATGAACGGCGTGGAGGGGCTGAGACCGCTATTGTCCTCCCCCGCGTCCGCC
>Ga0123339_10000796_pt1 | contig 22973 bp, 25 predicted proteins | sample lystaG_FD_89956 | JGI IMG/M metagenome (GOLD analysis project Ga0123339, IMG submission 89956) | Glacier valley bacterial and archeal communities from Borup Fiord, Nunavut, Canada, to study Microbial Dark Matter (Phase II) -... | ecosystem: Environmental > Aquatic > Freshwater > Ice > Glacier ...
GACGTTGTCGCAAACGATTCTTGCCTTTTGATTGGGATCTGATGTCGTACAGTTTTGGAAACGCTTCTTACGAATCGGGCTTTGAATCCCCAGAATATGCATATAGCGAAGGACTGTTTTGTCATTGACCCGTCGTTGATCAAGGCGTATGAGTTGATCCCGGATAAACCGATACCCTTTCTTCTCGGGTTCGAAGAGCGCTTGAATTCGATCTGCGAGTTGTTCGTCATACCAGCTATACATCGGCTTGCCTTTACGTAACCATTGGTAGTAAGCTTGCGGGCTCACGTTGAGATAACGGCAGAGTCGCAGCGTACAGAACCCATCTTCCGTCAAATCATAGACAATCATGTATCGCTGGGCTCTCCAGAGTCTTTTAACCGGAGAGCCTTCACTTTTTTTAGAATGGCGTTCTCCATCTTAAGATACTCGATCTGTTGTTGAAGAGTCCAATTTTCAATGTTCGGCTCGCGTCGATGTTTACCAAAATTTGGATTGTTTCCACCCACCCGCCGGTCTTCATAAAGTGATTCAGGACCTTCTTTTCGATATCGCTTTGTCCATTCCTTAACTTGACAATCACTCTTTAATTCAAAATATTTCGCAACCGCTCCCATTCCTCCAAACTTTCCGGAAAGGTACGCTTCGACGACACTCACTTTAAACTCTGGGCTATATTTCTTAAAGATACTGCCTTTCTTGGCCATAAGAAAACCTCCTTTAATTCATCTTACATCTGGATAGGCAACAGTAAATCAGACAGTTTATATAAGGCATCTATTTTTATACTCGATGGGACTTAGAACCCCGAGTGTCGAATGGATTCTCTTCAAATTGAACCAAGAAACTTAAGTTTTCAGATCATTGTTCAACTGAACCAGAGAACTGAAATGATGAGGTTTGACGAATTCTGTCTTAATGAGTTTGAAGGTAGCCTCAACGACCGCATTATCATATGGACAACCTTTCATACTCAGGGACCGTTTGATTTCAAATGTTTCCATAACTTCATCGATCAAACGATTCTTAAACTCTTTTCCTCGATCAGTATGAAAGAGTTGGATCTGTTTCAGATTGACCTTCACTTTAGCGAAGGCTAAGGAGGCATCTTTATGCCTGCCACAACTATATCTAATGAATTCTCGATTGTATAAGTCCGTCAACAGGCAGATGTAGTTCCACTTCCCGGCGACCCGGACATACGTCAAATCACTGATGATGGCTTTGAATGGAAGCTCGGGATTGAATTCCCGATTCAGGTAATTGGGTGTAATAACTTCAATACAGGGTCTCTTATGAACGTTGAATTGAGTGATCGTATACGCTGAAACTAACCCGTTTTCCTTCATGATGCGCTCAATTCGGCGTCTGGAAACGATATACGCCACTTTATTGAGTTCTACTTTAATCTTGTGAGTTCCGTAGGCTTTCTCATTACTATTGAAAATCCGGATGGTTCCTATTTTATCTATCCAGTTTAGTTTAGCCTATCCATCCAAGCTTTTTTTCCTAGCTTTATTTAAAATAGAACATTCCTTTCTTGAGTTGTTTTTAATTAATACAACTAGTACTTTAAAACAATTCTGTCTTTATTAGGTTCTCTAGTTATAACAATGATTGATACTTTCATCGAACGATTATTCTCTCTATGATTTAGCTCGTATCAAAAAGCTACATTACGATAATTTCCGAATCAAAATCAATACCGAAGTACTTATCAGCAGTCCGTAATGATAATAGCTGAAAATATGGTTTATTTGTCTTCGAAGGCAACTATAACACGCATTGTTTTAGGGTTAATCGCCTCTTCAAAAGCTTTTTGTGCTTCGCTATAATGATAAACACCAAAGACTAATGATGCTGGATCGATAATTTTCTTTGAGAGTAAGTTGACTGCTTTTGTGAATGAACGAACGGTAGGGCTAACAGACCCAGTCACTATTATTTGGGTATCATGGACGTGATTGGCACTGAGTTCGAAAGGAATGTCCGGGTGTTGAGAACTATACATGACGACACGTCCCAAAGGAGCCGTCATTTCTACCGCTTGTTTCGCAACGGCTGATACGGCGGTCGTATTGAAGACAACTTCTGCACCACGGCCTTCTGTAAGGCTCTTGACGTATTCCACTGGATCAACTTCCAAAGGATTGAAAACTATATCGCAGCCAAGTTTTTCCGCATGATTTCTGCGGGCTAAATCCGGTTCGCTCATAATGACGCGTGCACCTCTCAATTTTGCTAGCATGACATGAAGTTGTCCCATGATTCCTCCGCCGATAACAACGACATCATCACCTAATTCGATCTTCCCAATCTCAATACTGTTAACTACACAAGCTAGTGGCTCTGTGAAAACTCCGACTTCCAACGGCATATCATTGTCCAATTTATAGACCTGTCTGGCATCTAGCGCAATATATTGACCTAATCCACCTAATCCTTGGATTTCCATTTGGGGGTTGTCCTGTTTGTTTCGGTTAAGGCAAAGGTTTTCCTCTCCTCTACGGCAATAGTAGCATTCACCACATGCTACCAATAAACGACCAGTTATTTTTTGCCCAATAGGATAAGAAATTGGATTGATGTCCGAGCCAACTTCAAATACTTCCCCGAATATTTCATGACCTCCAACAAATGGTAATGGCATTTTAACAACACTTTTAAAGATACGTTGTTCGTATGTGCAGAGTGCGCAACTATGAACTTTCATCAGGATTTGATTAGTTTTTGGAATTGGCCGTTTCACTTTTTTTACTTCAACTAAAGAATCTTCAACAATTGCTACAACATTCATCATTTCTGCCATATTTTCTCTTGCCTCTCGCGCTGTAGATTATAACAGCAGATTATAAGTTAAAAAGAATAAAATATTTAAAAGGAAACACTTCATAAAAAGACCAGTTTCAGCACAGATTATAAATAATTTCGAACAATAGCAGTACTTCGTTGATATGTTATCTAATATTGAGAAACTTCAGTTTCTACTTCATTCAAATATTTTGAAGTAATGTTCATGATCTTAATTACTAGTTCTTTCATAGAAATAATCATTTAGCTAATTGTAATATGAAGTCGTCCACCCAGTAAAAATAAAATGCAGCGCGCACGGAATCCTAGGTTCATTGAGATACGAAACACATGAGAAAGGATCCATGAATGATGCAAGTTAATGATACAACGGGTCTACTAGAAGACAACACCTAACCTTAACCGAGCGAATTGAGGTTCAATCTTTGAACCGGTTGAACAAATCCAATCGATTCATCGCTACGGCACTGGGTCGCAGTCATAGTACAATCAATGATGAGATCAAGCGTGGAACTGCCGTTCAGAAGAAACTCGTCAATGGTCAAGCAATCTATTCAGAAAACTACTATGCAGAAACAGGGCAACTCGTTTATGAGAAGCACCGAGAAGCGTGTCAACCAAGATATGAGTTGCTTAAAGTTGAAGGATTCATCCAGTATGCGAAACAGAAGATCCAAGTAGCAAAGTGCTCGCCAGATATTGAAGTGGGCTGAGCGATTGACCCGTTACCAGATTACGAATAAGATGACCAGCAAAAAATAAAGCAGCAGTGAAGGAAATAATCGAGCGTTTAGCCAAGGATAATCCTACCTTCCCTAAGCTATTCAAATCGATTACTACCGACAATTGTTCAGAGTTAACTAGTTTATCAGAAGCTCTTCAATGTTTTAGCTCCGTTTATTTCGCTCATCCATACTCCTCCTGGGAAAGAGAAACGAATGAGAAACACAACGGAATTTAAAGAAGCTTTATCCCTAAAGGTAAATCACTGAAAAACTACTCAAACGGTCAGATCAAGCAGATTACGCATTGGATGAATCATTTGCCACATAAGATTCTTAACTATCAAACCCCAACAGAAGCAATCTTAATTCACTTCAATCAACTTAAGACTGCTTAGATTCTTTTATTTCAAAAAGTGGACAACTCCCCGTTGCAATTTACGGAAATAATCATTTTAACTAATGAAGTCATTTTTGCATCACAGACTTTTCAAGGTAGTAATATCAAATTTTTGCTTTTCAATAGATAGTTTAGAAACAATCTTATTTTGCAATACTCCCATTTATGAAATGCCGGTAATTATAGATATTAATTAATCCATAAGAAAAGCAGACTACTCCTAGTAATGCCATCATTATCCTTTCATTATTCGAAATATTAAGAATAAATGTTAAAAATATGATCATAGTACCAAAGCCCAAATATGTTGCTGTCATAAAATTATTCGCACTTTTTGTTACTCCCGAATAACGTTCATTTCTTCCTTTGTATTCATTTTCAGGTTCATATTTATCTAGAATAGAGTATTTCTTTAGTAGAATAAATCGATAATACAATTCCATTAATAGATATAACAAAAAACCAAATCCGAAGCATAAATAGATATTCATATCTGATTTAACATTATTGATTAAGGTTGCCACAACGACGCCAATGAAAATTCTAGCTTGGAAGAATTCAAACACTTTTATATCTGAATGTGGGATTATATATCCCCTTTTTTTGCGTTTTATGTAGTACACATATCTACCATTTTTATCTGAATAAATACTATGGCTTCTTAAATCTGCTTCCTTCATTTCAATGTTTTTCGTTTTCGTCATAAGATTCCTTTCTTTGTTAATTAGATTTATTCGTTTTACCAGTGATGCTTTCATTACCTGAAACTATTGCAATTCCTTTGCTTGTACCCATTCTTGTAGCCCCAGCTGCAAGCATTTCATCACAGATTTCTCGGGAATTAATACCTGTAGAAGCTTTGACTTGAATTCTATCTCCAACAGTTTTCTTCATTAACTCCACTGCGTGTGTAGTCGCTCCACCAATGGAAAATCCAGTCGATGTTTTTACAAAATCAACATTTGCCTCTTTCGCAAGTTCACAAGCTTTAACAATTTGTTCATCACTTAGCAAACTTGATTCAATAATCACTTTGACAATACTTCTAGGATGACAGACTTTAATTACCGCAACCATATCATCGGAAACATATTCAAAATCACCTTCAAGTAATGCACCTATATTCATGACCATATCGATTTCCGTCGCACCGTTTTCAATAGCTTCTTTTGCTTCAAAAACCTTAGTTGCCGTTGTATTTGCACCTAATGGAAATCCAACTACTACACACACCTTCGTATTGGTTCCAGCTAATTGCTTTGATGCGAAAGATGCAAAACAACTATTAATACAAACACTTTTAAAACCATATTGCTTTGCTTCATCACAAAATTTCTTTACTATTTCTTTGGTAGTAGTTACCTTTAATACTGTGTGATCAATGTACTTAGCATAATCATTATCATAATTCATTTTTTCTTGCATGATATCGTTATTTTCGATATCAATTTCCTTTCATACTTCTAATGTCATCATCAATAATTAATGCATTTCTCTTCCGCCAGAAATATTTAGAGCTTGACCTGTACAGTATTCCCCAGAACGAGCAAGGAATTCGCAGTAATCAACAATATCCTCAATTCTCGCAAGACGACCTAAAGGAATTTTACTAGCGAATTTAGTCACGACTTTATCCTTGTCCATTTTAAGATTTTTAATATATCCTTCACTTACCGAATCCCAAACACCTGTTTCATCAACAATTCCTGGACAGATGGCGTTTACTTTAATATTATAGTCAGCGACTTCGTATGCAATAGCTTGAGTCATAGTAATAATAGCTCCCTTAGCAGATGAATATGGTACCATCAATGCGGATCCTGTTTTGCCGCTTTTTGAAGCAAAGTTAATGATTTTCCCATCTTTCTGCTCTTTCATACCAGCTAAAACTGCTTGTATGCAATAGAAAGAACCATAAACATTTACCGCCATCATTTTTTCCCAATCATTGGTAGTTACTTCTTCAATTTTTTTTTGACTAACAATCCCTGCAACATTAACTAGACAATATGCACTTCCTAGACGATCATTGATTTCTTTAAATCTCACAAAGACACTTTCTTGATTCGAAATATCCAATACATACCCTTCTGCATCTCTACCTTTGTCAGCTATTTTTTTTGCACTTTCAATAACAAGTGGATCAATATCAAGAAGAATTACCTTAGCTCCTAATTCGGAAAATCTCTCTGCAATTCCAAACCCAATACTTTTCGCAGCTCCAGTTACTATACACAATTTACCTCTAATTTCCTTCATTTTATGGCCTTTCAGATGTGTTTTAAGTTACATCTTTTTAATAACAAAACTAGGTTTCCCAAACATCTTCATAGACATCCCTGAATTTGACGCCAATTTACTAAAGCTATCAGATGCATTGAATAGAATAATCGATAGTTTTTCCATTGCTTCAATATTAGGTTCATTACTTTCGATAGTATTTTGGGTAAGAATTCTCGCAAAAGCAACAACTTCAGGTAAAGCATTACTTCTATTGCTCTTTTTGTTTGAATCAATGATTTGACTAAATATTCTGTATTGACCGAAATAGTAGTTTTTCCAATTCTCTATAAAATCTTTATCAACATTCTTATATATGGATGTACAAAAATTTTCAGCAATTTCTGCCTCAAGATTTTTTGCGACTTTTGAAGGAATTCTGGCATTCTGCTTTAAAATCAGCATCCCTATTGTTAGAATAATTACTGAAAGATTCGTAGAATATTCAGGTAACATATCTGGTTTTAACTCAATTGTCACATCGATTATTTCTCTAGTGATTCCTTGAGAATAAAACTCAGTTAACAAATTAACCCATGTCAAAACATATTCGTCATTATTAAGCAATAAGTTTGGTTGTAACTCTTTCATGTATACCTCATTCTAGGTTGGCGTGTCTGTTTTTGATATCGTCTTCGCACCAACCATTTTTTTTCATAATATCAAGAGCAATAATATCTCCAAGCAAGTAGATTTGTTGTTCAAATAAAGTCGACATGGGTTGCTTAGATTGATATTCATTTGGTTTATTAAATTTTGTCTTCCCTTTCAATATCAACTTCAAATCAGATAAATGGGCAATCTCACTATCCGGGCTACAACCAAGATATGCTACACTCACTCTCTTTTCTTTTGCTATTTTAGCTATTATTTTGGGGATGGCGCTCTCACCTGAAGATGATGCTACAATCAATAAATCATTTTTACCAACCGGCATTTCTGATTCACTACCGACAAAATCAATATTTAGCCCCAAATGAACCATTCTTTTTACCCAGGATTTCATTGATATCAAAACTCTTCCAACGGCAACAATTAGAACTATGTCAGCAGATAACAGTTTATTTACAAAAATATTATACTCAAATTCATCTATTTGGTTTAATGAATAAGATAATTCCTCTAGTACAAGATCTAAATGTTCTTTCATATCTATATCTGACTAGAGTAAATTGCTTTACAAATAGTCACAAGGTTTTCGTGAATATCGTTGCATAATTTTGGCAAATCATCTAAGTTCGTTTTGTGTGTAATCAAATCTTCAACGATCATTTTATTTTCATCGAGCATTTTTACTGTATATTTCCATTCATTTATTGGAAAATCATTATAATGCGAATTCCACATTCCAACAATATTAACTTCTTTTCTCAAAATGCTACTATGCGTTGATAATTTTATTGTGGTTTCTTTATGCGGGTTCCCCATAAGCACAATTTTACCAAATGTTTTTACAGTTTCAATAGCTTGATTTAATGCTGTTCCAGTACCTGTCCCTTCAATAATAACATCATATGGTTTTCCTTCATTGAGTCTTAAGGCTTCAGACACCAAATCACATTTCAAAGCATTTAGGCAGATCTCACCATGTTCTTCTGCAAACTTTACTTTTTCACTAACAACATCTACTAATAGTACATGAGCAACTCCAAATAGTTTTGCCCATCTAGCAGCCATAATACCAATTGGCCCTGCTCCGAATATAAGGCAAGAATAACCAGCACGTAATTCAGATTTTCTTATTCCGTGTTGTGCAACAGTACAAGGTTCAACCATACTTAATGCATTATCCGAAACATTTACATTATTTGATTCAACAAAATGCCACATTGAAGGAATCAAACAGTATTCTGCAAATCCACCATCACTTCGAGAGCCTAGATAATCATAATCTAGACATAGGGCATAATCTCCTGTTGAACACATTGCACACTTCATACATGGAATACATGGAAATATTGCACCATGCTTACCGATATTAGTTTTATCAACATTTGTGCCAACATCAACTATTGTTCCACCAAACTCATGGCCAATAACTAATGGATATTTTTGCTTACTCGTGCCTAACTCAAAAATTCTTGGTATATCGGAACCACAGATTCCACACGAACCAACCCTAATTAATATTTGATCACCTACTGGCTTTGGAATCTCTATGTTATCGACTCTAAAATCGCCTATTTTATGAAGTCTTGCTGATTTCATTATTTCTCTTTCTTTCTGTCACTTTACAAATGAAAACTATTATTTTATGACAAACTATATTTCTATTATTTTAGTATGGAAGCTAAGTTAATTGATTTTGCAGCTGGAATTATCTGAATCTCAACTGTTACCCCTTGATTAATCATTTCTTTTATAATCTCGTTTTCTTCTGGTGTAGATGAAACATTTTGGAATAGTTTTTTCCTTCCAAATGTCATTCCCATTCCTCCAATATTTATCTTCTCGAATTTGATGCCTTTATCCATTAAAAGTTTCAATGTCAATGGTAATTTAACAATAATCATTGTAGGCAATTTTAGCTCATTTTTTAAAATCACTTCTGCTTCATCAATAGTTCTGATTTCAATTGAAATACCATCAGGTACCAATAATTTGAACATCTCATGCATAAATGGATCAGAGTTCGTTTTATCATCAATTACTAAAATATGTTTTACATTCGAATAGGCACGCAACCATGCTGCAATAACTTGCCCATGGATTAAGCGGTCATCAACTCTTACAAAAACCAAGTTCTTCATATTAATTACCTCAAACTTTCCACTATTTTATAGTTGATTAGATGTTACATAATTTATATATTCATCATAGCCCGTTCGAAACCCATTGACACTTTTTAGTAATGAGGAAGATCCAACTACGACTCCTGTTGCTCCTGCTAAGAACATTCTTCTTGCATTCTCAATATTGGTATTTCCATCTACTATTACTTCTACATTTTTATCATATTTTTTCAGTGTTGAGATAATTCTATTTAACTTCTCAATATGACTCTCAACCATTATTTGCCCAGCAAATCCAGGATTCACTGCCATTACTACTATGAAATCCAATAAATCATACACTTCATCAATGATGTTTATTGTAGTTCCCGGATTCAACACGATACCTGCTTTGCAACCCAATGCTTTAATGTCCAACAAAAAACGATGCGGGTGTCTACATGTCTCTGGATGAAAACTAATCCAGTCACCCTTTCTAGGATTAAAGTAGCTCAAGTATTTCTCGGGATTATTACACATTAGATGAATATCAATTGGCAACAGTGTGATATTTGCCAAATCATGATAGAAACTCGTTCCCAACATTATGTTGTTAACAAAATGACCATCCATTACATCAAAATGAATACTTGTAACATTTTTCTCTTCAAATACTTTTACGTATTCCATTAACTCAAAAATACTACAACACATAATTGATGGTGAAATTAGTAGTTTTTCTGACATATTTTTTTCCTTAATAGAATCAAGCAGTAATAAGGAAGAGTGGAAATACGACCATAATCTTCTTCATAACTGCTTGATGCTTAACAACTTATGCTGCTGCTAAAAGTCCAATAAGAGAGGAAACAATACCTACAATAAATATGATCAATACAATTGTAAGAGGTTTAACTCTCTTCTTCAGTAATGCCCAGACACCTAATGTGATAGCTAAAGGTAAAATTCCTGGCAATAATGCATCAAGTACTCCAGTTTGAATATTAAATACAACACTACCTATTTGGTTAGTAAATGTATATTTTAGAGGAACAATAACTGCGACACGACTTACAGCCATGTTACCGATTACCATTAATCCAATAATACTAAACACTTCGATCAAACGATTTAAAACACCATTTTGTAAGAATCCGATAATTGCTGATTTGCCTTGTTTATATCCTAACATATACATATTGTAGCCAAGACCTAGCATTATCGTTTTATATACAACTTCAAATAATATTGGCCCGAAATAGTTTCCTGCTAATGCTAATTGAATACAAATACCCGCTAATACTGGATAAACGATTGACTGTGAAACAACATCGCCAATGCCCGCTAAAGGTCCCATTAGAGCTAGACGTACTGAGTTTATATCTTCAGATGTTACTTCTCCATTATTTGCTCTGTTTTCTTCCATAGCTGCTGAAATCCCATGAATAACCGTACCCATAAAAGAAGGTTCAGTGTTGAAGAAAACCATATATTTCTGAATCTCTTCAGCATATTGATCTTCATTATACAATCTCTTAATAATTGGTTGAATTGAGTTAGCATTTCCTAGAGCCTGTAAACGCTCGTAATTATAGCAACACTCGCTCGAATAACCAAGCAACCAATGTTTAACTAAATCAGATTTTCTTAGTGTTCTAATTTCTCTTTTGTTGTTTTCCATTTTTATACACTCCTCGTACTAGGTTTGGAGAAATTGTAAATAATTATTCCAATAATGGCTGCTAATATAGCAATTGCCATTGTCCCCAATTTGAAATAAATGGTTAAGAAGAACCCTGCAAAAAAGAAAGGTATTAACTTCGGTTTTCCAATATAATTTAACAACATACCAATACCTAAAGCCGGCATTAACGCCCCAACTACTCCAAAAGCATCGATGATGTATTTTGGAAAGTTTTGTAGCCAAGTGCCAAATGAACTACCGTATATAACTACTAGATATGCTGGTACTCCATTTAGTAATAATGACACAAAGAATGATGGTACATAGTTCATAAAGCGGACCATTTTGAGGTCTCCCTTTGCAGCATATTTATCAGCCATGTGTAACCATATAGTATTAAGAGTCATGTAAGCACTCCAAGATAAGATTGCAACAGATCCTAAAATAACACCTACTGTTGTTGCAGTGTTAATATTTAACCCCGATACTAATGCAAGCGCAGTTCCTACTGGACCCGCAAACATTGGGTTGCCAGGCATTGATCCTCCAGCAGTGATAAACCCAACATAAGGCAAATTTATAGCTGCAGCAATCATCATTCCTTCCATTGGTTTCCCCATTACAATACCTACTAAAAAGCCAGACCACAGGGGATACAGCCACGTTCTAGTAACTGTATGACTAAACCACCATGTCGAACAAGTCGCGATTAATGCAACAAGAATAGCAGTAAACATAATTCAATCCTCCTTTTCATTTTTAAGTTCACGCATGCTTTTTAGCAAGTGAATATATTGCCCTAGGTAACAATTATTCACTTTATTTGTGCAAGCGTTTTCCTATAACTAAATTCTATAACAAAATAAATATAGTTGTTTCTCAGTAATTTCGCGATACTTCATGAAATTTCTAATCACGATAATGTTTCAATTAGTAAATATAATAGTTATAATCAAGTTGTATACTTCTGCAATTGAAATGGAGATCACTATGAATATATTTTCTCAGAGACAAATAGAAATCATTTTTGAGTTTTATAACAATCAGAATCAATATATAAAATTGGCAACACTGTCAGACAAGTTCAATTTGACAACTAGAACGATTCAAAATGATATTAAATCACTCAAACAAATCTGTTTCAAAAACGGACTTGAACTGATATCCTCATCTGGTAAAGGATGCATGATGCAAGTAATTGACCTTGATAAATCAGGACCATTTATTGCAAATATCACTAAGAATTACTATGATAGTTATCAATTTAGCAATCAGAATTCTCGAATAAACTTTTTGGTTGGTTTCTTGATTAAAAACAACAAATACATAAAAAGTCAGGAACTAGCAGATATGATTTATGTAAGCCATTCTCGAATTTCTAGTGATTTAAAAATCCTAAGAAAAGTATTAGCAGGATATCAACTTACTTTAGTATCAAAACCAAGTTTTGGAATAAAAATTCTCGGTAGTGAAGAAAATATTAGATATTGTCTAATTAAGGAAAACATTCTTGTTAATCCACTTCTTGGCCAATTGACTGTTGAAAAGAAAGATAATCAAGTCACTATGCTAGATTCAATAAGCAATATAGTTTCTAGCTCTTTTCTCGATAATCAATTTCGCATATCAGATATTGTTCTTCAAAACTTAATCATCCATATTTATGCTGCAGTTACTAGAATGACTAAAGGCCATTATGTTAGAAACCGAAATACTACTATTGCTAATTTCAATGAGCATTCATTGAAATTAGCACAGAAAATTATGACAAGATGCTGTGCTACTTTCGATCTCGAATATTCTGAGACTGAAATGTTTTATCTAGCTATTAATATTAGTAGCAAGCGGGAATTCGACGATGAAAATTTCATTTCAACGAAAACCAGCACTATAGTCATTGATGCTCTCAATAGAATTAAGCAGATGTACAATATCGACCTCACAAATGAACTGGATTTACGAATTTCACTTGGTTTACATATTACTCCTTTGATGATTCGAGTAGAGAATGATATCCAGTTTAGCAATATGACATTGCTTAACATTCAACAATCGTATCCTTTAGCTTTCAATGTAGCATCTGATTTTTCAAAGTACATTTTCTCAAAAAATGTAACATTAACAATAGACGAGATTTCTTATATTGCAGTGCATTTTATCTCTATTCTTGAAAAAAAGATATCTTATACAAACACAAACCGAATCTTAATTATTTGCCCTTACAGAAGAAGTGATACAATATTAATGCAACAAAAGATAATGAGACTAATTGACAATGTAAGCGAAATAGAAATTAGCTCATTGAACTCAATAAATCCAGACGAATTTAGAACTTTCAATGCGATTATTACTACTGAAAAGGAAATAGCAAAAAAGTATCCGGATATTCGTCTAGTTAACTATTTCATAAATGATAATGATCTTAAAAAAATAGAAGCTGCACTTAAAGGTCTTAACAATATCAATGATATTTTGAAAAATTTCGATCAGGATGTTTTCTTCATCGGTAGCGCCAAATCAAAAAAAGAGATTATTAAGGTTTTGTTTGATAAAGCCAAAAAGAAGTATGGTCTTACTAACGAACTATATAAATCTATAATTCTACATGAGGAACACTACACCTCATCCTATTTCGGGAATGGAATTGCCATCCCTCATCCAGAGGAATTGATTACAGATATTTCTTTTGTTGGTGTTGGAATTTTAACCGATCAAATAACATGGGGATACGACGACAAAGTTAGTATTGTATTTTTAGTATCAATTGAAAAGAACAAACCCTCTGCATTTCAATTGTGGAACCATTTATCATTGCTGATTTCTAATGAAACATTCTTGTCAAAAATACAAAACGTGACTGATTTTAGTGATTTTATGAATCTGATAAAAGGAGTATATATAGATTTATTCTAGTTTTTTTTGAATCTAGTTCTAAAACTATTTCTTGGACTAGTTTTGAAATAAATCTGTATGTATTCTGATCTATTGCTTTTTTAGTCTTCACTAATATGATGAATATTTCGATTCTGAGGACATTATCTATGTAAAAATCAATACTTAAAAATACCCATAATTAAATTTGATTATTGATTTTTAGATTCAAAAGGAAGCAACATATAAATAAAGCAGATTTTTAATATCACTATTTGCAGTTTTAAATGAACTGTCATTGTTTAATATAGTGTTATGGCGTGAACTTCATCAATGTGCTCGACTTAAGAAATCATCTAATTTAACAAATAAAAGTATTCTAAATAGCTAATTGTAATATGAAGTCGTCCACTTAGATAAAATAGAAAGCACCACGCACGGAATCCGAGTATCAAAGAGTTGCGAAACTTTAGAGAAAGGGAACCTTGAATGATGCAATTCAATGATACAACGAGTCCAGTAAAAGGACAACGCCTAACCTTAACAGAGCGGATAGAAATTCAGACTTGGAAACGTCTTGATAAATCCAACTGGTTTATCGCCAAGGAATTAGGACGAAGTCACAGTACGATCAACGATGAAGTTAAGCGAGGAACCGCTATTCAGAAGATGCTCATTAATGGGAAAGCACTTTTCTTAGAAGTTTACTACGCAGAAACTGGGCAGATTATCTACGAGAAGCACCGTGAAGCGAGTAAACCGAGATATAAGTTTCTTAAAGTCGAAAGATTCATCCAGTATACGAAACAGAAGATTCAAGAGGAGAAGTGGTCGCCTGATATTGTGGTGGACCAAGCGATTGAACTGAGCACCTATGAACCTCATGAACGAGTCTGTGCGAAGACCTTGCATACGTATATTGATGCTGGTCTGATGGATTTAAACATGTTGGATCTATAGCTAAAACTTCAACGAAAAACGAAGCCAAAGCGTGATCGTGAACGTAAACGCATCCTAGGACAGTCAATTGACGAGCGACCCCAGGAGATCAATGATCGGTTAACCTTTGGACACTGGGAGATCGATACGGTCGTTGGGAAGAAAACCAAAGGCGAATTCGTTGTATTGACGCTGACTGAACGGTTAACCCGCTACCAGATTACGATTAAAATGACAGATAAAAACGAAGCTGCGGTAAAAGAAACGATCGAGTACTTAGCCAAGGATAACCCTAACTTCCCAAAACTGTTCAAATCGATTATAGCCGATAATGGTTCTGAGTTCGCTAGTTTAGCAGAGGCACTTCATGGGATTAGTTCTGTTTATTTTGCGCATCCGTACTCTTCCTGGGAAAGAGGAACCAATGAGAAACACAACGGGATCCTGAGACGCTTTATCCCCAAAGGTAAATCACATAAAAACAACATAAGCGATCAAATCAAACAGATCACGATTGGATGAATCATCTGCCACGTAAGATTCTAAACTATCAAACTCCAACAGAAATCAACTTAATCTACTTCAGTCAAATCCAAATGACTTATTAACTCAGATTCCTATATTTCAAAAAGTGGATGACTTCCCGTTGCAATTTACGATATGAATTTTTCTTAAAATAGTCATTGATTTTCACTAGAAATTTTGGGAGTGAATTTTGTAGTCAAGTTTTCAAACATTTTTGGAGCCAGTTCCTCTAAATGTATTGTCAGCTCTTCAATTGTGCTGCTAGAACACAGCATAATTGTTTCCAACAATACAGGTAAATTAACTCCTACAAAACATTTGACATTTTTGGGGAAGTTCAAATCGTATAACTTAGAAATCACAGAATTAGAAGGACTTCCTCCGAAAAGGTCTGTAAATATTACTAAACCCTCAGAATTAAGGTTTTTTTCTATGAGATTTGAAACTTTGTCTTTAAAATCATTTATACTATCTTCATGAAAAAGTCCCAAGACATCAATATCGGTTGGGGCTCCGACAATAAGCTGGCTAGTTTCTACAAGAGCTTGAGCTAAAGAACCATGTGATACAACAATAATTTTAATCATCTTTTTTCCTCCACAAACTACTATCGTTTATTTGATAATAATGCTTCTAAATAATAATACATTTGTTGCATCAAGACAATAACTCAATTATTCGCAAGCAAAATATAACAGTATAACTTAAGTGTATTATTCGAAAAATTAATCGTATATTCGAAAGAAAAAATAGTGCTATTGTGGTTTCCAAAAGCCTTAATGATGGTAATAACAACACAAATGTGAATATTTACTCTATTTCCAGATGTATTTTGGTTTAGAATTCTATATTTCGTAAATTTTAATACATTATCTCAAATATATTATTCATTATTAGAAAATAGCTCCTAACAACTTTTTTCACTCTTACACGCGAAAACTTTGAATCCAATTTTATGTATAAGACGCATATTAAAAGTCTCTTATATCATTTTATTATTCCAATTTCTTAAAAATGAACATATCTTCTCAAAAAAGGGTTAATTCCATTCATTCCAATTTATTGTATTCGATGAAAGTTAAACAACTATTACTCTTCATTGTTAAGAAGAGTAGTTTATATTCTTAATTAAGCCAGATTAATTTCTTAAAAACCAAAATAGAGAGAACAGCTGAGGATCAACAACAAACAATCCTCAAATAATAGAGAGGTGGTTCTTGTTTTAATATTATTATCGATTATAATTCAATTAAATCAAAGGGGGGAAGTCCAATGTTGTTTTTACATAATCTAAGCGGTAAACATATCGCAAATTTGGATAATAACCAGTTATACTCACCAAGAGGAGAAAATATTGGTCATTATGAAAGCGGATATGAGTTTTTTATTGATATGAATGGTAAATATTTAGGTGAAATCATCGAGGAAAATCGACTAGCGTACAATAAATCTAATTCTTATAAAAACATAAATTTTGGCAATCATGGAAATTATGGGAATGTCGGTAATTACGGAAATCCAGGAAATATCGGAAATATAGGGAATATTTCTGGTTATGAAGATGTTGTAATTACTTGGATTATGTAATTTTAATTTGCGTTTTCGAGTTCAAAAATAAGAGTATTTTGCTTAAAAGAATGCGAAATTAGAACAGTATGGGATACGGAATGAAATGTGTTAGACAATTTACGAAATATCATGGTTTGAAAATACACAAATAGACTCAATTAAATGAAATTGAATTCATATAGAATTTCTATTAACTTTTTATTGCACACCTGAGTCAAAATTTTACTATTGTCCGTTTTTAAGGCATTCGTTTTAAAAGGTTTATGCAGTTCGGTACTTCATATCGATAACAATTGATGCACATGACAGGGCTTGCAAACACTGCACCGAATCAGTAAAATCTAAGCTATTCTGTGAAAATTTGTGCCACAAATGTTGCTCCAAAATTTTATAAACTAATGAATTCAAACGGATGTAAATCTGGAACATGGGACAAGCAAGGGGTATTAAATAACATGGAATGACTACTAAAAACAATTTTTATGGATACTATTTCTCCCTTTGCAATAAACCGTTTTAACATTGTAATTCTATAAAAGTCGATCAATCCAATTTACGTTTTTTCTGAAATCAATAACTTGAAGAAATAAAAAACTCGTAATGGGGCGAATTATTAACAATATATATGATTTATACTCTTATGATGTAAACTGTATCGATTCTGTACATAAATAAACAAAAGCACCCTTTCAGGTGCTTATACGCTCTGCTTTGGTTACAGTGTCCACAAGTTTTAATCTTGCCCTACAATAAATCATTTGCTGAAAGAATTATAGTATTTCCACATTCACATATGAATAAACACTTTCTATTATCTGTTGCATCCAATTCTTGACCATTCTTATCAGAATTACAAAGTCCACATGATTGAACCTTTCCTGACTTTAAATCTGCTCCCCAAACAAAAACAGTATTCCCACAATCACATCTACATTCATATAGACTATCTGTCATCCTTTTTGAATTCAATTTTTGACAATTCTTACACGATAAATTTTTCATAGCGCATGCTCCTTTAACGTCTCTTTGGACTATGGTTATATTAAACCATGTTCCAAATTGGCAATGTAGCAAAGCTTGTTTTAACTCTTTTATTACACATCTCATGTTATGAATTAGAGTTTATCCATTCGACTCAATATCTATTAATAACTCATTCAATTGTGGAATTAAGTCAGTATTGATTTCGACTCTAACTGCAATTCCTTGGCGATATGTTTTTTTGTTATTTAAATAATTTCTATTTTTAAGATCAATTCGAAAATCAAGACAACTGTCACCACTCACAATTGAAAACCTATCATTAAGTTTTGCAGTGATTCCGTTTTACCATTAAAGTGTTAAGTGGCATATTTTCAATTTAAGAAAAATAGTAAATTGTAAAAGGAAGTAGTCCACTTTTGAAATATTGGAATCCGAGGTAAATTAAGTCAATTGAATTTGATTGAAGTGGATTTAGATGGTTTCTGTAGGAGTTTGATAGTTAAGAATCTTACGTGGCAAATGATTCATCAAATGGATCATCAGGCTTAATTTCAGCCATTTTACTGAGTGTTTTCATCCTATCTTCATATTAATGTTTTCGTATTTGACTTGAGGTGTGACACCCTCATCGTCTGCCCTTCTACTGTTCTCATTTTTTTAAGAATTCATTCTCTTGTTCGAGATATTCAAGTTTGTCTTTCAGATAGACGACTTTTTCATTCTGACTTCGAGGCTTGCTTCTAGGATGTTCTTTCGAATTCATGTGGCGCATGTCATTATATCCATCGTCTCGATGGCTCATTTCCTCCCTACGACTCTCTGAAGATTTTACGCATTCAGATCCGATGTCATCAATCCTAAACCCTGTTGCGATAAAAATCCGCCGGGAAGATTCTCCTTCACAATGCGCCTTAACGGCTTGTTTCTTAAACTCATCGGTATAAGCAATCGATTTCTGTGCGATATTCTTCACATTCTGATTCAAGCGCAATTCATCAATTTGATCTTCCGAAAAAAGGATCTTACTCATGAAATCACCTCTTTCTTTCATTATATGAGAAAACCCTGCAGAAGCGGTTCTTTTTATCGTGTCCGTTTCTACAGGTTACATATTATTTGTAAATTGGTGAGTGCTTTTTGATTCACTTGACGAGGAAATTCAATACGCAAAATAATCAAACATAAAGTGTAATCTACTTTTAAAAAATCCCTAATATTATCATTATTCCTAATATTTAAAAAAGCTTTTTTCTCTCGAGCGAAGTTGTAAACACATATTTTGATCCAACATAATAAACATCTACATAATATAACGGCTTTCCATTTGAAAGTTTGACATTGGCTCTCATATATAATACTGGTTCGTGTGAGCGAATTTTAAGCATTTCCGCTATTTTAACAGTCGCTTGCGTAGCTTCGAGCCTGAAATCACCTTTGCCTAATTCTAGCTTATAACGATTTTCATAAAGAGAGTATAGCGAAGTGTTCGGGCTAACATATTTACCTAGTTCGGGACATAAATCGGAAGAAATATATGTTTCTTCATAACACATGATTATGTCATCTGCTTTTCTAACTCGCTCAACATAGAAGCAACTTGAGCCTTCCGAAATTGACAACTCATCGGCAATTTTAGAATCTGCCACAATTAACTTCGCACATAATATTATACTATTCGGTGTTGCTCCCTGTTTGCTGATGATTTCTGAAAAACTCTCAATATTTGATAAATAATAGTCCGTCTTCTTCCCTTTTACGAAAGTGCCTTTTCCTTTGATCGAATAGATGTATCCAGCATATTTCAACTTTTCCAATACTTTGCGAATGGTTTGCCTGCTTACTTTATAAATTGAGGATAAATCCATTTCTCGCGGCAATGGCTTACCTAATTCATATTCATTATTTTCAATTTTTGATTTTATACTTTCAAATACTTCTTCATGTAGGAATTTTGTTTCCAGTTTCATATTTCACCCAAATTTCTGTTTTCGAATATTACTCATTATATCACTAATCAACAATAAGTTTAAAATTAGGTTGTTCGAAGATTATCAAGATCAGTAATTTATAGTATTTTAGAGGTGATATACCGGAATTTCAAGGGATAGCCACGTTCGATCTAGAAAATAAATAATCAGATAGCGGTTACATTTCTTGTTGACATGTACGCACATGAATGTATAATTTAAATAGATGTACGTACATACAACAAAATAAAGGAGAAGGATATGAAAAGAATTGCAATCATTGGTAGTTCCGGAGGTAATCTTTACAACTTAGGCGGTAAAGAACCTAACAAGTTACTTAGTGAGATTATTGTTCAAGCAAAATCAGCCGGTATGGAAATTGAGGATATCTTATTTGTTGGAGCTGAAGCATCAATGGACAATGTGAAGGATACGACGAAAGCTGCTCTGTATTTTTACCAAAATGACTCAATCGAATCTACTGAAAAAGATGATCTTTCAAAGATTAATGAGGAAGCAAGAAAATATGATGAGTTGCTAAGTGCAAAGATTCTTGAAGGAAAAGTTGACGGCATAGTTTTAATGAGCGCGGATCCCAAAGGAATTAACAATTCGAGTATTAAGGCCGCGGTTGAGAAGAAAATCCCTATCACTGGAACCGGCGGAACTTCAATGGCAAACATCCAATCAATGTGTGGGAACGTAATCGCTGTTTCTGGAACTACGGGAACAACAAATAGAACGAGAGCAATTTCAGCCATTACTAGTTTAAGCAAAGTTTTCGGGCTGAAATACAGGCCGATTATTGGCAAGTCCAGTATCTCGAGTGTTCAAGACGTCGGAAGGTTACGTGATCGTATTAGTATTCGAGGAATTATGATGGCTTCACTTCCAGGATTCATATCGATGGCTTTGGTCCTTGCATTGAGTAAACTGCCAATGTTATCAGGATTAAGTTCCATATTTGATGTCCTGATTGCTGCTTTGCCGGTTGTCGTCGCAGTTGTAGCAGCCAAACAAGTCTCAGGACTTGATGAAGTTGGTATTGTAGCAGGTGTTATCGCTGGTACTTTATCCGTTAACGGAGGAATCATCGGTGGTATTATCGGTGGTATCTTGGCTGGTATCTTGGCATCGTATCTTATCAACAAATCATTCCAATGGAAAATTCCAGCTACAACCGCGAATATTATTGGTGGTGGTATCTCGGGATTAATTGCAGGTCTGTTCGTTTATTTCTTAATCGGTCCCGTTGCTCTTTATGCAGGTAATGGAATTAGAGACTTGATCCAAGTTGCTCTAAATTATAACCCAGCCTTGGCTGGGTTGGTAGCTGGCATATTAATTTGGCCGGCAATTATGGGTGGTGTATACCATGCTGCGATTCTTCCGATCGTCTTGCTGGAGATGGCATCAAAAGGCATGAGTTTTCTTGGAGCAGTCGATATGGTCGGCTTAGTAATGGTTTCTGCAGGTATCACTCTTGCAAATATAATCTCGCCTCGTTCTAAAGATGATCGTGCGATTGCTTTACCTGGATTCCTTATCAACATTTTCTTTGGAACCTTTGTTGAAGCAGCATATCCCTTCATGTTTTCCAGTAATCTCGTAATGGCTGGAGCAATCATCTCATCAGCTTTTGGTGGACTACTGGTAGGTGTATTCTATGTACTTGGAACTGCTTATGTTCCAACTGTCGTTGGACCAAGTTTATCTAACAATCCGCTTGGATTTGCAATCAGTATGATTGCAGCCATGTTGATGGCGATGGCAATAACGATTTTCGCAAATAAGTTCACAAAGAAAAAGAAAGAAAAAGGAGAAAAATAATGATTATCAATGACATGTATTTGAAGAGAGAAAAAGCAAGGAAGATTGTGTTGGATGCAATTGCTGAGAATAATGGTACAACACTATTAAGTACAGGAATTACTGGTGATGATGCACGAATTGCTAAAGCAGCTGTTGATGCAGGAGCCAGATTACTAGAGCCCAACCATCCGGCGGTTGTGTTAGCAAGAGGATATAAGGGTGTAACAACCATGAATATGGCAGAGACAGTGCGCCATGAAATAAGATTGGATCAAATGCTTGAAGTAGTCCATGGTGTAAGAAATGTCGTAGGCGAAAAGATCTACATCACAGTTGGCGTTCCGGGTGGGTTCACAGAAGTTATGCCACTTGAACTTTCAGATGACGATTTTAGGAAAATCGCACTTTCCGGAGCTGACGGTTTACACACCCACAAATCAAGTATTGAAGATCTTAAGGAATGGGTCGAAAAAGCACACAAATACGGTTTATTGGTGGATGGTTATATTGGACACCCTTCTGACAAACATACATTCGGAGTTCCAGCTGAAACCCCGGAAGACGTATCTAGAGTTGCTAAAGAAATGGAAACAATCGGAGTCGACTTTATAGGGTTATTGACTGGAATGAGTTATGAAGGCGTTAAGGCAGGCGAAATTCACCCTTTTATCGAAGAACGAGTAAAAGCTCTGGTTTCCAGCGTAACGGTTCCAACGCTTGCCGAAGGCGGAATTAACCTAAGTAATTACAAGGTATTCAGCAAACTTGGAATTAACATTATTGTTGTGGGTACAGCATTTGATAATATCGTAGCAAAAGCTGCAGCAGAAACAGTCAAATCATTTTTAACAAAATAAATAGTTAAGTTTTTGCAAAAATTGTGCAAAAAACCAATGGTTCTTAAAAGAGCCATTGGTTTTTTTTGGTTCTAGAATAAATGTCGAAGTAGACGTCCACTAAGAAAAAATAAATGGACATAAGAAAATATTTCCGAACCAATGTATTCGTCAAAACATCATTGAAAGGAACCGTTCATATGTCTACTTCCGATAATATTATAAATTTGATTGAGTTAGAAGATGTCTCGATCACGAAAATTGAACCAGATCAGGAAACTAATCTCATTTATTTTGAAGTACCTCTTCATCCTCATTTGTGCCATCTTACGGTACCCTTACTCATACTATTCATGACTATCGGACCCAGAAGATCTTGGATCTTCCTATGTATGGAGAGGTTACCTACCTACTCTACCGAAAGCGCTACTATCGCTTTTCTAACTGCGGAAAACGTTTCGCTGAAACCAACTCGTTTCTGCCACGATATGCGCATACCTTCCATCGGTTTGACCGTATTCACTTCGTTCGACAAGCAGTATGGAGACTGGAAAACGTTCGTAAACGAGTTCAGAAAGGGTTGCCTAACAGTCTGCGTGTTTACTTTAAAAAAAGCCGGACAGTCTTATTGAAATGATCGAGTCACCTGTTCGACAATAAAACTATTAACGAAGTGCGTCAGTGGGTCAGGAGGTTTGAATTCATTCCGGATTTAAAAAAGCCTACGAACTCAAGGAATAAATTCTATGGATAATTCAAGACGTCAATAACTTGGAGTCAGCGCGACAGCGGCTCGATGTTTGGATACAGAAAGCAGAAGACTCAAAGATTCCAAAATTCAAGACAGCAATTAGGGCATATC